>Ga0315277_10005094_pt1 | contig 17386 bp, 17 predicted proteins | sample YL17G05_15_MG_FD_203695 | JGI IMG/M metagenome (GOLD analysis project Ga0315277, IMG submission 203695) | Sediment microbial communities from Yellowstone Lake, YNP, Wyoming, USA - YL17G05_15 | ecosystem: Environmental > Aquatic > Freshwater > Lake > Sediment | place: USA: Wyoming | collected... | reverse complement strand
AAAATGGTGTCAGTATCTGGATCGTCAATGGACGCCTTGTTCGAAGTGTGTTTGACATAGACTTTACAGAGGGCGGTCACGATTATGTCTACGAATTCGTTCCTGAAAACGAAGTCTGGATTGATGATGCAATTGAAAATAAAGAACGCGCTTATGTGCTATTGCATGAACTGCATGAGCGCAATCGAATGGCCAGGGGTTGGTCTTATAACAAAGCCCATGCCGAATCCAGTCGTCTCGAATATCGCTGTCGCCATCACCCTGATGAATTGCATGAAGTCCTGGCAGGTGAAGGTTGGGAGTAATATTCTATCACATTAGATATTACTGAAAACATTAATAGGTGTCAGGTCTACATGTCTGTGGGCTGTCATCCTCATTTCTCCAAAGAAAAAGTTGAAAATCCAAAGTCGGTACACCAGAAATACTCGTCTTTACCTTCGTATGAGCCTCCGGGGTACCTGAAAATAGTCCCGCAATACTCAACTCCCCAAAATCTCTTCTGGTACTGCCAGCATATCATATTGCCTTCAATCCTGCTTTTACCGCTATCAGAACTTGCTCCGCCCACAGTGGATGGCCCGCGCCAAGTGAAATCTCCGTTTTGATTATAATTCATCCAATATTGCTGAGGATAAAAAATGTATCCGGTGATTGCCGAACCGAAGAATAAGCTCCTGATCTCCTCGCCAGTCAGTTGATTTTCTTTAAATGCGGGGAAATACCCACCGGGTATTTTTGCTGGCGGAACCCCAGCCCTGAGGAGGCCTTTGGCAAAAAGCTCGGCGACCGCCCTGTCCTTAAAGGGGGAGGGATTCATGAAGGATCGCAGGTTGAACTCACTACCCACCGGAAAATTGATCTTCTCTTTTTTCGCAACTTCAAGCAAGGCCCGGGCCTCCTGATCGCGGCCAAGGAGTGCGTAATGCACCGCAAGCCACACTGGAAGCGCAAAATTTTCTGGATTAAGTCTCAATGCTTTTTCAACCAAGGCAGCGGCCTCCTGCAACTCCCCCATGTAAAAGTGGGCCGTCCCGAGACCAACTAGATATCGAAATGGATTATGGGGATCGAGCCGCATCCCTCTCTTGAGAAATTCAACGGCTTCCTTTGGCCTCCCGGCATAGGTCAAAGCTTTTCCCATATTAAAATTGCCAGCGGGATCATTGGGGTCAAGGGCAAGGGCCCGCTCCATTTCAGCGATCGCCTCTTGATGCTGACGCCTCCAGAGATAGATTTGGGATTTGACGGAATGGGTAATTGGATCCTTCGGTGCCTTTTGCAAGTATTGAAGCGACCGCGCACGAGCTTCATGCCAGGAGACTCCCAGCCCCTTGAGCAATGTCGGGAATGCTGCGGCATCATAATAAACCGCAGCCAGGGCCGCATAAGCTCGGTTGTAATTCGGGTCCAACTCGATGGCTTTCCTAAGGGAAGCGACTGCCTTAGCGGAATCTTCGGGTGTGAAGCGCAGATAATGCACCCATCCTCTCAAGAAAGCATCATATGCCTCAACGTTGTCGGCCCCCTTCGGGGCTGCCACCTCCTTCTCTCCTGCCTTCAGCTTTACCGCCAGGGCAGTAATGATCTTCTCGGTAATCCGATCCTGCAAGGCAAAGACATCTTTTATATTGCCGTCATACTTCTCTGCCCACAGATGATGACCCGTTGTTGCGTCGATAAGCTGGGCGTTGATACGTATTTGCTCGCCGGCCCTGCGCACACTCCCTTCCAGCACATAGCGCACCCCCAACTCTTCTGCCACTTTATTAATTCGGATGGATTTCCCTTTATAGGTGAAGGTGGAGCTGCGTGCGATCACAAAGAGATGGGGGTTTTGTGAGAGGGTCGTAATGATCTCCTCGGTCAAGCCGTCGCTGAAGAACTCTTGCTCGGGGTCACTGCTCATGTTCACGAAGGGGAGAACGGCAATGGAGGGTTTGTCGGGTAATGGGAAAACCATTTTTTCTTTGGAGGCTACTTCTAACTTGGGAGAAGGGGGAGACACGGGTTTTGAGACTTTTTCTGAGGAAGGAGCTACTAATTTTTCTTTAGGAGTAACTTCTCCAACCTTTTTTCCCCTGTCAGGGGCTTCTGGCGAAGGAGGCACTGTCGCTGAGGACTTCTCATGTTGGGGGGAGACAATCTTTTCTTTGGGAGTCACATCGGGTTGAGGAGTATAGCGAATGTAAAGTCCCCAGATTGCTAAGACAGCGGCTCCCACGACCACTCCAATCACAACAATTAGCGCTGCCAACCTATACTGACTCGGCCAAGCTATTTTCCAATTCTTTGGTGGGGAAACGAGGGGGACAGGTTCTTTATCAACCTCATCCATCTCCTCTTTCTCAGGTTTGACGTCCAGTTTTTCTCTGAGACTTGAGATAAACTTCTCCCACGCTTCGCCGTTTAAAGAATCCTCATAGAGGATAGCAACATCATCTAATCCTGCACCTAACTTATCGATTGCAAACTTCAGCCTGACATTCTCCTCGCTCCCTATGTATTCAAAAAGATTTGCCCAATTATCTTTTTCAGCTTCGGTAAAGGAATAGGTTTTGACAGTCCCTTCGTCATATTCTTTTCTTCTTCCGAGGACTTTAAAAAGTGGAGCCTCTTCCAGGTTGGGAAGGGCAAGATGCCATTTCCTGTAGATCCTTGGCAGCAAATTCTCCCTTTCTGATGATCCGGCCGAACCTCCGATTGATTCATTAAGTAAAGCAAGCAGATCGAGGTGTTCTTCCATGGGGATGGGAATGATTTTCCCTCTTTTTTTCATCTCGTAAACAACAAAGGCAATTACGGAGAGGTAAAACTTACGGGAAGGCGAGTTGAAATGAAGGGTCAATGCAATTTTGTTTTTTACATTAACATGGAGCTTGAATTGATTCAGGTCGATTATTATTGGGTGTTTTACATTTTCCGCCATTATTTTATCCTCTCGAATCCCTTTGAAAAGGCAAGAGATTTTACAAAGGATAGAGATAATTGAAAAATGTCTGACGGTCCAGACCGTAAGTCATTTTATCAAATGCGACAATAAATTCAACAAAGAAATTTTTAAATATAAAAAAGGCTCTCAAATAGATCCCAAAGGGGTGCTTATTAGCATAAATGAATCACATTTTAAAGGAGGTAAAACCAATGCACAGCAAAGCGCGAAGATCCTTTTCACTATTTGCATTGATACTGGGAGGTACAATTTTGTTCCTTACAGTCAGCTCGGCCTCAATAGCCCAAGACCGCCTCAATCTTACAATTACTAAGCTTAAAGCTGGCCAGCCTGTATTTGGGGTTTTTTCTTATAACCATGACATGCTGAATGCCCGTATCCTTGGAAGGTCAAATCTCGACTACATCATCTATGATACAGAGCACATGCCATTCAATATGGAAAACTTTCGGCAGTTTTTACAGAACATGAAGACCCCAGATGGCAAGTTCAAGGTGACTCCTTTTATCCGGATTGGGCCTAATCCGAGTGAAATTAAATACAACCAATGGGTAGTTAAGCAAGTCCTCGATATGGGTGCCATGGGTATCATGACCCCTAAAATAAACACGAAGCAGCAGGCCTATGATGCAGTTGTTTCGATGCGCTATCCGCCCTTCAAAGGATCACCCTATCAAGAGCCACGGGGGGAACGGGGTTTTGGTCCAACAATTGCTTCGGGAACTTGGGGAATTAGCCCGGCAGAGTATGCCAAGCGCGCTGACCTTTGGCCTTTGAACCCTGACGGAGAACTTCTATTGATTGTAATGGTCGAATCGAAGATGGGAGTTGAGAATTTAGAAGAGATCTTAAGTGTACCCGGGGTCGGAGCGGTTTACATTGGACCGGCAGATCTCCAATGTGATTTGGGTTACTGTGGGCAGGGCACAACCATGCCAGGTGTAGGGGCACCTCCTGCAGCTACTGTTGTACCTGAGGCAGAGGAACTCATACAGCGTACGTTGGCCATTTGTAAGCGCCGAAGCATTCCTGTAGCAATTTCAACTACTCCCTTAGATGTAGTCCAGCGTGTTAAGCAAGGATTTAATTTGCCAACTGTTGGTTTTGATTTTGGAATTCCTGCTGCACCTGCTAAGTGTTTAGAATTGTTGGGGCGCTAGTAAAGATCAGTTAAGCCATCTGCGAGAATGGGACGGAAAGCGGCGAATCTTACTGGAAATACCTGAGCTGCAGAAGGATGAATCTTCGGGGCCATTCCTATCTGCGTTTCTTAAATTGCGCTTGCTTTATAAATGTCAACTAAATTTCCAAAACCAAAAAGGAGGAAGAGACCATGGCAATTCGAAGATTATTCGCAGGTTTGGTAATTGCTATTTTGATTCTGGGGATTACATCGGCAGCGACGGCAGAAACACTTAACTACAAATTTTACACCCGTGTTGTGAAGAGTGAAACCTTTTTGATTCCCGATGTTGATGGGCATGAAGTCGGTTTAAATGTAAGAGACGGAGTGTATGCATTTGAAAACGGGGATGTGGCTTTTGGTACGACGATAGTCTTCTTTGATCGGACTAAAGGAGTGGGGAGTCTTAATCAATATGGAACCCTTACATTCCGGGACGGATCAACGGTTGTAACCCGTACTGTGGGAACGACTGGCGGTACAGCGGCTAAATCTACTGGTGAAATCATTCATGGAACGGGCCGGTTCCAGGGGATCAAAGGAACGGTAATGAGTCCTGAAATCAAGTTTTTCCGGCTTGAAAAAGGAGAAAGTCATCCGAAGTCATTTGGGGACGGGATTTTAAACTACACTCTGCCCCCCAAGTGATTGTGAGGTTAGGGGTAAGAGCAAAATTTAAGTTCAAGTTGACCTAATATTTTGATAGAACCTGTTGCGGCTAAAGAGTTTTATAGTCTGCCAGGAGGGAAGTCTGAGAAAGCGATTTGGTGCCAGGCAACGGTAATTCGGTATTGACAGGACTATCGCGAAGATCTTCATTCAATTAGGGAGTAAACCCCGTTAGAAATTCCAGTGGGGCATTAAACCCCGCCGGAATTATTCTAAAACCTAACCTCGCCGCAGAGTAGCGGGGCATTATTTCTAACGGGGTAAAAATCCATTCAAACATATGGCTTTATTTTGCATATTTCGAAAATGACCCACGTTTAATCGTTCCTCTCTGCGATAATCCTTTCTTAACCTTTTCCAAAGCAACCTTGTTTTTGTAAAGCCATACCTCCCGTGCTGGAATCTCCATCATAGGTTCCAGAATCACCCTGTCATTTTCCTTATAGGCCATGACGGACCTGATCCTTCCCTTTGGAAGAAGCTTTGCTAAGGAGATTCTCTTCCTCGAATCGACAGCCAGTTTAATTCCTTCCATTTTTCCTCCTTTCTTTTTTCGAGGACCATAATAATCCAAAAATGGGGAAAATGTTAAGTGGGAATACCCATCAAACCAAAGATTCCCTTTTTCCTCTCCTGTTCGATGAACAATTTTCATGAACAATTTTTGTCTTTGCATTCATACATCTTTTAGGGTATCTTTTTATCGTTACTGCTTTATGTTTATGATTTGGGGAGTCAAAGCCGCCATGAAAAAGTCACTTCGCACCCTTTGGATTGTTTCCCTGCTTACTTTTTACCTCCATCCATCTGCCCTGGGAGAAACGAAGCCGATGGGTTTTGCCATCCCCTTTCCCAATCTTACCTTCACTCAGCCTCTTACCAAGGAGGAGCAAACTTACCTCGGGATAACCAAAAAGGCGAAGTTTACTTTCCGGGAGATTAAAGGAGATTTGATCCTCGTTGAATTGATCAGCACTTACTGTGTCAATTGTCAGAGACAGGCCCCGATCTTCACCGAATTATATTCATTCGTTGAGAAGGACCCTGCTCTCAAGGGAAAGGTGAAGATGATCGGAATTGCCGCTGGCAATAACCCTGGGGAAGTAGAGACCTTCAAAAAAGCGCATCAAATCCCCTATCCTATTTTCAGCGATCCAAAATTCGATGCCCATATGGCCCTGGGAGGCCCTCGAACGCCCTTCACCATCTGGGTGAGAAGGGATGGGCAGGGAAACGGGGTGGTGGTAAGCACCCATCTGGGTCTGACCGAATCGGCGGAGAATGTCCTTGCTGAAACAAGAGCTGTCCTCCAGTATAACCTCGCCCTTCTGAAACCAAAGAAAGGTGCCATCTATGAAGGCGATGCCTTGAAACCTCCCCTTACAGAAGAAGAGTTATTAAAAAGGGCAAGAAAGGGAATGGAGGCGTCCGGAGGAAAAGTCCTTCAGATTGAAAAGATCACCCTCAAGGATGGCGACTGGCTCTATGCAGGAAAGGTCGATTGGGGAACCCGCCAGGAGAATCTCTTCTCAAAACTGGCAAGCCGCCGGGCCGTCTGTGACGTCTGTCATGATACCTTCTTCATCTACACCTTTGACTCAACGGGAAAGGTGGTTGATATTGCTCCTGTCCAGCTCACAAAAATAGATAACCTCAACTGGACAGAAGAGGATGTGAATAAATTGAAAAGTCGAACCGTCGGAAAATCGATCCTCAAACCCTTCACCTTCGACGCCAGAGTCGATTCCATTTCAGGGGCAACCGTCACTGCGGTTCTCATCTTCGACAGCCTCGATAAGGCAAAAGAGGTCTTTGAGAAGCTGAAGAAGGAAGGCTATGTCAGATAATTTGATGAAGGGGAGATTTTTTCGTCTTCCTTTTCCTCTCTTCTTCTTCATCCTATTCGTTTATCCCCTTCCCTCCCATTCCTCAAATCTATACAAATATCACCAAATCGCTATGGGGACTGTAATCGAGATCACGCTCCAAACCGATGATGAAGAAGGAGCCAAAAAGGCCGCCCTCCAGGCTTTTCAGGAGATAAAGAGGATCGAGCAATTGATGAGCCCGTGGATTGGGACGAGCGATGTCTCCTGTCTTAACCGCTCTGCTGGAAAGGATTGGGTCAAGGTCTCTCCGGAGACATTCAATGTCATTCAGAGGTCACAGAAGATTTCCGGACTTTCCGAAGGTGCATTTGACATCACCATCGCCCCCCTCACACAGCTCTGGAGGAAGGCAAGGGAGAGAGGAGTTCCTCCACCTTCCGAAGAGGTAAAGAAGATTTTAGGTTTGGTTAATTTTAAAAATCTTTTAATCCGCCCCGATGGAAAAGTCTTTTTGAAAAAGAAGGGAATGGCCATTGATCTCGGAGGAATTGCTAAAGGCTATGCCGTGGACAGGGCCTTCGAAATCTTAACATCTCTGGGATATAAGAACTTCATCGTCAATGCAGGCGGAGATTTAAGGGCTGGAGGTTTAAAAAATAATGAACCCTGGTCGATCGGGATTCAGGACCCGAGATCCGCCGAAAAGGTCATGGCAACGATCTCCGTCTTAGACTCAGCCGTCGCCACTTCGGGAGATTATGAAAAATTCTTTTCCCATCAGGGCAAACGGTATCACCATATCCTTAATCCGAAAACGGGTTTCCCGGCAGAGGGATGCCAGAGCGTCACAATCCTCTGCAAAGATGGAATGACGGCAGATGGACTGGCCACAGCTGTTTTTGTATTGGGATCTGTAAAGGGGTATGATCTCTGTCAAAAAATGAAGGGCGTTGAATGCCTCATCGTGGATGGGGACGGAAAGGTCGTGATGACACCTGGGTTGAAAGACCTTATCTCTTTCAATCCTTAATTGGGAATACGAAGGAAGTTCAACACCTCGAGGTGGTCGTCGATATGGAAATCCGCTTCGATCGCTCCATTTTTATAAGCGATAAATGGAACACCTGATGAACGAGCCGTCTGTTGGTCGACCTCGGAATCACCTATAAAAACGACCTCCTCCTTTTTAAAATTGAAGTTCTGGAGGATCTTCTCAATCGATTCGGGATGGGGTTTGGGATGTTTCACATCGAGGGCGGTGACGACCATATCGAAAAAAGGCCATAGGTCAAACCGATCCATAATATGCTTCATCGATGTCGTGCGGTTGGTATTGATGGCGCGAAGGATCCCATTCTCCTTCAATCGATTTAAAGCCTGAAAAAGGTGGGGTTCCATCTTCAGATAGACGATGTAATTTCTCAGATCGATCTGCTTGAGCGCCTCCAGGGCCTTCTTCTCCAGTTCGTTCCCCTTGCCGAAGATGAAATGGATGGCCTCATAGACCGTATGGGTGTGGACATACTCCATCTCTTCTTTTCTCAGCAGGTCTCTTCCTACCTTCGTACACAAATCATTATATAATTTGGTGTTCGCCTCAAGAGAGTCGAAAAGAACTCCATCACAATCATAAATCACACAGCGGATTTTAAAATTTCGGTTATGAATATCCATTATGCCTTCTTCGTCCTTTCGTCCATCGTCTATCGTCTCTCATCCATCGTCCATCGTCTCTCGTCTGTCGTCTTTCGTCATAAACTGATCTCCTGGCCCACGAGAAGAAGCCCCTCTCTGATCTCCCCATCGATGTAATGAAAAACCCTTGTTTCGCCATTTCTTTCGATCAAATAGAGACAATCATTGGTCTGTTCGATCTTGAGGGTCCTCTCCAGAGGGAATCCCATAAACATCCCGATTAGCAACCGGTTGACGACTCTATGGCCGACAATCAGGATCTCTTCCTCTTCATGTTGATGTAAAACTTTTTCCATAAAAGGCTTTAACCGATTGGCCACATCTGAATAATTCTCTGCTCCTGGAATTCGATAAGAAAACCGATCATCCTTAAACCTATTCCATTGATTCTTCAGCTCCTCATCAAATCGAAAGAGGTTCTTCCCCTCCAAAATCCCGAAGCCAATCTCTTTGAGTTCGGTCTGCCTTAGAATGGGAAGGCCAAGATGCCGGGCAATGGGCTGGGCCGTAAGATAGGACCGTTGGAGATCACTGCTGTATATGGCTCTGAGGGGCCGGTCTTTGAGATGTTCGAGCAGGGCCAGGCTCTGGGAATAGCCAAGGGGGCTCAGTTCTGGATCACTCCAGCCCTGAATCCTCCCCTCCGCATTCCACGTCGTCTCCCCATGCCTCGCAATGTAGATATTAATCAATGGGTAATAGCTCCTTTCCCGTCCCGATTCAATAAGTCTCGACTCGACTTTAGGGCCCCACAATCTTTAATACTCATAATTTAAAATCTTTATCGTCCCGTCCGCAATAGCAGGGAAGTATTTGCCAGCTTTGGTGAGAGGGAAATAGAAGGCCTTCATGCTGAATCAGTTTAACAAGAAAACAGTGTATCAAACGGAAAGTGAGAAATTCTATGAGAAAATAACGCCCTCTGAGCATCTTCTATTTTATAGGCCACTCCCCTCTTTCCCTCAGGACATCCCGGTAAACATGAAGCGCCTCATTAACAGCAGGCATTCCCGCATAGGTGGCCAATTGGAAAAAGATCTCAGCAATTTTTCTTGGGTTACAGCCAACATTCAACGCTGCATTTACGTGGAGTTTCAATTCATCTGTGGCGCGTAGTGCTGCCAGCATAGCACACGCAGCCATCTGCCTTTCGGGCAGACTTAAAACCGTTCTGGAATAAAGATTGCCGGTGATAAACAGGGATAAATCGTTGGCAAGGTCTCTGTCAAATTCCTTCCAGGTCAAATAAGGGGGATCCATCTTGATCCCTTTACCGAACAGCTGATTGGCTGTCTCTTGAGTCTTTTTTCTTAATTCGTCATTCACCATATGAGCCCTCCTTCAATAAACTTTTTTACAACATGGATTCCTTTCTTTTCTATCTCTTTTTATTTTCACCTTTCGCTTTCTGAATATATTGCCCCAAGACCAGACGGATTTCATCATAGCTGACATCCTGGGGAAGCAGGGCCCTGATCGGAGCCAATCGTTCGCTTCCGGCACGGACAATCGCTTCCTGAATGAAGGCGATTCGCTCTTTTGAAAGAATGCGGTTAAGGTCGATTGACCGGCCTTCGCCAATAAGCTGCACAAGATGTTCGGAAATCGTCGATGGAGTAAGGCCCCGCTTTTGGGCAATCTCTTTTAGAGTCCCGCCCTTCTCCCATAGCATCCATGTGATCTCAACCGTGCTTCCTCCTGTGGTTTTTTTCACCACAGATTGCATTCCCGCAGATCCATCAGATTCACGTAGGGGCCTTGCCTCGGGATGGTTTTTAAGATAAGCCCTGACCACTTCAAGTGTCTGATTCCCATAAGCCGACACCTTATATTCCCCACAGCCTTTGATGCTAAGCAATTCAGAGGTTGTTAGGGGCAGTCGTTGGCTGATGGCCCTGAGTCCCCGATCATGGAAGATGACGAAGGCAGGGAGGTTAGATGCCTGGGCGAGTTTGAACCGCATCTCCTTCAGGGCAACAAACAGATCTTCATGGCATGGCAGGTCCGATTCTTCCGGAAATTTCCCCGGAAGTTTCTTGGAAGGTTTCTCCTTAACAATCCTTTCTTTTCTAATAAGAGTCCTGACCGTGTGAGTCTCGTCCTCATCGAGACAGCTTGAGCAGTTATCACAATTGTCCCTGGTAATCCGTTCGCCGAAGTATTCGAGAATGAACCATCTCAAACACTGGTCGGTATAGGCGTAATCGATCATCTTCTTCAGTTTCTTCCGCTCAAAAAGGCTCCGACGTTCAATCTCCTGGAAATTAATATTCAGTTTGGAGATAGGAACCCGTGACAGTATTTTCAGACCCCTGCCTCTAAACGGCGGGCGATATTCCATTGCCCCTGCTTGATGGAGCTGAGAGAAATTCCGCCTCAACTGCTCCGGTGAAAGATTCAGATGCTCGGCCATCACATCCAGGTCCACAAGAAGGGTCCTGTCTTTTGATCCCTCCAGGACATCCAAACAATAATTGACCATCTCCTTCTGGTATCTGCCCTTTCCATCAACCTGTCGCTGAAGTTCTTCAGGCTCAGCGCGCAGTGTCACCCTGGCCTGATGCTCTCCTTCTGATCCGCGCTCAATGTAGCCTGCCTTTTCCAGGATCTTTAAACACGAAGAGACAGCCATCTCATTCGATTTTGTACGGCCGAGGCGCCCGGCCAGGACCTTCTGGGTCATCTCAATCTCATCCGTCCCGATATCGCATATGACCTGGTACACCCGGTCTATCATGTCGCGAGCCGGATAACTTCCGTCGATAAAAAATTCCTGGGTGAATGTGTCGGCATAATTGAAGAGGAGCAGGCAGTTCGCAGGCTTCCCGTCACGCCCGCCACGGCCGACTTCCTGGTAATAGGCCTCGATGGAACCGGGAATGTCATAATGGATGACAAAACGAAGGTCCGCCTTATCAATGCCCATGCCAAAGGCGTTTGTCGCCACCACCACCGGCAGGGTTCCCTCCATAAAACGGTCCTGGACAGACTTGCGGGCCTCCATCTCCATACCCGCGTGATAACCTCCTGCTTTGTAGCCCTTGGACTGTAATGCCCGGGTTACGGTTTCCACATTCTTACGGGTAGCGGCATAGATGATTCCCCTTTGTGGCTCCCTTTTGAGCAGGTTCAAAATGGCATCGATCTTATCTTTCTCCCCCTCCACCATTTTGACCTGAAAACGGAGGTTGGGCCGATCAAAACCGGCAACGAAGGTGACCGGTTGTTTGAGGCCCAACTGGGTGATGATATCACGGCGGACATCGGGAGTGGCCGTGGCTGTCAGGGCGGCAACAGGCGGATGGCCCAGTCTTTCGGCAACCCCTTTGAGTCGAAGGTAATCGGGACGAAAATCGTGTCCCCACTCGGAAACGCAGTGTGCCTCATCAACAGCAAAGAGTGAAACACGACAGGATTGAATCCCTTCCATAAATCCGGGATTCCGAAACCGCTCAGGAGCAATATAAACCAGTTTATACCTGCCCTGTTGAATCTCCCTCAGTCTCTGACCCTGCTCGGAAGGGGTCAATGCGCTGTTGATGAAGGTGGCAGGGACTTGATTCTGCACGAGTCCATCCACCTGGTCTTTCATTAATGCAATCAGGGGCGAGATGACCAGTGTCACCCCGTCCAGGAGCAACGCCGGCAACTGGTAACAGAGCGACTTGCCGCTTCCCGTGGGCATGACCACAACCGCATCGCGCCTTCTCAAGAGGACATCGATGATCTCCTCCTGCCACTTTCGAAAACCGGAGAAATGGAACTTCTCGCTCAGGACCTGGAAACGTTCATCTTTCATCGGAGTATTTAGCGGTATCCACGCCTAACTGGAAAGAACCTTTCCTGTTGAGCGCCTAAACCCTAAAGAATGACCATCCGCTCTTTCGCTTGGACCATTGTCTACAGCCGTCCCCTTTCCGATGTCAACCTGAAGCAGTCAACGAAGATGTTTTGAATCTCGTGCGGGAAGATACAAAAAAAAGAGGGAAACCTGCATTTCGGAAAATGTGTTAGAAAAAATATTGGAATAAAATGGGGACGACCCATTTATTACACGAAAGAAAAGAAAATGGGATGTGTCCCTATTTTATTTCCTTCAGCACCCCCATGGAGATCGTCGAGTGAGCAATAGCGCCCCCTGCCCTCAACGCAGCGGCCACAAAAATCGCCTCCGCAATCTCCTGATCCGTCGCTCCTGTTTTCTTAGCAGCCTTGACATGGCCCTCGATACAATACGGGCATTGAGTCGTGTGAGCGACCCCAATAGCGATGAGTTCCTTCACCTTCCTCGGAAGGGCGCTCTCCTTCTCAAAGATCTCGTTGTTAAAGTTTCTGAAGGCTTGGAACATGTCCTTCTGTGCTTCCTCCAGATCTTTGTAATGTTTCCGGCCGTCAAGGGGATAAAAGTACTCACTCATCAGGGTCTCCTCTCTTAGAAAGCGTGATGTCTAACAATCTGTCACATTTCTTTCTAAGAAATCAAGACCCTCTCGTCGATCCCCTGTTAAGGCTCCGAGATCGATCAGGCAGGTGAAGGCAACCCTGATACGAGTGATGACTGAATGGGGCAGATATCCGGGTTGCTCAATAATCAGATCTTCTTAAAGGCTGCTTCACAGGCTTCAATGGTTTGATCCAGATCTTTCTGGGTATGAGCGAGAGAAATAAACCAAGCTTCAAATTGGGAAGGTGGGATATAGATCCCCTGTTCCATCATTTCGATAAAGAATTGGGCGAAGCGTTTCGTATCGCTTGTCTTAGCTGTCCGATAATCTCTGACAGGACCGGCTGTAAAAAAAAGGGTGAACATTCCAGTCCCACGATTGATCGTGATGGGAATCCCATTCTCCTCGGCCTTCTCTGAAATAGCTTCGGTCAAATAAGAGGTCTTCTTTTCCAGATCCTGATAGACCTTCTTCGATCTGAGGAGTTCCAACGTCACCATTCCTGCGGTCATGGCCAGAGGATTTCCAGAGAGCGTCCCGGCCTGATATACGCCTCCAAGGGGAGCGATTTTCTCCATGATCTCCCTCTTTCCGCCATAAGCGCCCACCGGAAGTCCTCCTCCGATAATCTTCCCGAGACAGGTGAGGTCCGCTTTAATCCCGTAGAGCTCCTGAGCGCCCCCATAAGCTACTCGAAATCCCGTGATCACCTCATCAAAGAGAAGAAGAATCCCCTTCTCGTCACAGATCTTTCTCAACCCTTCCAGGAATCCTTTTTCAGGAAGGATCACCCCCATATTGCCGGCAATGGGCTCCACAATGATACAGGCAATCTGCTCCGGATACTGGTTGACCAAATGTTTTACCTTTTCTAAATCATTATAGGGGGCAGTTAAGGTATGTTTCGCCAAATCCTCTGGGACTCCGAGACTATCAGGAATGCCAAAGGTCATCGCCCCGGAGCCCGCCTTCACGAGCAGACTGTCTCCATGACCATGATAACATCCCTCGAATTTGAGAATCTTGTTCCTTCCCGTATATCCTCTTGCCACTCGAATAGCGCTCATCACTGCTTCTGTGCCGGAGCTGACCATCCTCATTAATTCCATCGAAGGAAAGGCTTTTCTCACCCTCATTGCAAGTTCAACTTCCAGAGGGGTGGGAGCGCCAAAACTCGTTCCCTTCGGGGCTGTCTTTTTCAGTGCTCTCACAATCCTCGGATGGGCATGGCCCATGATCATCGGACCCCATGACCCCACATAGTCTACATACTCATTTCCATCCACATCCCAGATCTTCGGTCCCCTGGCTCTCTCGATAAAAACGGGTGGAATGCCGATGGCCTTGAAGGCCCGGACCGGGCTGTTCACTCCTCCTGGAATCAATTCCAATGCCCGGCGATATAATCCAGACGATTTTTTTCTGTTCATCTTTTATCTCCCGATTATTCTCCTTCGATAACCGTATTGGTCAGAGTACCGATCCCCTCAATGACCACATCCACCTTGTCGCCGACAACCATCCGCCCTATTCCGGAAGGCGTGCCCGTAGCGATCACATCCCCCGGCAAGAGGGTCATCACATGAGAGATATAACTCACCAATTGATGGGGGCCGAAGATGAGATTCTTCGTATTGGAATGCTGGCGTCTCTCACCGTTGAGATAAGTGGCTATCTCCAATTGGTGAGGATCGACATCCGTCACGATCCAGGGGCCCATGGGCGCAAAGGTGTCAAAACCCTTTGCCAGTGTCCATTGACCATCTTTGGGTTGAAGATCCCTGGCCGTCACATCATTCAAACAGGTATATCCGAGGATGTAATTGCCTGCCCTTTCCGCCGGAACCGATTTTGCTATTTTCCCGATCACCACGGCCAACTCGGCTTCATAGTCCACCCTCCTCGACATTTTCGGATAGACAATCGCATCACCCGGTCCAATCACTGAAGTAGATGGTTTCATAAAGAGGAGAGGTTGCTCCGGAATCGCCATCTTCACCTCTTCGGCATGGTCCCGGTAGTTTAATCCCAAAGCGATAATCTTCGAAGGAAGGCAGGGCGAAAGCAGTTTCACCTCTTCGAGCTTCTTTGCCCTGGAGGAAAGATGGAAATGTCCGAACGGATCTCCTTCCATCTCACGAATCATACCCTCTTCGATAACGCCCCACTTCACCAATGCTCCATCCTGGAAACGAATGATCTTCATTTTCCCTCCTCAAACTTCTTGGGAATAGAATCGCTTTAAATAACCAATCACCAAATTCCAATCCCGCCAAGGCGGGACCAAATAAATTCGAATGACGAATGTCCAAATAACCAAAACAGATATTTAAATTTTAGAATATCACTATCGCCATTTCAGTCTTTGGAATTTTGGTTATTATTTGATGATTGGGATTTGGTTATTGGTTATTAGTCATTTTTTCAGCCCCAGCACATCTTGCATGTCATAAAGGCCATTCGGCTGGTTGACAATCCAGAGGGCGGCCTTGATGGCACCACGGGCGAAGTTATCCCGGCTGTGAGCCCGGTGAATGATCTCCAGCCGCTCACCGATCCCTCCGAAGAGGACAGTATGTTCCCCTACGATATCTCCTGCCCGGATGACCTGCATTCCGATCTCTTCTTTTGTCCTTTCGCCTATCATCCCCTTGCGTCCATAGACTCCCACCTGATCGAGATTGCGTCCAATGGCGCCGGCAATCAATTCACCCAATTTGACCGCTGTCCCGCTGGGCGAATCCTTCTTCAGACGATGATGGGCTTCGAGAATTTCGATATCGTATTCCGGACCCAAAACCCGGGCAACATCCTGAACAATCCGGAACATCAGGTTCATCCCCACGCTCATATTGGGGGCAAGCACGCATCGAACGTTCTTCGAAATCGCTTTCGCCTTCTCCATCTGTTCCTGGTTAAAACCTGTCGTGCCGATGACAATGGCAAGGCCGGTCTCTCTGGCAAATTCCAGGCTCTCCAGAGAGGCGGTAGGATTACTGAAGTTGATGATCACGTCCCCTCCCTCTTTTTTCAATCCTCCTTCCAGGGGAATCCCTAATTTTCCCAATCCGATCAATTCCCCGATATCCCTTCCGATGGAGGGGTGGTCCATTTTCTCAAAGGCCCGATAAAGCTCAATGGAGGGAGTCTCCCTGATGATGTGAATGATCCGGCTTCCCATCTTGCCCGCCGCTCCGACGACAATTGCTTTTACATTTTCTCTCATTGGTAAGCCTCCTCCCACATCTCAACACTTAGGTAAGGACTCTTTGGTCTTTCGCAATGGCAACTCATCTTAATAAATACCAGAAAAACGCATGTACGTTCCAAATTGAAAACTAAAGTAATCTATTCTGTTTGTCAAGTTCGAATGCGATCAGAATTCTTGCCCATCGAGCGGATAATGTCCGTGCGAATATAAAGCCCTTCTTTGCTTGAGGAACGGACAGATCGTCTGCTATAATGGCAAGTGAATAAACTTAGGAGGTTGTCTATTTCAGTCCGTGACGGTAAGGTAAATGTTCTCATTGCTCGGTGGCTTGAGGAAGGCTACCGATGCCAAATCGCTGCTGTGGATCCACGCATCCAAGTATTTTATGTGGCAGAGCAGATTGCTGCTGAGACAAAGACCCCCCGTGGACCCATCGATAAGGCTTCCGATGAGAGAGCGGATGTGGATCTCAACTCCTTGCTCGGAGAAGCCGAGGTCATATATGGCTTGCGCTTCCCAGAGAATATCTTGGAACGCGCTCCCCATTTGAAATGGGTGCAGACCTCCAGCGCCGGCGTTGACACGCTTGTTGGCACGAAGCTGTGGCAATGCGACGTCATCCTCACTAACGCTAGCGGCATCCATGCCATTCCAATTAGGGAGCACGTTCTCGGTATTATGCTAATGTTCGTGAAGTATGCCCCTGTCTACTTCGCTAACAAGCAAACCAAGATTTGGAAACAACATATGCCCGATCAGCTTTGTGGGAAGACGCTGGGTGTGGTGGGGTTGGGAAGGATAGGAGAAGCGATAGCCCGGGCGGCCAAGGTATTCGACATGAGAGTGGTAGCCACGCGTCGCTTCGTGACCGAACATGAGACGTCTCCGGTGGCGGACACACTTTATCCTTCAGACAAGCTTTTGGAGATGCTGGAGGAAAGCGACTTCGTGGTGGTGGCTGTGGCACTTACGGACGAAACTCGAAAGCTCATCGGCGAGAGGGAGCTTCGAGCCATGAAACCCACTGCCTATATCATCAACATCGCTCGTGGCTCGGTCATCGATGAAGCCGCTTTGACAAGGGCTCTCAAGGAGAAGTGGATAGCTGGTGCCGGGCTCGATGTCTTCGAGAAGGAACCCCTCCCACAAGGTAGCGAACTCTGGACTTTGCCGAACGTCATAATTACCCCCCATGTGGCCGGAGTTATGCCGGACTACAATGCTCGGGCCATGGAAGTCTTCTGCGAAAACTTAAGGCGTTACCTTGCCGGGCAGCCCCTGATGAATGTGATTGATCGGACCAGAGGATACTGATGCATGGATTTGCTTCGTTGATTTTAGCGACCATATGATTTTTAGATTTTCTTCCATCTCGTTGAATCATATTTTCACCAATCAATT
>Ga0315277_10005093_pt1 | contig 17388 bp, 7 predicted proteins | sample YL17G05_15_MG_FD_203695 | JGI IMG/M metagenome (GOLD analysis project Ga0315277, IMG submission 203695) | Sediment microbial communities from Yellowstone Lake, YNP, Wyoming, USA - YL17G05_15 | ecosystem: Environmental > Aquatic > Freshwater > Lake > Sediment | place: USA: Wyoming | collected... | reverse complement strand
GTCGTCTGCCGCAGCGCCATCTGGCGCTGCTCTTCAAACATCTCGGCGTTGCGCACCGCCAGCGCTATCTCGTCCGCCGCCGCTTGCATCAAGCGCAAGTGTTGCGCGTTAAACTGATCCGGCTCTGGATGGACGAGCGTCAGAACGCCGAGCAGCGCCGGCCCGCCCAAGACCGGCGCCGCCAGGGCCGAGCGGAAACGGTAACGACGGTCCGGCGACGTGAACCAGCGGTCGTCATTCAGCGTGTCTCTCACTAACGCCGCCTGGCGATGGCGCGCCACCCATCCGGCCAGGCCTTTGTCCATGATGCCGGCGTAGGTCTCGCGCTCTTGCGCGCTGGCCGGGCCGGTAGGCAGGATGCTGTGCGTCACGGCGCCAGAGCTATCCAGCAGAATCAAGTCGCCGTAGGCGGCGCCCGTGAGCGTCATGGCAATCCCCAGCGCGTTTTGCAGCGTGGCCTGCAAGGCGATCTGCTCGTTGGCTGCGCGCGCCACGGCGACCAGTTGTTCGAGCAACTGCCCCTGAGCGCAGGTCCGCTTCCATCTTTTGGCGCGCGGTAATGTCGCGCGTGATGACCAGGACTCGATCTCGGCCGCACGCTGCCAGGCGGAATTCAAAATAGCGCGTCTCTCCGGCCACCGGCAGGGGATACTCGAGCGCCTCGACCTGGCCGGCGCTATCGCGCAGCGCGCGCGCCAGGCTCGCCGTCAGTGCTTCTGCTACGTCGCCCGGCATCGTCTCACGAATGTCCTTGCCCAGGAATTGCTCGGGCCGCATCGGCGACCAATCGGGATGCGGAGCGCGGTAATCCAGACATACGCCGTCGCGACTCAGGACAAACAGCAAATCGGGAATGGCACTGAATGGGTCCGACATATTCACCTCACTCTGTCGAGCGCCAGCAGCTTGCCCGTTGGCGTCTCGGAAGAATGGGTTATTCGCCATTTCTCGTGGGCAGCGTCACCGTGACCGTCGTGCCCGCGCCGACCTGGCTTTTAACGGCGATCGTGCCTCCATGCAAGTCTACGGATTTTTTCACTATAGTCAACCCCAGCCCGGTGCCGGGGATATTCTCGACGTTCCTGGCCCGGTGGAACGTCTCAAACAGGTGCGCCTGGTCCGGCGGGGGAATGCCGATGCCTTGATCTTGCACTTGCAAGACCGCTTCCCTCTCTCCACAGGTGAGCTCCAGGCGCACCGGGCCGCCCTGGGGTGAATACTTGACGGCGTTCGAGATCAAGTTGCTCAGAATCTGCCGCAGCAGTTTTTCGTCCACGTGCGCTTCAGCACACTCGCCTTGACTGCCAAAGGTGATCGTGTGATGCGCGCCGGCGCCGAGTTGCATCTCTTCCACCAGGTCACGGCAGAATTGCGCCAGGTCCAGCGGCGCCGGGTTGAATTCCAGTTTCCCAGCCTCTGCCCGGCCGATGATCAGGACGTCGCCGAGCAATTGGACCATGTTGTTGACGGCGGCTTGAATCCGGCGGAGGTGTTGCAGTCGCTTGTCTTCCGTCCACTGGGATCCATAGTGCTCGAGCAGCTCGGAAGAAGACAGGATGGTGCTGAGCGGAGTGCGGAACTCGTGCGACGTCATCGAGACGAATCTCGACTTTAGTTCTCCCAGCTCTTTTTCTTTTTCCAGCGCGCGGCTGACTTGTTCGTGCGCCAGACGCAACTGCTCGTTGGCGGCGCGCAGCTCGGCGGTGCGTTCTTCCACTCGCCGAACCAGCGAAGCGCGCTCGGCTTCCAGGGCGGTGTCCAGGCGAGCCTTTTCAAAGATCGTCGCCAGTTGTCCGGCCAGCGTCGTCAGCAGGCGCAAATCGTCGCCCGAAAAAGCGTCCGGCTGGGGGCTTTCGACGTTGACCACGCCGAAGGCGCGCTCGCCCACGACCAGCGGCGCGGCCATCTCGGAGCGAATGGCTGCGTCTTGGGCGATGTAGCGTGGGTCGGTCGTGACATTGCCCACTCGAATGGGCTGCCGCTCACGCGCGGCCCAGCCGGTGATGCCGCGCTCCAACGGAATGCGCACATTGGCGACGGCCTCTGGCGAGAGGCCGTAATACGACGGATGCAGGCGCAACGATTGATCCGCCCCTTCGGCCACGAACAGAAAGCCCAGCGGCGTCTCCGGCCACAGCCAGCTCAGCGCCGCCGTGGCCCGCTCGACCGTTTCGTCGAAAGGCCGCCCGGCCGCGCCCACCAGCGCCACGTTCGAGACGACCGACAGCTCGTCCAGCCGGCGGCGCGTCTCTTGGAATAGCCGGGCGTTTTCCAGCGCGACGGCGACCTGGTCGGTGAGCGCCTGCATAAAGCCCTGGTCCACGGCCTGGAAGGCGTTCACCTCGGGGCTTTGCAAGTCGAGGTTGCCGATCGTCTGGCCGCCGCGCCGGATCGGCACCACCAGCTCGGCGCGCGTTTCGGGGATCAGCGCGAAATAATCCGGCTCCTGGCTCACGTCGGCCAGATAGACGACCTGCTGCGTCCGGTAGGCGCGCCCATTCGCGCCCTGGTCGAGCGGCAGCGGAACGGCACGCGCGCGCTGGGCCTCTTCCGGCAAATAGCCGCGCAGCGAGCGCCTCTCAAAAGTGCCCTGCTCGTGGCGCACCACCAGTACCGAGCCGTGCGAAGCGCGCGTCGCCCGCATCGCTTCGTCGGTCAATTGATCAAAGATAGTGTCCGCGTCCAGCGTCGAGTTGAGCGTTTGTCCGATGCGGTAGAGCGACTCGAGCCGCTGCCGCCCGCTGCGCTCGACCTCGAACAGCCGCGCGTTATCAATCACGACGGCGGCCTGCGCGGCCACCGATTCGAGCAGCCCGACGTCGTCCTTGCCGAACGCGCCAGACTGTTTGTTGATCAGCTCGATCACGCCAATGACGCTGTCGTGGGCGACGAGCGGCACGCACAGGATGTTGCGTGTGGCAAAGCCCGTGACGCCATCCATCTGGCGGTAAAAGCGCGGGTCGGAGGCCGCGTCGGGTATGATGACGGATTGCCGATGCGTCGCCGCCCAGCCCACCACGCCCTGGTCGGATTTCATCCGCAGGCCGACGACCACCCAGCCGGCCGGGCCGGCCGCTTGCCGAAAGACCAGGTCGCCGGTCTCGGCGTCTATCAGCGCCACCGAGGCGGCTTGGACCTGTGTCGCCTGCACGACGCTTTCCAGCAAGGCGGCCAGGATCTGGTCGAGGTCGAGTGTGGAGGTGATGGCCTGACCGATTTCGTTCAAGGCGGCCAACTGCCGGGCGCGGGCCTGGGTCTGTTCGAACAGGCGTGCGTTCTGAAGAGCAATCGCCGCCTGGTTGGCGAAGGCGATCAGAAGGTCCAAATCGGCTTGGTCGAACTCGCCTTTCCTTCCTTGTTTATCCAAGACCACCAGAGTGCCCACCACCCGGTCCTTGACGGTCAAGGGGGCTATCGCGGCGCTCTGCCATGAGCTCGCACTCACGTCCGCCCGGCTGTCGTGTTGGAGCTGATTAGATATGACTGGCTGGTTGTGAAGGGATACCCAGCCAGAGAGGTTACTCTCCAAGGAGGAACGATCACCCAGCGCATTGGCCGCCGAGCCGCTACTGGCTACCACCTCGTCTTCCCTCTTTTCCCAATCAACCAGGTTGATGATCCCTCCCTGACCCTGAAGGAGGGAGGTGGCTTGCTGGGTGATGAGGTGGAGGAGTTTGCCGAGCTCCAGGGTGCTGGCCACGGCTTTGGTGGTCTCTTGGAGGGCGGTGAGTTGGGCCAGTCGGCTCTTGGTCTCCTCGAACAAGCGGGCGTTTTGGAGCGCGATGGCCGTCTGGTTGGCGATGCTGGCCAGCATGTCCTGGTCGTTCTCGTCAAAGGCGTGCGGGGTGGTGTAATTCTGGACGGTCAGCACGCCTAGCACCTGGTCGCCGACAATCATCGGCACACCCAGCCAGGATTGAGCGCCCAGGTGAGACCCGATGGATTCAATTCCCCTTTCGGCTCGCCATTCGGCCACCCCCTCTGGGACGAGCACCGGCTCCCGGCGACGAATGACGTACCCGGTCATGCCCTGGCTGGACGACAAGGTCATGCCATCGTCAATGCGTTGCCCATCGCTCATATCCAGGGGAAAACTGATCTCGTCTTTATCTTTGTCGTAAAGGGCGATGGTAAAGTTGGCCGTGTCCAGCAGGCGAGTAGCGCCCCGGTAAGCTTCCTCCATCACGCCGGCCACATCCAGACGGGCCGTGAGTCTCTGACTGAGTTCATTCAACGCAGCCATCTCTTCCGCACGGCGGGTCGCCGCCTCGTACAGGCGCATTTTTTCAAATGCTATGGCAGCCTGGCTGGCGAGCATGGTGAGCAAGAGCGTCTCGTCGGCTTTCCACGCGCGAGGCGCGGCGTCGAACACGATTAACGCGCCCAACACGTTCTCACCTGCCGCCAGGGGCGCGAGCGCCAACGCGCGGATGTTTTCGCGGGCGCTGAATTGGGGCATGTGCGGGCTATCGGCGGGAATATCATTCAATTGGATGGTTGCGCCCGGCCTCAATCGGCCAGAACGCGCCAAGCCGGCTTGCCAGAAAAGCGCGAATTCGGCGCGCGCATGCTCCGCGGCGTCCAGGCCGTAACTGGCCGTCATTTCCATTTCGCCCGATGCCGTCGGGGTGGCGATCGCCGACTTTTTCGCGTGCACCAGCTCCGCCGCGCGACGGCAGACCAGGTCGAGAATGCCTTGCCGTTCTGTAGCCGCCATGATCTCGCGGTCAATCTCGGCCAGCGCCTGCAGGGCGATCACTTTGTCGCGCAGCGCCTCTTCCGCCCGCTTGCGCTCGGTGATGTCTTGGGCAGTGCCTTCGTAATACAGCACGTTGCCGCTGGCATCCCTCACGGCGCGCGCGTTGATCGAACCCCACAGCTGCGTTCCATCTTTGCGCCGGAACTGGGCCTCAAAGTCTTTGACCGCGCCGGGGCCTTGCAGCAGGCGATTGATCTCTTGCCGTTCTTGCGGATTCGCGTACAGTTGGCGCGCAATATCCTGCACCTCGCGTATCATTTCTTCGGGCGAGCTGAAACCGTGCATTCGGGCAAACGCCGGATTCACGCTCAGGTAATGGCCGCCCGGCGTGCTCTGGAAAATGCCCTCTGTCGCGTTTTCAAAAATGTTGCGGTAGCGCTTTTCACTTTCGCGCAGCGCATCCTCCGCGCGCTTGCGCTCGGTGATGTCTGCAACCACCGCCATGGCGCCGCGAATGTTGCCTTGGCCGTCGCGCAGCGGGGCGGTCGAGATGCTGACATCAATCAGCGAACCATCCTTCTTTTGGCGGCGTGTTTCTACGCCAGTGAACCCCTTGCCTTGCATCACTTGTACGAACATGGCGTCGGATTCGTCCATCTTTTCCTTCGGGATGGTGGGGTTCTGGCGTCCGAGGACTTCTCGTTCGCCCCATCCGAAGGTGCGCTCAGCCGCTGGATTCCACGTTATGATGTTTCCATCTAAACCTAGAGCAAGGATAGACACCGGTGAGGCTTGCACGACCGCCTCAAGAGTTTGCTTAACCTCTTGCAGCGCTTCTTCCACCCGCTTGCGCTCGGTGATGTCGAGCATGACGCCCTGCCAAAACTGGGGGCGGCCCTCACGATCGCGCACGAGTATGGCCTCGTCGTGGATCCACACGGCGCGCCCGTCACGCGCGATCAGACGATATTCCAGCTCGAACGGCTCGCCGGTCGCATTGGTGCGGGCGTTTCCCTCGAGCGCGCGGGGGCGATCTTCTGGGTGGATCAGCTCGAGCCAGAGTCCAGGCGTGGCTTTAAATTCTTGTGGCGAATAGCCCAACATCGCCTCGACCTGGGGGCTCGTGTAGAGAGAGGAGCTGACCTCGTCAATAGCGTCCATGTAAACGACAGCCGGAATCTGCTCCACCAACGTGCGATACTTGGTTTCGGCTTCGCGCAGCGCCTCTTCCGCCTGCTTGCGCTCGGTAATGTCCTCAAAGGTGCCTTCATAGTAGAGCAATGTGCCATGGGCGTCGCGCACGGCGCGCATGTTCTCCGAGACCCACATCGCGCTGCCATCTTTTTTGCGAGTTTGAAACTCGAGCCCTTGCACCTCATCCTGTTCTGCCAGCGCACGTTGCACGTCGGCGCGGCGGTCAGGATCAATGTAGACTTGTTGCGCGATATCCGGGATGCTTGCGATCAGCTCCTGAGGGGACTCGTAGCCCCACATGCGCGCCAAAGCAGGATTGGCAGTGGAAAAGCGTCCTTCGGGCGTAGACTGGTAGATGCCTTCCAGCGCGTTCTCAAAGATGCTGCGATACTTTTCTTCTGCCCGTCGCAGCGCCTCTTCCGCCCGCTTGCGCTCGGTGATGTCGCGAAATGACCAGACCCTGCCTCGCGGTTCTGTCCCCTGCATCAGGGGCCGCGATAGGCGATCAAACACCCTTCCATCTTTAAAGTACAGTGTATCGAAACTTGCTTCATTCGACCGGTATAGTTCTTGGACTTTATGCAGGAAACTCGGCGGATCGATCAGTTGATCCAGGACACATTGAAGAAGGGCCGAGTCATCCTTGCTCGCCATTACCTCCTGCGGGATCATCCACATTTCAACAAAGCGTTCATTTGCATACAGCACCTTGTTGTCTCTGTTGACCGCTAGAATGCCATCAGCCGTAGACTGCAGAATCCCTTGCAAGGATGATTCGCTCTCACGCAGCGCCTCCTCCATCCGCTTGCGCTCGGTGATGTCCTGTATAGTGCCGACGAGTCTGATGACGCGACCATGCGCATCCTTGACGGGTTGCATCTTGGCTGCGCCATAGACGCGTCGTCCGCTGGGAAGCTTTATTTCCAGGTCGTATTCGAAACTTGACCCTTTCTCGATGGCGCGGCGCGCATATTCGCGCAAGACTTGGGCCTGCTCAGGAGAATAATAGGTTGCTTCTTCCTCGGTAGTGGGTGGACCTGACGCCGGATCGCGCTCGTATAGCCTGTACGTCTGGTCGGACCAGGTGATTCTTTGGCCTTGTACGTCAAATTCCCAACTTCCGATCCGGCCTATGGCCTGGGCCGCCTTTAGCTTTCTCTCGCTCTCTCGCAATGCCTTCTCCGCCCGCCTTTGCTCGGTGATGTCGCGCGCATAACCGCGCACGATCGGAGCGGCGAGGCCCTGTGTGCGCAAAGTATTGTGGTATTCCCAAATGCGCTTGGCTCCACTTTTGGCGTGAATCTGCATCAAGCCACTCGCGTCCCCATTCCGCTGGATGGCGGCCAGGTAGGCGTCAAAATCCTGGTGCGTTTCTGGCGTCAGAAAATCGCGCAAGTTCGCGCCGATCAGGTCGCTGACGGCATAACCCGTAAGATCAGTAGCGGCCCGATTCACAGAAAGGATGCGCCCCTCCAGATCGTGAGTGTAGACGAGATCGTGGGTGTTTTCCACCAGATCGCGGTAGCACTCCTCGCTCTCGCGCAGCGCCTCCTCCGCCCGCTTGCGCAAAATGGCTGAGGTGAGTTGCCCGGCAATAGTTTCTATCCTTCTCAAGTCTTTGCCTGAAAAAGGCGCCTTTTTGGGCACTTCTAAAAGCCCCATGGGCTCATCGTCGGCCAGCAAGGGCACGATGATGATTCCCTGGTATCCGAGAAGTTTAAAGATTTCCGGAATGAACTTGTTCACCGTGGGGCGTAGCGTTTCCGGCAGGGGAATATGGGTGGCATATTCAGCAATCATTCCCTGGATGGCTTGCGGGTCGTTGCAGAGCAAAGACTTTTTCTCCTGGATCGCCCGATAGTAAAGGGAAACGCCCTCCAAAGGTATGTTGATGGCTGGGATGGATACTCCAATCAGGCTTTCAATTCGCCTGATGACCCTCCCCGGCGTATACAGGCCTTGCATAACCAGGTGCTGCTTTTCCCCGTTCAGTAAATAGACGTTACTGGCGCTGCTGGAGAACAGGCGTGTGAATTCCTCGGAAAGGATACTAACCAAGTCGCCCAGGCTCACACTCTGATTAAGGGCCTGGTTGAAGCGATTGATCAGGGCGATGTCTTGGGATTGTTGCCGCAGCGCTTCTTCCGCCTGCTTGCGCTCTCGCCGTGTCTTGGCGTCGCGGAGCTCCCGCTCCACGGCCGGCGCCAGGCGCGCCAGCTTGTCCTTCATCAAATAGTCGTGCGCGCCGGCCCTCATCATCGCCACAGCAACATCTTCGCCGACCGTGCCGGATACGACGATGAAGGGAATATCCAGGCCGGTCCCTTGCAGGAGGGCGAGGGCGGCCGGCGCGTCAAACTGCGGCAGGCGATAGTCGGCGATTACCACGTCCCACGGCTGCCGCTCCAGCGCCGCCTGCATCTCGCCGGCGGTTTCCACCCGCTCGTCGCGGACGTCATAGCCCGCCTTGCGCAGCAGACGGACCACCATCGCGGCGTCGCTTGCGGAATCTTCGACGATGAGAACATTCAGCGGATTGCTCATCACAGCCTCGCTTTCGGCCCCTGGGTAGTAGCGGCTTTAGCCGCTTTGTGACTACGACCCTTCGTAGTAGCGGCCACGACTAAAGTCGTGACTACGACTCTTCGTAGTAGCGGCTTGAGCCGCTTCGTGACGATGGGTTAGCTTACAGTCTCACTTTCGGCGGCGGCTCGTTCAAGACCAGCCAATACAGGCCCAAATGCTGGATGGCCTGCGCAAATTGAGTGAAATCCACCGGCTTGCGGATATAGCTGTTGACGCCCAGGTCATAGCAGGCGGCCACGTCCTGCTCCTCTTTGGAATTGGTCAGCACCACCACCGGCAGCCGCCGCGTCCGCTCGTCCGCCCGAATCCGCCCCAAGACCTTCAGGCCGCTTACTTTGGGCAGCTTGAGGTCGAGCAGGACGAGCGTGGGCAACTCGGTCACGTCCCGGCCGGCGTGCGCGCCCGCGCCAAAGACGTAATCCAACGCTTCTTGCCCGTCCTCGGCGACGACCAGCTCGTTGGCGATGTGGCTTTTACTTAGCGCCCGTTGGGTCAGCCCGATATCGCTGGGGTTGTCTTCGACCAGCAGGATGATTTTGGAATTCATGCAGCCTCCTCGAGTGTAAAGTAAAACGTCGCGCCCTGGTCCACGTGCGCCTCGGCCCAGGCGCGCCCGCCGTGGCGGTGGACGATGCGCTGCACGATGGCCAGGCCGATGCCGGTGCCGGGAAACTCGGACGTCTTGTGCATGCGTTGGAACGCGCCGAACAGTTTTTCCGCGTACGCCATATCATAGCCCACGCCGTTATCGCGCACGTAGAAAGCCGGTCGGCCCTCCACCTCGGTTTGGCCGAACTCGATGCGCGCCTGGGGACGCGCGCCGGTGAATTTCCACGCGTTGCCGAGCAGGTTGGTCAGCGCGATCTCGAGCAGGCGGGCGTCCCCCTGGGCCGTCAAGCCCGGTTGAATGACAAGCTCGACCTGGCGCTCGGGCTGCGCCTCCTTGAGGCGGGCCGCCACCGTGTGCGCCAGGGCGGAGAGATCCACCGGCTCTTGCCGCATCTCGGCGCGGGTGACGCGCGAAAGCTGCAACAGGTCGTCAATCAATCGCCCCATGCGCTGCGCTTCGGCGCGAACCCGGTCGAGGTATTGGCGCGCCTGGTCGTCGAGTTGGGCGTAACAGTCTTCCAGCAGCGCCAGGCTCCACCCGTCAATGCCGCGCAGCGGCGCGCGCAGGTCGTGCGAGACCGAGTAGGCGAAGGATTCCAGCTCCTGGTTGGCGGCTTGCAGTTGGGCGGTGCGCTCGCGCACGCGCTGCGCTAACGAGTTGCGCTCCGCCTCCAGGTCGGCAAACAGCCGCGCGTTTTCAATCGCCAGGCCGATTTGATTGGCCACCGGTCCGAGCAGCGCAATTTCGGCCTGGCCGTAGGCATGGTCGCGATAACTCTGCACTTCCAGCAGGCCGATGGTCTGCCCGCGCGCCACGAGGGGCACGTACAAAGCCGAACGGGCGAGGCGATCATCGCCCGGCGCGCCGACCACGACGGTCTTGTCAGATGGCGCGCTTGGCATGTCGGCGACGATTTCTGGCTGTTGGGTGCTGATGGCGCGGGCGCGGCCCTTGAGCGGCTGGCCCTCTTGGAAGGTGAGCGGCGGAAAGCGCGTCGCCTCCAGCAGTTCGCCGTCGCTGAGCATGTATTCGGCGCGCAGCGTTTTTGCGGCCGGGTCGTACAGCGAGATGCCAAAGCAGGGACAGTCCACCAGTTGCGAGAGGTGCTCGCAAGCGGTGCGGTAGATGGTGGGCAGGTCGAGCGTTTGGGCCAGCGCCAGCCCCACGCGGTTGAGCGCGTTCAGGCGGCGGTTGCTCTCGCGCAGCGCCTCCTCGACCGTTTTCTGGTCTTCCACCACACTGAGCAGGGCGCGGCGCGACTGGTCGGCTTCAGCGAGCAGCCGCTGCAATTCGGCCTGGGCGGCGAGGATTTGCGCCTCCTGTCGCTTGCGCTCGGTGATGTCCCGAAAGCTCCACACCCGACCCACAACGGTGTCGCCATAGCATTGAGGCTGGGAATAACGTTCGAATATGCGTCCGTCCTTGAACGCGAGTTCGTCCATGGCGCCCGCGTCAGGTGTCTGGTACAACTTTTGGACCTTGGCCAGAAATGCATCAGGATACTGGAGTTGAGCGAGGACAAACTGGAGCAACTGCTCGTCGTCCCGCGTCGCAGCCAGGGACTCGGGAATCCGCCACAGTTCCAGGAATTTCCGGTTAAAGCTGGTGACCTTGCCGGCGCGATCCACGACCAAAAGGCCGTCCGCCGTGGACTCGAGCGTTGCAGCCAAGAGTGCGTGGGAATTCTGCAGCGCCCGCGCCGACTCAACCTGCCCGCGATAGTAGCGCACGCGCTGTTGCCGCCAGACCAGCATCAGCCCCGCGCCGGAGGCCGCAATCAGCGCGGCGAAGAAAATCAGCGTCTGCCACAGGCGTTCCCGCAGCGGCGCATACACTTCGGCGGTATCCATGCGCGCCACCAGGAACCAGGGCGAACCGGGCACGGCGCGCACGGCGGCAATCACCGGCGCGCCACGGTAATCCACCCCTTCCACGATGCCCACCTGCCCCAGCGCGGCTTGCACGGCGGGGGTCTGCGTGTTCTCCAGGGGGACGCGCAGGTTGAGGGCCGTGCCTGTCTGAAACCTGAGCTCATTCAAAAACAGGGCGTCAGTCCCCTCCCTGCGGATGAGCAGGGTTTCGGCGCTGGCGCTGGGGACAGGCCACTGCTGGATAAAGGGATAGAGATATACGCTCGGGTCAATGCGCAAGACGAGAATGCCCAGCGGGCGATTGCCCTCCTGCCCGGCGAAAATGGGGGCCAGGAGCGCAAGGTAGATGGGGCCATCGGCGGTGTCGCGGTGAAAATCCAAAAAAGTCACCTGCCCCGCGCTTGAAATGGCGTCAGCCTCCTGGGCCAGGTGCGCGGCGACCGGTTCGGGCGCGGCCGGAGATGAAATCCGCTCGACGCCCCCGGTGTCCAGCAGAAAGACACGGTCATAATGGTACGAACTGCGCAGCGAATCCAGCCAGGCCTGGATCTGCGCCTGCGCCTGGGTATCGGCGGGATTTCCGAGGTAGCGCGCGGCCAGCGCCGCGAAAGCGGGGTTTTGGCGCATGACTTGAGCATCTCCCATCCGCTCGGCGCGCCAGCCCACCAGTCCGCTCACTTTGAGTTCGGCGATGGAGGCAATCTGGCTTTCCACCTGGGCGCGGAACCGGCTCTCATAGTTTTGAAAAGACAGATAGCCGACGGCGGCAATGCCCGCCGCCATCAGGATGAAAATGAGCAGGAACACGGCCAGCGAGCGTCCCGCCTGCGATTCCAGCGCATGCGCTTTCGAGCCGGTTTCTGCGGCGGGCGCGTGCTTGAGGAACTGGAAACGAAAGACGGCCAGGGCGATCAGTAACACGCTCAACCCGATGCCCGGCGTAAAAGGATTGAACTCGGTCTGCGGGATCAGGTTAAAGATGGCGTTGATCGCAAACACGAATGCGGTGGACGCTGCACCAGCCACCAAAAGCGCCTGCCCGCGGTACAGATGCCGCATGCGCCAGGCAGCGACGAGCAGCAACACGATACCGATCAGTAGCAAGATCAAGCCATAAAACGAATGTACCAGGAACCCCAGGCCGGGCAGACGGGCGCTGATTTCAGCAATCCAGAATGGGCCGTTTCGGTGAAAGCCGACCTCCTGCCGGACCCACAGCCCGTGCAGACTGTTGCTCCAGAGCAAGACCTGGGTGAGGACCGGGACGACGAACATCACAGCCAGCAGGCGTTTCGAGAGCCAGTCCTTGCGGCCGCTGTATTCCAGCGCGAACACCAGCCACAAGACCGGAATGGCGGCCAGAGCGGGGAAGCGGACTTGCCACCAGAACAACGCCTGCGCTGCCGTCGGGCTGAGCACGGACATGATTTCCGCCAGCGACAGGAAACATTCGCCGAGCGCCAGGCCCGCATAGGCGCGCGAGCCCGGCACGTTGCGCTGCCGCCAGGCGTAAGCGGCCAGGAATCCGGCCAGCGCCCCAGTCAACAGGATGGAGGCGAAATATAGCAAGACCTCCATTGATTTTCCTCCTATGAGTCCACTGAAAAAAGGCCCTTTTCACCGCAAAGACGCGAAGGACGCAAAGAATTTCAATATAAAACTTGGCGGTCTTGGCGTCGCCTGCCCCCGCGCTTTTACGGGGGTTGCGGTTAAAAGTTTTTTCAGCAGAGTCCTCCTATGGATTGTCCGTCCCGATGGGATGCTGCGCAATTTCGGCGCTGGGGTAACGCGGCGGCTGCCCGGCCTGGGCCAGCAGCTCGTTCACCTCGCGCTTGAGGTCGAGAATGCGCGTCTCACGCCCCAAAGTGGCTTGGTGCCAGCGGCGCAGCTCGTCGAGCTGTTCGGTCAGTTGCGCCTCCGCCCGCTTGCGCTCGGTAATGTCGCTGATGATGTGGACCGCGCCGTCGTACCGGCCCGCTGCATCCAGGATGGGATCCACGGTGACCTCGAACCAACCCTCGCCAATCTGCAATTCCATGCTCTCGCGGCGCAGGCTATTTCTCGCCCGCAGGATGGGACATTCCGGGATCGGCTGCGCCGTGCCGTGCACGATCTCCCAGCAGTGTTTGCCGATGAACTCTTCGCGCGGGCGCCGGAAGAGCCGCTCCGCCGTTTTGTTGGAACGCAGCACGCGCTGCTCCTGGTCGAGAATCCATATCGCGTTGTTGGTCGAGTCGAAGGTCGTTTGCCACTCCTGCGCCGCCTGGACAGTTGCCTCCTCCGCCCGCTTGCGCTCGGTGATGTCGGTGGAAACCCCTCCTACACCATACACACGGCCCTGCGGATCCAACAAGGGAAATTTCATTGAAAGGTAGGTATGTTTCCCGTCCGATTCGTTGTTCTCCTCCTCAACGGCAATTGGTTGCCGATCATTCATGACTTGCAGATCATTGTCCCGATGTGCTGCCGCAATTTCGGGGGGCAGGATTGCTTCGCGGGTTTTGCCTATCAGTGTTTCGCGCGGCACACCCAACACGGATTCGAGACTGCGGCTAATCAACAAGAATCTGCCTTGCTGATCGAGGGCGTAAACGAGTGATGTGCCATTGTCGGTGATGTCTTGCAGGAGCTTTTGGCTCGCGGCCACTGCCTCCTCCGCCCGCTTGCGCTCGGCAATTTCCTGTTCGAGTTCTGCCGTGCGGTCTTTGACTCTTTGCTCCAGCGACTGGTTGAGGGCGGCCAGTTCCGTCTGCAATCGAACGTTTGCCTGGTCGAGTTGAAAACGTGCCAGCGCGTTTTCAATCGCATAGGGCAGTTGCGTCAAGTAATTTTCGCGCTTGACGATATAATCGTACGCGCCCAACTTGAGCGCCGCCACCGCCGCTTCTTCGTCTCCCTTGCCGGTAATGATGATGAAAGGCAGACTAATTCCCTGGTGGTTTGCCTCCCGCAGAAAATCCAGCCCCGGCATATCCGGCATCCGCAGGTCGGTCAGAACCAGGTCCAGGCGATGGGGTTGGCTCAGGATTTGCAGAGCTTGTCCGCAAGATTGCGCGGTTGTCACCGTCAGGTGCGGCGCGGCTTCTGCGAGATGACGCGGCAACAGGTCGAGATCGGCAGGATTCTGCTCCACGTAGAGAATGTGCCGACGGCGAAGGCTCACCGCTTGCCCGCTGGCTTTCTTCTTTTTGCTTTCTGCGACTACTCGCCGCAAGATTGTGGGCAGCGTAGCGAGATAATCGCCGTGCTTGCGAACATAGTCCGTAGCGCCCAGGCGCAGCGCCTGAACGACGAGTTCCTCGTCCCCCAGTCCGGTCACTATGACCACCGGCGCTTGGACGCCCAGCGCCGCCAGTTCTTTCAAGACCTGGATCCCATCCATATCCGGCAGATTGCGATCCAGCAGGAGCGCGTCGTACTCTCTCTCCCGCGCCAATTTCAACGCCGTTTTCCCATTCTCGGCGATTTCGATCTCGAACTCGGGCGCTTCAAATTCAAAGTGCGACCGGGTCAGGTCCGCATCGTGGGGATTGTCTTCGACATAGAGCACGCGAATCGTTGGGTTCATCACATCACCTCACGCTCTCTCTGGAAAAGGCGGCTCATTGGTCAGCAGCCAGTAAATCTTGATGGTTTTGACCACCTCGGCAAAGGCCGTAAAGTCCACCGGCTTGACGACATAGGAGTTGGCGCCCAGTTGGTAGGCCGTGTCAATGTCGTGGTTCTGCCGCGAGGTGGTCAGGACAATTACGGGTATTTTCTTCCAGACCGGGTGTTGCCGCGCCTGCTTCAATACCTCGATGCCGTCTACCTTGGGCAACCGGAGATCGAGGGGAACCAGGATAGGAAGTTGGGGGTCTTGCGGCACGCCGTGCGCTTCGATATTGTCCAGCGCCTCTTCGCCGTCCCGGCACACGGCGATTGGGTTTGCCAGGTTGTGCTCCTCAAACGCCTGAAGCGTCAGGTCAACGTCCATCGGATTGTCTTCCACGAGTAAGATGGGGTGGGTGGTGTCAGACATGGGATTCCTCCTCGATTGCAGATTGCGGAATCTTGTCATTGCGAGCCGCCGAAGGCGTTTGCGAAGCAATCTCCGCTTGCGAATTGGGGATTGCTTCGTCGGCCAAAACCCGCCTCCTCGCAATGACAACTGAACGCTTACCTTTCTTGTTTTGGCAATTCGATAAAGAACGTTGCGCCCGCGCCGGGCTGCGACTCGGCCCAAATCTTGCCGCCCTGTTTTTCGAGCGATTTCTTGGCAATGGCCAGCCCTGCCCCGGTGCCTTCGAACTCTTCCTGCCGCACCAGCCGATTGAACAGTCCAAAGATGCGGTCGTGATACTTGATGTCAAAGCCGATGCCGTTGTCGCTAACGACGATGCGGTAGCCATTGGCCAGTTCCTCGCCCTGGATGTGGATGCGCGGCGGCCTGGCGTCGCGGCTGTACTTGATCGCGTTGTCAATCACGTTGGCGAGCGCCTGCGTCAGACCCTGCTCCCAGCCGCGCAGTGTTTCAAAGGGAAGCTCGACTGAGATTTGGATCCCCTGCTCTGCGATGACGCGGTTCCGGTCGCGCAGGATCGCGCCAATCAGCGCGGAGACGTTGACCTCCGCCCAAGTGGGTGTGGCAGTGTCCAGGCGCGAGTAGCGCAACAGGTCTTCGATCAGGTTATCCAGGTTGCGCGTCGCCGTCATAATCTGGTCAATGCAGAAGAGCGCGCGCTCGCCCAGCCCCTCCCCATGACGGCGGTCGAGTTCCTGGGCATAACCGGCGATGCCGCGCAGGGGCGCTTTCAGGTCGTGCGAGACGGTGTAAGCGAACGCCTGCAACTCTTCGTTCTTGGCGCGCAGTGTTTCATTCGCCGTTGCCAGTTCGGCGGTACGCGCGGCGACGCGCTGCTCCAGTTCGGCGTTCAGTTTACGGATTTCGTCTTCCGCGTGCTTGCGCTCGGTGATGTCATCATAGGTACCGAGGACACCTACGACGTTGCCCTCCGTGTCTCGCAGCGGCACCTTGTTGGTCTTGGCCCATGCGGGGGTGCCGTCAGCTCGGAGATAAGGCTCGATAATGTCGTATTCGGGAATACCTGATTCCATAACCCTCCTATCGTACTCCCGAAACGAATCCGCCTGCTTTTTTTCCCATGGAAGATCGTAGTCGCTCTTTCCGACAACCTCCTCTGAAGATTTCAGTCCTAGCGCCTCCAGCCAGGTGCGGTTACCGCCGAGGTAAATTGAATCACGATCTTTCCAAAAGACCGCAGATGGGATTGAGTCCAATACAGTCTGCAGCATATTCCGTGAATCCCGCGGCTTCGCCTCCGCGCGCTTGCGTTCGGTGATGTCGTGAACTGATCCAACCAGATGGGTACAAGTGCCTTTGTCGTTAAAGACAGGCGCGATGCTGACTTCGCCGGTCAACCGCCCGGTGGGGTAATCAGACATTTCTTTCCAACGCACGATGGTATTTTCTTCGATCGCCTGTCGGTACTTGTCCAGAACCATCGTCAGGGACGGCTCTGGGATAATCTCGTTCACCGTCCTGCCGGTCACCATCTCCTGGCTCAGTCCGGTGATCTTCAAAAAAGCCGGGTTGACAGAAACGAAGCGGAATTGCCCTGCGGGTTCGACAGCCAGATGGAAAATGACATCTCCGACGGTGTTGTAGATAGAGGCAAGACGCTGCTCGCTCTCGCGCAGCGCCTCTTCGGTGCGCTTGCGCTCGGCTTCCGCGGCCTCCAATTCGGCAACACGCTGCCGCAATTCTGCCAGCTCGCTCACGAGCTGTGCGCGGGTCGTGCGGTCGTCTTGCATCGTTCGCCTCCTGCCCGGCCGCTTCACGCGACGCGTGGTAGGCTTTCGCCGCCGATTAAAGGACCCTTCTGAGGATCGAGTCCGACCCTGGCAAATGGGGGGATTACGATGAAAACGGAGGTGGCCTGCGCGCTCACAGAAGTCGCGATGACCTGTTGGCTTGGCCCCTGAATTAGTTTACACCCGCCGGTCCAAAATGTCTACCGGCGTCGTCGAGATGGGGTGCATTTCGCGTCGGGGGCGCATGATGTGCAGAACTCGGTTCACGTTGAAACCCTCTTTGGAAGAGGATTGCGCGAACCTGAGATCACCGGGTCCGCCTAGAAAACTTGGTCCGATGGTCTGTGGTGTCCCAGAGGTTACGGGAATTGGATTCGAACCAACGATCTGCAGGTTATGAGCTTGAATCCAATTCATGTAGCAAAAAAGGCACTTGTGAGTGCCTTTTGTTGCGGGGGTTGGATTCGAACCAACGACCTCCGGGTTATGAGTTCGAATCCTAAACTACCCACCTTAGCCTGTTTTCGACAGTCCGATTGTAACAAGCTATAACCTGCCCTCGGTGGTGCTCAACATTTTTTTTTCGCCCGGCCGTTGGCAGCGCACTCTAACAA
>Ga0315277_10005092_pt1 | contig 17389 bp, 13 predicted proteins | sample YL17G05_15_MG_FD_203695 | JGI IMG/M metagenome (GOLD analysis project Ga0315277, IMG submission 203695) | Sediment microbial communities from Yellowstone Lake, YNP, Wyoming, USA - YL17G05_15 | ecosystem: Environmental > Aquatic > Freshwater > Lake > Sediment | place: USA: Wyoming | collected... | reverse complement strand
CCTTGTAAACCAACATACTTATACCTGTTATTTTCCCTGTAAATTAAATATGCCTGTACTTTTCTTGCATTAATTGCCTGCTGCCAAGTATATCTGCTTCCAGAAGAGTTGGTATATACTCCCTCGCTTAAATTAACAGAAACATTACTTGAATATCCAATTAAATTCCACCCTCCTGCAACTGAGATATTTCTATCTGTCCCATCATTTGAATAATTAGATATAACTGAAAACATATTCCAGCCTTTTGATAAGCTTATATTAAGCTGTATTATATAATAACCTAAATGTGTGTTTGTTGCAGCTGTATTTGCATTTGCATAATAATCAGTATCATCTGTGCACGCTGTATAAACATAATCTATATCTCCTGTTAATCCAGAAACAGAACATGAATGAGAAGTTGTAAAAGAGGAATCACATGTACTGCTCATGCTCGAATACGCATCATCTGTTAATGACCACCTGCATCTCGCATTCTCATCTGTATCGAAAGTTATTGTAGGAGAAAATGTATAAATAGTTGAGCCAGAAGCTGGATTGTGCCCCGACTGTGTTGGAGCAGCAGAATCAATTTCATATGAAACAGTTGTTGAAGTGGGATTAGCATTCCCAACAGTGTCATTACACCTTATATAATCTGTATAACTTCCATCACTTCTCCCAACCCCTCCGCATGCATGCCCTGTGCCAGTGCCATCTGCAGTACAACTGTAGGACATTAAATCATATCCCACATCGCTTGTATGCCATTTGCATGTTGCCTGTTCACTTGTTGTCACATTTCTTGTCAATGACGAAGAACCATCTGAAACAGAATATGGGCTTCCTTTATCTGCTCCAACAGCCACCACTGTTATTGTAGGAGCAGAATTATCTAATGTAAAGCTTGCTTCTTTGTTATTTGCACTTGTATGATTATTTCCATAACTATCAACGCATGCAAAATAAACTGTTTGCGGAGTGTTTGGAGTCCAACCACCCCCTAAATCACATGTATAGGTTGTTCCAGCACCACTACAGCTTCCAGCAGGCATTGTATCGTACCCTTTATCTATATCACTCCATCTGCAAGTTGCACTTTCATTCGTTGACAAAACAGCAGAGGGAGTTGTGTCGCCTGTAACATATGGGACAGTTGTATCCCCTCCAATTGATGTTATTGTTATTGTTGGAGGAGTGCCATCAATTGTGAAACTAATATTCGAACTAAGTGGAGCATTACATCCTGCAACATGACCATTAAGGCAGTTTATATTTCCCGTAGGTAAAGCTGTATCATTACACCAAAAAGCTACCCCATGAACTCCTTCGCTTAAATCTCCTGAAGAACAGGTGTGAGTTGTTCCAGAACCATCTGCACTACAACTGGTCCCTCCACTAGCAAGTTTACCGACATCAACACCAAACCAGCAAGTAGCCTCCTCATTTGTTGTAAGCATAAAATCCGGAGAACTATCTACAGTAACATATGGATCACTTGTATCTCCTCCTATAGAATCAAGAGTTATTGTTGGCTTAGTCATATCAATCCAAACGGTAACTTCGATATTATTCACTTCAGAATTACTATTCCCATAACTATCGACGCAAGCAATATAAAAAGTATGCCATCCATCATACAAATAAGTTATAGGGGCATCATCGAGATCGCAATCATGAATCAATCCTCCTCCAGAACTTGTACAAGAAACATAGTAAGAATCCATACCGTCATAAGACAAATCACTTAGATTAGTATATCTACAAGTAGCCGGTTCACTGGTGTTTAACCAAAACTCACCATAGTTATTAGAAAGATGATAAGGGGCAACGCCATCGCCTGTAAAATAGTTAAAGGTTATTACAGGCGGAGTTATATCTGTATTAAACACAAAAGGATCTGCACACTGGTCTGCAGTAGGAGTATAAGAATGCGCATCCTTATATGGACTATGTGTTGCATTCATCTGATAAGGAGAAGCATAATCTCTCACACCGGAATTCAAGACATACCATATTATTGCATTTGCATCTGTGCATGTAGTGTTTCCGCTCGCATCTGTCTGCAAATTATGAGTCAATGTATTATCCACATTCCATCCTTTCACATTCGCATCTGCAGCAGACCCATTACTATAAGTAACATGCGCCCCATAATACCATTCGCGAGTGAGAGAGCCTGATTCAGTATTAAAATCACATGATAAGAAAATGTTAGAGGTAGAGTCTGAAATTACATTAGTACTATAACTATTAATACAACTTGAATTTTTGATGAAATTATTTGAGCCAGTAATCCACATACAAGGTTGCCCATTGTCAATGGTAATACCATTAGCAGTATTAAAATTTCCAATAATTTCCAACATTATATTCATGTAAGAAGAAGAAATATCATTATAATCTCCGCTCACTTGTAGTGAAGCCTGATCACCAAAGAGATTTAAATCGGATATTGTATTTGAATCCCCAGTCACATAGACTGAATGTCCGCTTCCAGTAGTAAATGATTCGGGTGTTGTCAAACCCGAGATACTATTATTATCACCACTAATATCCACAAAATTCCCATGTGTACCAATTAAATTTGAGAGACTCGAACTATTCACATTAGAAAGCGATATGCCCCCCTCATCAACGTACCCATCTCGTACTGCTATGCCAATAAGACCATTTGCACTGCAACTTCCTGCATAACCATTTAAATCAACAGTTATATCATTTGCTTTTATAGTAAGATAACCATCACCCTCTCCAGTTATATTATTCTGTAAAGTGTATGTCTGGCTCGCTCTTGTCACATCTCCTCCTTGGGTAACATAAGTCGAATAAAATATAACAGAATCAGAAGCCACATGTCCTGCACTATCATTTATCCATACAGTCCAGGTTAAAGTATCATCGCAGCAAGTTCCTGAAACCCCTGTAACTCCATCGCATCCAGGGTCGCTTACATTTGTTTTTCCTCCATTTAAAGAATACCAGCACGAGTCTAAATCAAGGTCATAAGCAGCATAATCTATATGAGTTACTTCTGTATTGTATATTGTAGGATTAACTGGATAGCTTATGCTTATAGTAGGGTCGACTGTATCCACCCAGGTTATCGAGCAGGTCTTTGAAGAATCTGCAGCATAAGCGCACGATTCAAATTGGCTTGCATAACATTGTGCCTCATAAGTATAAGTTCCTACTGATTCGTTTACTTTAACAGTATATGTGGATGTTTTAACGCAATCTCCAGTAGATGTTCCTGTATGGCATCCTATGTTTTCTTCTATAGTTGTTATATCAAATAATTTTAAGTTTGTTTTTAGGTAAGTTGATAAAGGATCTGGCTGGCAGCTTGCATTGTAAGATATTGTAACTTCTGTTCCAAGCTCTAATGTTGAACCGCATAAATTTCCGCCAACTGTATTTGCTCTTATATCGGTTCCAGAACACTCCTCATTGAAATTATAAAGGCATCCAACCTGATAATCACAGCTTGTCTCGCCAACCAGAGAAGTGCAGGCAGTAGGTGTTCCTTCACATGCAGACCACGAGCAGCCTGATTGGTCATTGCATTGTGTCTGGCTGCTATCCAAACCATTGCATGTAGTTGCAGTTCCATTGCATCCTCTCCATATGCATCCTCCCTGGCTGCTGCAAGTGCCGCTAGAATATCTAATGCAGGGAGTTGCAGTTCCGATGCATCCATCCCAATAACATCCAGATTGGTCTTTACATCCCTCTTCATCGTAATGTAAATCCCCCTCGCAAGTATAAGCAGTTCCTTTACAAGGATACCAAGTGCATCCAATTGTCCCCTCACATTGGGTCTCCCCTAAGGTATCATAAGTATTACAATCCCTTGCTCCAGAGCATATATAGGGTGGAACGCCTGTATTCGAGCATTCTTCAGCAAGACATCTAACATAATTGCTGCTCCCAGATAAATCAGTGCATGGAGTTGCTGTCCCATCGCACTGCACCCAGCTGCAGCCTCCTTGTCCCTGGCAATTGCTGATAGTAGAATATGAACTGCATTCGGTTGCTGTTCCATAGCATCCCTCCCAATAACATCCATCTTGCTCACCACAACCGCTCTCGCTAGAATCATAATAGCTGCAGGCATTTACAGTCCCATCGCATCCCAACCACCAGCACCCAAACTGCTTTACATTTGTTGTTGCTCCGCATCCTGTCGGGTCATAAATAAAATCACTACATGGTTTCACACTGCCGTTGCAAGCTTCCCAGTAGCATCCATATTGAGGGTTATTTACAGTTGCTCCGCATCCTGCCTGATTAGAATCAAAACTATTGCATGCTGTTGCTCCAGGACTATTTGTGCAGGAAGAAGTAGGGTCAACAATATAGTCAAATTCAATTTCTCCGATAACTTTCAAATCAAAAGTTTCATAAGACTCCCCTTCTGGAATTCCAGTTAAATAAACTTTGTAAGTGTTCTCCTGGGAAATATTCTCAAATTCTGCTATTTTAGTCTCTGTGCCTGAAACATAAACCTCAATTCTGGCATCTCCTGAAACCGGCCTCGCATACATTGTAATATCATTTTCATTTGTAAGCGCCTGCTCAAAAGTAACTCTCACATACTCGTTGTTACCAACTGCCTCACTCCAAAGCCCATCTTCCTTTATGACTTCATTGTAAATATCAGAAATAAATTCCTTGTTTTCATCCAAATGTTCTGCCTTGCTAACCTCAATAATAAGCAGGTAAGACTGGTTAGATAAGTGAGGAACATTCCATTCAATATAATCTATAAGCCCGTTGTTGTTTTTGTCGTACATTTTCGCATCCACTCTTCTTTTTATCCCATCAATTTGATGATAAAGTTTTACATTGTTGGCTGTTGCTTCTTTCGGAAGCTCAGTGTATGCTAGAATATTCTCATACCCTAAATTGTCAGGAGCAGAGACTATAATCTGTTTCTCCCTGTCTGAAAGTTTTATTTCAGTTGCTTCAGGAGCTGGTGTTTCATATTCAATAGAATATTCTGCATCCCGCTCGTCAATTTTCATGTCAATCTCTATAAATTGCTCATCTATTGTTCTTCCTGTAATCCCCATCAATATTTTTTGAACAGTGCTTTTTAAATAAGAAATCGGAATTTTACTGTCGCTTTTTATAACCCCTCCGGTAATTATGCTTGCTTCTGCTTCTACCTCTGCACTATCTGTTACCTTGTTAATGTCTATGTTTTCTGCTTGTTTTGGGATTTCCACCCTTAAGGTGCCCTCTTCTTTTGGAACTATTTGCTTTTTCCATTTTACAGGCTGCCCAATAACTGCCGTGGACTGAAAGGTTGTTATCACTGCTTCTTCTGTTTCGTTTATCCGGGTAACGTTATCTAAAGCATGCAGACTCGACAGCTGGCCGTATTCCTCCACGTTCTTGCTACTAGGAGATTCAGTGGCATTAAAATAAAATATAAAAAATATCAAAACTGCCGCAAGCAGACAGAAGAAAAGCAGGGCTCCTACTTGTTTAATTGATTCTTTTCTCCTCTTTTTTTTTGACACTCTTTTAGGACCCATAAATATAACGCTATCAGATTGTCTTGTTAGATAACACTCCATTATCCAGACAAACCATTCCCTTTTTTTGGATATTTATACTCTATTATTTAGGCTTTGCGCTTTTTAAAGTTTACCTGTTTTGATGATTTTAACGTTATTCTCAATTTTATCCTATTATTACCTATTTAACAAAGTTTATAAATAATCTTCCTTATTTATATGGATGGAAGAATTAAAAAAAGAGGAGGTAAAGAAAAGCCCTAAAAGACTAATTTTATACGTAAGCATTTCTCTCTTAGCTGTTCTTGCAGTCCTTATAATAATCTTTTTAGCTTCAAAAGACTTCGAAGTCAAAAAAGCGATTTCAGACTTAAGCAAACCAGAGTCAGAAAAAACCGAAGGCGAGCTAGGGAGCATAAATCCTCTAGCTGGAACTCCAGAGACAGAAAGTCTTGGAAATATAGCAGAGCCCTCTAAGGAAAGTACCGGAGGTGGCGGCGGTGGAGGAGGTGGAGGCGGTGGTGGAGGAGGAGGAGGAGGTGGAGGCGGTGGTGGAGGAGGCACTCCTGAAATATCCGGAGGGAGTGGTGAGATTAAAGGCGCCCTGGAAATTGATAATATAATAAGCTCGGAGTATACCAGCAGCAATTTAGGATTCGCTCACTATACTGGAGCATCAGAAGGGCTGGACAACTACGATAGCCGATATTATGCTATGTTTGACCCTTCAGGAATTGCATCAAAAATAATTTCAAAAGTAGAAGATTACGAGTTAGATGCTGATGTTCGGCCAGCTGGAAGCAATACTGAAGTTTACCTAGAATTGAGCTTAGATTCCCAATCAGGAAGAGACATAAAAATAAATTCACCTAACGAATTAAGAATATTTATGCCTCTTGAAGGCTATGACTTTGGCTCACAAACAATAATCCTCCAGCAATACAATCCCGATAACCCCTCTGAAAACTACCCTGAATATGATATTAAAAAGATAATTGCAGATGGAAACGGAATGAGTATCATAAAACTTCCTGATTTAAGCGGAACTTATCCTTCAGAAAAACCTTACGCTTACTTTAAAATAAAATTTGGTTAGTTCCGAATAAAAGAGAAAACTTTAAAAGCCACACTAGCTTTAATTTAAAATCAAAAAGTCACTGTATTTCATCAGGGTTAAATTATGGAGTGGGGGTTGTGACTTTAGGATGCCAAGAAAACCTTTAGGTTTTCGGGCACAGAAAATTACAAGAAAATCAAGAAAAATTTTCTTGTGCTCGGAAATGGACCGAGTATAAATAAACCATTTCCGACATGAAAAGAGAGGGCAAGATAAAAAGTTTGGTGTTAGTTTCAGGTTTAATGGGAATTTTATTGCTCTCGCTGGTTTCTGCAGGATGGTTTGGCTGGATTAAAGAAACAATAACAGGAAAAGCAACAACTGTACCATTTCATCTCAATATAACTGTAGGCGGCCCTCAAATAATAACTGTCTATAATCAAACAGCTGCTGTAACAATAAATGAAGCTCCGCTTTCAAGTGAAGCTATTATAAATTTTACTGTGTATATTCCTGTTGGAGTAGAGAACCTTAATCTAAGCACTGCCAAGGTCAATCTAAGTTTCACAAACGAAGACACTAGAACAAATGCCAGCTGTAAAACTCTGGTTGCCGTAGGAGATTATGCTAACTTTACATGTAATGTAACTATGTGGTGGTGGGATGTAAACGATACCTGGAGCATAACTGCTTACATAAAAGACAATGCTTCTAACGGAGTGGTGAATACAACGCAAGTACAGCGAGTAGGAGAGCAAAAATCTGTACAAGGAGGCCCTCCTATTTTAACCTGGCCAGGAGTATCTCCTGGTGCATGGAACAGCACCTCCAACAATCATCCCCTCTTAATAAATAATAGCGGAAATTTCCCATGCGCAAATATAACAATCAATGCCACTACTCTAAGAGGTGAGGCAATTAACACAGAAGTTATATGGGCAAGCAACTTTTCAGTGCACTGGAATACAGGAGGCTCTCCACCAGCAGAGTGCAACAATACAGCCAGAATGAGAACTAGCTTATTCACGCAAGTTATGGTAGCTAATCTAACCAAAGGAAATTTCACAATAAATAATGGAAATACAGGGCAGGAACGGCTTTACTTTTGTTTAATGTATTTGGATTCGAATCTTTCAACACAAGCTTACTCTACAGCCCAAGAAGGAACCTGGACTGCAAACCCAACAAATGTTCCAGTAGGATAAAAATGGTAAAAAATAAAATAATCTTAATAACAGGAATTTTGCTAGTAGTGACTCTATTAGGAAGTTTAGTCTCTGCATTCGGAACATCTTATATATTTGACCGCCCGCTTGCACTTTACCCTGGCCAGACAAGAGATATCTACGTTACTCTTCAGAATAATAACGACCCTAACACAATAACTGCTAAAGCAGAAATGTTTCAAGATGCAGAAGTAGCCAAGATGACTGATGGCTTAGATACTTTTGTTGTTCCTTACAGAGTGCCGGTTCAGGTGAATCTCTCATTTACAGCTCCTCCAGATGCAAAAGTAGGGGACACGTATAATGTAGGATTAAAGTTTACTCCGCAGGCAACAAGCGAAGGAGGGATGGGGATTGTTTTTCTGACAGGTGCCAGTATAGATGTCTTGATAGTTGAAAAACCAGGAGAAAAACCTCAAGAGCTTGCAGAAGAACCTCCGCTTACTGAGGCGTTAGTGTTTATTGGGCTTGCAATAATCATAATAGCGATTGTCTTAATTGTCCTAGTAAAGAAAAAAAGAAAAAAATAGACGCTTGTAATCTTTAATGCCTGTATTAAGCCTGCAAAAGTATTTTAAGGCTTAATTTGCAGTCCGGTAAGTTTTAAATAGCTGTTTCTTCTTTCTTATTAATGAAAAAAGTAGGTATGCTAATAATAGCTGTTGCTTTATTAATTACAATTATTTCAAGCATACAAGCTATTCAAGTTATTGGAAATAATCAGTCAATCACTGGAAAAGCAACTCAGCCAGTCACAGGAGAAAGCGTAACTGGCGAAAGTGTTAGCGGAAAGGCAACAACAACTTCCTTCGGCCTTAACATATCTGTAATTCCGCTTGTTCCAAACATCACAATAATTTCCCCTGAAAATATCACCTATAACTTTTCTTCTTACGCCATTCCAGTAATTGACCTCAACACATCCTCCAACTTTGAAGTTAATAGATGGTGGTACAATTTGTACGATTTAAGGCACAACGAGACAGTCTATGAAAACAGAACTTTTTGGCCTAATACAAATCTTACAGCAGTTAGATGGGAAAACAAACTGGTAGTTTACGCTGACAATTCAACTGGCTATACAGTCAACGCCAGCGTAGAATTTTTTGTCAATGCCAATAAAAGTGCTCCACAGATTTCAATAGCCCCAGAGATCTTCGCGTGTCAAAACTCCTCTCTGTCTTACTTCTTCAATATAACTGATTTTGACGAGGATTATCTGATAGTAGAGCTTTCCCCAAGGTCTATTTTCTACATAAACAATAACTCCAACTTCAGCTACAAAGTAAATCATACAACCTGGGCTTACGAAATATTCTCAGTTTTTTTAGACAAAACAAGAGTAGGAGGAGTGAATAATGGCTCCTATACCTACAGGAAGAATCTTCTTGCGTGGGATGGGACATATCTTGACCAAGAAAGAGTGTATTTCACAGTAATTGAAATGAATACGCCGCCGAATGTAACTACAAATCCGGGGGTTCAAACAATCTACAGCCGAGGAGAAAATTCCACGTTCTACTATGAACTATGGGCCGATGATGTGGAAGACGGTAATATAACATCAGGAAATCTCTCTTGGAACATAAGTTTTTCAGGAGAACACTTGTTCAATATAAGCCAGTATGGAGTGATAAATTATACTTCCAATAATACTAACGCCAGCGTGAATAATATAACAATCTGCGCAACTGACCTCGGCCTTCAAAGACCCCATCAAAATATTAGCCTGTGCAACCAAACAGGCCTTAATGTCTCAACATGCATAAACTTCAGCTTGACAATAACTAACGATAACAGGCCCCCTAACATAACTTCTCATTTTCCGCTTAACTTAAGTTTTATAACAAGAGGGACGCTGCCCCTTAAGTTTAACATAACTACTTATGATCCTGACGGGACAATCCCCGATGCCTATTGGTATGTGGATGAAGAACTGCGAGAGCTCGACTCCGGTTCTTTTTTAGACGAATTTAACTACCAATTTCCCTGCGGAGTTTCAGGCAATCACACTGTGAGGGTCGTAATAACAGACGGACTTCTCCAAGACTCACGTCAATGGGATATAATAGTGACTGAGCAAAAATGCTCTGAAATAACAGGCGGCGGCGGAGGGACTAAAGAGTATTGCATTCAAAAATGGGGTTGCGGAGAATGGAGAACCTGTTCTAATTTAAGAGCAGACCTAGAAAGAGGAAATCTATCCGGAGACGAATACAGAACAGTCAAAGAAAAATGCTTAGAATTAGGATTAGATGACTACACATGCGGATTTCAGAACAGGCTATGCATAGATGTAAACAGATGTTTCAGAAACCAAACCGAAAAAATAGAGACCCAAGTCTGCCACCATGTAAAAAACCCAAGTTGCGAAGATGATGTAAAAAACTGTCATCATGGGGGATGCGAACTCCTGATAGACTGCGGAGGTCCTTGCGGCCCATGCGCTACCTGCTCTGATGAAATACAAAACCAAGGAGAAGAAGGGGTTGATTGCGGAGGTCCTTGTCCCTGGGCATGTGAACCTGGAAAACCAACCGCCCCACAACAAAAGTCTAGATACAGCTTATTATTATTAATATTAATTCTGCTGCTCTACATAATAAACAAGACATACAGAATTATTGAAAAAAAAGTTAAGGTTAAAAAAATAATCCTTGTTCCAATATTCCTTATTACTCTCCTAATTTTATCAGGAGTATTCCTCTATTTCTATTCCTCTTTCGATGTGGGGGATTTTGTCTATAAGAAAAATGCAAATATCATAGGAGAAGTGAAGAACACCTCTGCAACACTCAACCCACTAATACAATGGCAAGATGGAAGGTATAGCCGTGAATTTATATTCAGTATAGGTAAAGTAGAAAACCTAAGATTAGAAGACATCCAAGAAACACTTGAGTTAAACAATCAGAAAGGATTTTCTCTTTATTCCTGGTCTTCCGGAGGCACTGCTCTAAATGAAGAAACACCGATAAAGAAATTACAAGACCTGAAAGATTATACTGTACAGATAAAAGAGGAAGACTGCATCCCTTCCTTTATCTGCGAAGAGTGGTCTGAATGCAAAGTAGATTATAACCTAAGCAGCATGTCCTTGAGAAAAGTAACCTATGGAACAAGAAACAGGTTCTGTAAAGACTACTCCGGATGCATGTCTGATTTCGTTTACTCAGAAAGCTGTGAAATAAAAAGTCCTGTAAGCATAGAAAAAACATCTATCGAAGAAGGAGAATACTTTGAACTCTATGATATCAACAATAATGTTGTAGCAAGAATTACCAAGAGATTCATAGAAGGAATAGAAAAACTGGACATAGAGATTCTTACGCAGAAGTAAAATTCCTTCCATCTTCTACAAACCAGGCAACAGCACCAAGAATAACTGCCGCGTATCCAAAAAGTTCCATTTCCTCTCTTTTGTCAGTAAATTCAGGAGATAATCTTAATCCTAACTTCCTTCCCTCGCTGCTAAATCCAATCCAAACATCTGCTTCTGCCACAGCTGATGTGCCTGCTTGTTCCCTATAAGGCTGGTCATTAAAACCATACTCCAAACCAGAACTACCCCAATTTCTCGTTCTTTGGGCAGGAACCAATCCCTGCATAAAAAGAACCTGACTTAAACCACTCCCCCTCATCCTGCTTTCATGCCCTGAAAAATTTATGCCTTCTGCAGTATACTCCACCCCCTCTCTAGAAGGCAGGCTTGCAGTTACATCTACATTTCTTCTGCTTATCCTTATAGAATATTTTCCAGCCATGCTACAAAAAGCAAATTTAGATATTTAAAGATTTATGTAGCCGGATTATTAATAACGCAGAACTATCACGGACCCAAAACAATTTTCAATTCCAAATTATAAATTTAATATAGCGAATTGAAAATTGTTTTCCGACAGGATTTGAACCTTCGGTTCAAATCAAAAATTTATCACGGGCCCGACAGGATTTGAACCTGCGACCCTTAGCTTTCTTTAAGGCTTTCCTGTAGAAGGCTAATGCTCTATCCAGGCTGAGCTACGGGCCCATAAACTAATTAACATAAACCTCATTTTTAAATATTCGCAAATGTAAAGTCCAGTATCAAACTTAACATTCGCTAATATTTTCTCCATCTTTCAAATAAGCCTTCTACAAAAGCTGCGCTTGCTCGCTTTTTCCTAAGAAAATACTACTCCCTCTATATTATTTTTGAATGCATTTCCAATTTTTATAGAATGGTTTTTGAGCATGAGGAAAAAACCAAAACATGTTTAATGTTAAGTCTCAGGGTTTACTTTACAGCAAAGAAAAGTTTATAAACATAAAGGAACTATAGTAAAAAGAATGAAAAGAGGGACGTTAAGTTTTTTAAGCTTGTTAATTTTAGTGCTAACTTTTGAAGCTGTTTCTGCTTGCATAATAAATAACAATGACCAGATAGCGATAGTTTTTCCTAATGGTTCTAGAATAGATATGACTGCTCTTGAAAGATATTGCAGCGAAAAAAGCTGTATAACAATCTCCAATAGCGCAGGATTGGAAGAGTATAAAGAGATAAATTTCAAGACGATATATGCAAAGCACGAAATACTTATGGTCGCCAGACAATCCAAAGTAAACAATAAATCGGAAATTTACTCTCTAAGCATTAAATTCATGGACAAATATCCAGAATCCGAAGAACTAACTTCGCTGGCATTAAAGTTGCTGGCAACTAACAATATAATTTATGGATTATCCCTCAACGATATAAAAGAGATTTCAAACGCTTCGCGCATAGGTAACCTTCTCTACTTTAAGCCAGCTGAATGTGGAAATAGCTTTATTCAGATGAGCTCTAAAGATGACGAGTACGATAAAGGCTGGCTGCTCGCTCCAAGGAATTGCAATGTTCAAGGATTTGATGGGATATGCCCGATGATAGGATGCTATAAATGCGCGATGGGAACACCAATAGAAAACCTTAATCTTCTTCAACTGCCATTAGTAAATTCCACAGTAGAAAACTTCGAAGAATCTGCGCTAGAACCAGAAACTACTTCAGAAGAAACTGAAGACGCTTCCCAAGAAAAAAAACAGAGTATCAGTTTATACTTGATATTAGCCATAATAATTGTTATATTATTTGTAGTAATTCTAATACTTAAGTTTCAATACATCCAAAAACTACTAAGATAATTAGTTAGAATTTTAAACTCCAAAAGAATTTAAACCTCTTTTCCCATATCTTTTAATGAAAATACCAATAGTTTTCCTAGGAACAAGCCAGGCAATTCCAACTGCCAGAAGAAACCACACAGCCGTGCTTCTAAGCTACAAAGAAGAAACACTGCTTATAGACTGCGGAGAAGGCACCCAACGCCAGTTTAGAAAAGCTAAGTTAAACCCGTGCAAAATCAGCAGGATACTTATAACTCACTGGCATGGTGATCATATTCTAGGGCTTCCAGGCTTGCTTCAGACTCTTGCACTAAACAGCTACAACAAAACTCTAAATATCTACGGCCCAAGAGGAACTAAAAGATTCGTCCCATTAATCCAAAGCATGTTCGTATTTCAAGATAAAATAAAAATTAATGCAGAAGAGATAAATGGAAGATTCCTTGAAGCAAAGGACTTCTACATTGAAGCGTTTCCGCTACAGCATGGAGCTCCGTGCAATGCCTACTCCTTTGTAGAAAAAGACAAGATAAGACTAGACAAGAAAAAACTAGAAAAGTTAAAGCTCCCGTCCTCGCCTTTAATAGGAGAGCTGCAAAAAGGAAAGGATATAAAATTCAACAAAAAGACAATAAAATCCAAAGATGTAACTTACAAAGAAAAAGGCAAAAAAATAACAATAATCCTCGATACAGAATTAACAGACAATTGTTATAAAGCTGCAGAAAACGCGGACTTGTTGATTGCAGAAGCAACTTATTCAGAGCAGGACAAGGAGCTTGCAAAAGAAAACAAGCATCTAACAGCCAGCCAAGCAGCAGAGATTGCAAAAAAAGCCAAAGTAAAAAAACTTATCTTGACTCATATCAGCCAGCGATATCAAAGCAATGAAAAAATTCTTCTTGAAGAAGCAAGAAAAATCTTCAAAAATACAGAATTATCAGAAGATTTAATGAAAATAGAGATTTAAGCTGCTACGGCATAAGGGTCCGCATTATCATTAGGATGCGCCCGTTCCAGTGCTTCGGTTAATTCTGTTTGTGGATCAGCTAAACTTCTTGACCTAGAATCGCTGCCCTCTCTCTTAGGACCAAAACCGAATAATTGGTTATTATAACGGATAGACCAAAATCTTTTAGGATCATAGTTTCCACACACTCCAGAAGGTGTTAAAGTAGTATATTCAGAAGAACACCTTCCTTCCTCTTGGTTTCTACAGGTAGAACAATAAGAAGAAGGCTTTTCCTGGAGCAATAAATCTTTTCCAATTAAAGCTCCTGCTGCTAACCCCATTAATCCCATGAACTCTCTTCTGCTTAGCCCTTTTCTCTCAGCCATGTTACTACTCTAAAAATAAGACGCTTTTTAAACTTTATGCTACTAAAACCGCTATTTTCAAGAATATACAAACTGTTAATCCAATTAATCAAAATTTCAAAATAGAGAAATCAGCAAATTATTAACTTAGGATTAGAAAAGGACTTATTGTTTTTCTGATTTTCCTTTTTTCTCTGTAGCTGCTGTTGATGCCGGGGATATGAAGATTATTGTGTCACCTCTTAAGAAGGTGAGCCCAATACTTCTTTTTACTTCTCCTGCCTGCATCTCTTTTGTATTATCCATAACAATGTTTATATGGATATCAAAAGCCAATAACGTTCCTACTAACTGCCTATCGTTCTTCAATTGTACCAAGACTTCTTTTCCCTTTGAACCATTCAAAAGGTCAAGAGGCCTCTCAATACCGTTAACCATACTCTTCTTGTGATAAAATACTTTTTAAAGTTTTCTCTTTTGGAAAATATACTTGTATCCAAAAAAAGCAAACATTTAAATATGATTTTCCATAAAATTTCCCATGGATAAAGGAAGAAAAATTTCCGGCGGAAGATATAAAGGGCAAAGAAAAAAGAAACACTATGAGAAAGAAGGAAAAGTAAGGACTGTAAAACTAAAAGAAACAAAGAAAAAGAAAATAAAAATAAGGGGAGGAAAAGAAAAAACAGTTCTTCTTTCAGCAGACACTGCCAATATAATGGATAAAAAGACAAAAAAATCAAGAAAGGCAAAAATAATCACTGTAATTGAAACACCTTCCAACCGTTTCCTGGCAAGGCAGAACATACTTGTCAAAGGAGCAATTATAAACACTGAAATCGGAAAGGCAAAAATAACCAACAGGCCTTCTCAAGAAGGCGCTGTTGAAGCGGTGTTAATAGACTAAATTATATTTTGTATGATTCTAAACGTTAGCTGAATAAGAATGAATGTGATTAAAATAAGAGTCCACCATGTAGAAGCAGCAAAAATTTGGCTAGGACAGCCGATTCAAGAAGTTGCCCAAGATTTAATTCAGAACAAGTATATTTCTGAAAGTAAGCATCCTTTTGTCAGCATGCTAAGTCATTATCTCGGGTTGTGGGAGGATGTTTCCCAACAGTTCAAACTGCAAGTTGGCGGCCTGGATTATATCTGCAGAAGCTGCCCAAAATTGAAAAGAGGTGACTGTGATTCTCTTTCACAAGAGGAGCGAATTGTCGATGTTGCATCTTGGACTCCTGGGCAAGACTTTGGAAGAGATTCAGAATTAGTTGCAGAGCACCGGCTGGATATTCATAGAATATATACTGCTTCAGAATTAAGGGACATAATGAAATTTTAAAAATTGCCCACCCAAAGGTTTAAATACCCTTAACCGAAAGATTTATAAACCTTACGCCACCATAAGATTTATAAACTTTACCCCAAATAAGCAAAATGACTTTTATAAAAAGATGTCCCGAATGTGATTCTATAAACCTTACTTATGATGAGCAAAGAGGAGAAGTTATCTGCAGTGACTGCGGGCTAGTAGTAGAAGAAAAAATGGTCGATACTGGCCAGGAAATGTATGGGAAGTCTGATTCAGGCGAAAAGAAAGGGAGAGGAGGCGCTCCCCTAAGCATACAAAAGTTTGATAAAGGGCTTACAACCAACGTAGGAGAGATTTCTGATATTTACAAGCTAGAAGGAGGAGCAACCAGGAAGTTCCTTAGGTTAAAAAAATGGCAGGAAAGAGTTTCTACATCAATAGAGAGAAATTTAAGATTAGCTATGGCAGAGCTAAGAAGAGTAGCTAGTTTCCTAAACTTGCCGACAGTTGTAAGAGACGAAGCAGCCAGAATCTATAATTTTGTCCTGCAAAGAGGATTAGTAAGAGGAAGAAGCATGGAATCTGTAATAGCAGCCTGCATCTATTCTGCATGCAGAAGCTATGATATTCCAAGAACTTTAGATGAAATTTCCAATGCCTCTGACGTAGAGAGAAAAGAAATAGGAAGAACTTACAGATTTATAATAAGGAAACTTGGCATAAAAGTTACTCCATCATCACCTAAAGATTACATAAGCAGATTTGGCTCTATCTTGCACCTAAGCCCAAAAACGCAGAATGATGCACTAAAAATCCTAAAAAAAGCAGAGATTTCTGAATTAACCTCTGGAAGAGGACCAGCAGGAATAGCTGCAGCTGCCTTGTACGTGGCTGCATTATTGAACAACGAGAAGAAAACACAGAGAGAAGTTGCAGATGTAGCAGGAATAACCGAAGTTACAATCAGGAACAGGTATAAAGAGCTTCTTGAAAAACTGGAATTAGAAGAAAAAATAAAGATAAAAGAAGCTGAATCTAGAGTATCAAAGAACAAGAAAAAGAAATAATCCTTCTATTTTTACTTTTTTCTTATCTTTTTGTTTTATTTTTAGCCATAGTTAATTTTTTATAAGCACTTTTCCTAGCTAATTCATGCGGGGATGCCGGAGCGGTCAAACGGGCTAGATTTTTTAAGAAATTCTTAAAAAAAGCCAAGCTTAGGACCTAGTGGCTTAGTGCCTGCGAAGGTTCGATTCCTTCTCCCCGCATTATATAATCGCAGATTATATTATTTGAGGAAGCGAACCTGAGGAGAAGGTTCGATTCCTTCTCCCCGCATATAATGTTTTAATAATCATTTAATATGATAAAGAAAAATACAAAGGTTATTTTTGAAGAAGGCAACAATAGAAAAGAAGAAGATATGGTTGGAGGGATTCCTCTTTCTAAGGGCGAAATTATAAAAGTTCATAATTCTAAGGATATAGAAGAATGGATTGTAAAAGATAAGATTATTGATTGTTTTCTTAATGGAGAAGATCAAACTGTTGATATAACCTACATTTTAAAGAAAAAATAAGTTTTCTATTACCTGGTAGTCATCCACGCAGTCATAAAGGTCATTAATAAAAATCCGCCTACAAGCAGGACTGCGACTGAAATCCAGATAATCTGCTCGTTTCTATTGCAATTCTTTTGGCTAGGGCAGTCTGGATCGCAAGAATTAGTCTCGCAAAAATCATCTAAGATGCCGCAATCCACAACACAAGAAAGGCGGGTTTCAGAACCATCGCATTTTCCATCCCCACACCCCTCTGAAAGA
>Ga0315277_10005091_pt1 | contig 17389 bp, 17 predicted proteins | sample YL17G05_15_MG_FD_203695 | JGI IMG/M metagenome (GOLD analysis project Ga0315277, IMG submission 203695) | Sediment microbial communities from Yellowstone Lake, YNP, Wyoming, USA - YL17G05_15 | ecosystem: Environmental > Aquatic > Freshwater > Lake > Sediment | place: USA: Wyoming | collected... | reverse complement strand
AACAAAGCCTACATACCGAAACAGGATGCCGCAAGCCTTCCGACACCCGAGCAGATCCAGAAACAACAAACCGAACCCTCCAACAAGAACCCCGAGGGCATTCTAGTAACTCCGCCAGGAGCAGGACTCGCAAAACTCTTCGAAAAAACCTTAGACACAAACTTCATGAAGAGAGACCTGCAGTACCTCCAGCAGCACATGCCAAAACTCTTCATCGAAGACCTAGAAATCGCAACAAACCTAGAAATAACCTCAGGACCAAGCAGCTCAGCAAACCCAACCAACGACTCGCCAAACCAGATCGGGAAAAACCAAGACTCGGTCCACGTAAGAATAAATTCAACCGTCTACAAAGACGTATGCAAGGAAGCCAGACAACTGCCATACGTCTACACCACCCTAGGCTGCCCGCTTAGCAGCGCCATCGCATGCGCCTTCGCACGAGCAACGGGCAAACCCATAACCATAGAAAACGAGAAAACGAGCGAAGACGGCAAGACAATCGAAATCGACTACCATATACTCGAAGAGGAGCAGACGCAACCATGATGTTCCCACTCGACTTCACGGACCTGAGCCTCTTCTTGGCCGCAACCTCAATAACCCTACTCGTCACGTCAGAACTGCTCAGCCCATACTACGGGAAAACAAACCTCAAAGTAAGCACAAAAAGGCTCAGAAACGTCGCACTAGCCACCTCAATACTTTTTCTCGCAACAGTTGCGGTACGCATAGCGAGCATAATCCTCAACCCATAGAAAACAGAACAAGAAACCAGAACGATCGATCGAATGGCGTTTCTACATCGTTCGCTATAGCAGACAGAACTTTCTTCTATAAATGTGTATCCTATCCACTTATAAGCAAGAATTTGTCCTGTGGTTACAGGAGATAAGGATGAAGAAGATAGCTTTGATGCTTGTCGTTCTAAGCTTTGCCGCGATGTTGACCGTTGTCTACGCAGGAAACTCACTGGGCTCAGGATATGCCCTCACAAGTAACTGGCACGGACAGAATGTTCCGCCAGGAGCGACTGTAATCGTAACCGCAAGTACGACAGATTCAAACGTGGAGCAAGTTACTTTTCTCTGGAAGACCCCTTCGGGAAATACAGTATTCACAGACGTTGACATCACAAGAACCACAGACGGAGAATACGATGGCAAAACCGTATACACATTCAGCTCTGAACATGTTCTTCCCGCCATAGAAGGAGATTGGGGAGTACAAGCACTTTTCCAGGGTGACGGAGGCAAAACAAAGCAAGGAATAGAAGAAGTGATATCGATAAAGGCCACATCGTTCTTCGCTGTACCGGACCTTCCAATGATCGGCACTTTAGGATCGCTCGTGGCAATGTTCCTTGGACTAGGCTTGTACACGACAAGAAGAAGAAAGAAATAGAAGGCCTATGTATTCCGCCCTCACAAGGGCATTCTTTCTGTACAAACTAAGGGGAGACCCTAAATCCATTTCACTTTTTCGATCGATCTGGCTCTACAGAGTCATCTACAGAGAAATATTACATGAGCTTGACATAGGCTCAGGCACGACAAGCAGGACGATCAACGATGCCAGAAAGCAAACGCCAGACATAGACCAGTTGAGAAAGCTGAACCTCAGATTGAAGGATATTGGATTTTCAGTCTTAGATGCTACTCGAGGGTGCAAGGCGATCGATCGAGATGTAGCGCGCGCGCCTTTACGCTTGACTCGCAAGAGTTGAGGCTCCATAGGTTCTACGGGTTGTTTATCTATACCTGACTTTTCCTTTTTTCTGTATTCGATCGATCGCTGACAACCTATTTATAAGTAAACAACTACTCACTTCTGAGGCCAAACCAGTTTGACCAAAAACTCAACCCAAGACCAGCTCGAGCAGACAATAGTTCAGGTCACGCTGGAAAGCAAGCCTCAAACCGTGAAAGAACTCGTAAGCCTCGTAAGACAAAAAACGCAAGTCGCAGAAAAGCAGATAATCCAGGTCATTCTCAAGCTGCAAAGCCAGGGAAAACTGAAATTCACCACCCAAACGCAACCTATAACCAAGATCTTCGCCTACCTAGAAACAACACACGCCCTCTGGTACTGGATCACACTAGCGTGGACAATCGCAACAATCGCCGTCGTCTTCACCATCCCAGAAGACTCCTACCCGTTTGTCTACGTAAGACAGGTCCTCGGCGTAGTCTTCGTCTTGTGGCTACCCGGCTACAGCTTCATAAAAGCCGTCTTCCCAGAACAAGTCCCGATAAAAACATCCGACAAAAACCTCGACACAATAGAACGTGTAGCCCTAAGCCTCGGCATGAGCCTCGCCCTAGTCCCCATCGTAGGCTTACTACTCAACTACACACCATGGGGCATAAGACTCACACCCATCACCCTAAGCCTGACAGCACTAACCATCGTCTTCGGCACAGCAGGAATCATAAGAGAATACCAAGCCAAGAAAACCTAGAAACCAAGACCCCAAAACATATCTCAGATACTTATTTGAAATTCATAAAGACTTTAGCCATCTCTCACTCCTCCACATTCAAAGACAATCTTGAACGGAGGAGAAAAGGTGCGAAAACGCGTGTTTGTCATACTTCTTCTGCCCATCATCATCATGCTTTGGGTAATCGGCTGGAGTCTCTTCTGGACGGGGTCCCAAGGCAACGCGAAAGCAGATCAAACTGCGAGCAAAACAGACGGAATAGACATAACGATTGCTCCCCTCGAAGAATGCACCGCCGAGTGATAAAAATCAAATCAAGCCTACAGGCCCAGTTCGATAATTATTCGGCAGTTTTTCGCGGCCAGAAAAGCTACGCAACTGCCGATTCCCAAACTATTTTATGCAGAAAAGAGATTGATCAAGCTCCACAGTTCAGTTGACAACCCGAAGAAACCTGTACAATCTGAACTCGATAACAGTTTCATAGAACAAGCATCTATACAGTTGCTCCTTATGGGTTTATAAAATCCCATGGGAACGCCTAGTATTGAAGGAGAAGGGAACATGAACAAGAAGATACTACTCCCAATCATTGTACTTGCTGCACTAGCAACGATCATGTGCATCGCAAACGCACAGATAAAGGTCTCAATCCAAGTGAAAGATTCCAACGGCAATGACATCAGTGGCTCAACCGTGGTCCTAGGCACGACCGCACACGTCTACGGCCACTACGAAGACCTAGGCGGAAACGCTCAAGCGTACGGATGGATAAAAGTGTACTTCGACGACGGAACAGGCTTCAAATACGAAACAACACTATTCTCCGGCTCGGTGAACGACGGAGACACGGTAGAAGGAACCCCGTACACGATGTCGAAAATGGGCACCTACAATTTCACATGGAGATCCCAGAAAACAGACCCAACAATCCCATTGGCGCTCCGCTGTCAACAGGAAGGGGCATTGGCCCGAACAATCGTACAGCTGCACGTACCGGAACCGGCAACACTGATCGGACTCGCAATGGCTTTATCAGCCTTCGGCCTGCTAGCGCTGAAGAAGACACGGGCGAAATAGCGCGCCGCCACAAGAAACAGCTAAGACGCAAGGCTTTTTACAGCACAGCCGTTATTAAGTGACGCACTTATCTGCTTGTCAACTTTTCAAACGCAACACTTAGCGGTAGCTCTATCTGCTTCAATGCGCGAATCACAGAAAACCACCTGGCTACTCGAGACAGCAGAACAACTTCAGTTCAAAAGTCTGCAACGTCTTGAGCCAAAAACCTCCGGTGCTGTGAACAGAGTAGGAAAATTCGGAATTGATTATTGATGAAGTAGTCCTCTGCACTATACTTGCGAGTAGCCATCTAGTCCTATTTGTTTGTGCGACGGCCATCGTGGAAGCCAAGGACAGGTAGAGCAATAGCGGCGGCAAGGATTAGCCCAGTGATTGCCAAGTATGTACTCGCTTCCACTGGATTGGAGTCAACGATGCTTCCGCCAACAGTGACCTGAGCGTATATTGAGACTTGAATATGACATTCGTTGTTGTCGTAGTTCTGATCTAGCCAATCCACGATTTTAAATGTGATCGCGGTCCCGTTGCCAGCGTAATAGATCGTGTAGGTGTGATTCGTGTCCCCGTTGCTGAAATCGCCCCAGTCCTTGTCTTGCCCGTTGATCTGCAGAAACGAGTGACCATCCGGGGCTGCAAAATGATTTCCCCAAAACACATCGTCCGAAGGATCAGTAGTATAATACTGAGAATCAGCCGCGAGATAGGTTTCATTGTCGTAGTACCAGCGTCCACGCGCAACAATCCGATACAGTGTCCCATGATTCAAAACCGGAGAAACAACCTCCACTCCAGACGAAAACACCAGATGCTCCCACACAAGAGACTCAGCAGCAGGTCCAGCAGACACAAGGGCTACCGAAATTACCAGAAACAGAACAGAAGCAAAGACAAACAATTTCCTGTTGATAAAGACTCTCATACTGCGTCATGCCTTCAAAACCAAAGTCTTCTGCTGTCTTGGTATATAGAACTTTTCGTACCTGAAGACGCAGAAACCTTCGTCAGCATGATACAAGCACAAAAGCATCTTACTGTTCAATGCCAGCTATCACGACGTCAAAACTGAAATTCGTAATTCCAGTCACGTTAGAATACACCGAAACAGTCAGAACAGCCGCCACAGCCGTCCCCGCACTAACCAATTGCGCTTCCCTGTTCCAAGACAGGCCTATGAAGCTTGAAGCATTGGCCGGATTCCAGTTTTGAGTCGTCAAACTCAGCCTGACAGCCACGCTTCCCTCGTTTCGCACGTACAACGTGACGTTGCTCGATGTTCCAGGCGAAAGCACTCCCCAGTTCACCGTCGAAGTCGCGTTGGTACAGCCGCTATTCCAGTACACACCAACGTTAACTGTCTTCACGGTGCCATAGCTTTGCAGGCTCTTACTGTTCGACAAGGCCCCAAGAGCAGCCATAGCTGCGGTCACTCCAAGCACCACTACGGCCAAGATCACTCCAACAACGAGTTTTTGTGCGGGCTGAACTGCCAAGCTGAGTCGCCATAAGAATTCAGAATCGTAAGTCGTAATAAACATTACTGTCTCTTCGTACAACACAAATACACAAAACCTAAGAGCACGCTTCGCGCAGCGGACTATCACAGTACCAGTTACTTGGAAAGGTTTTTCGGACGGTACACACATTAGGATTTGTGAAAGCTGGGCAGAAAGTTGGTCATCGCAAGACTGAAGGAGAGGAATAAGATTCTGCGCGTTCTCTCCCAGATAGGAGACCTCTTCAAATCTCAACTAGACACGCCAAAAACAGTACTTGAAAAAGGCACGCTCATAATGTCCATCGACGTCGACGTCGGCAACAAGGAACTGGGAATAGTCAACAAAGGCAAAAACGACCAAAACGTCAGCACAGTTTTCAGCGAATATTCAATCGGGCTGACAGAGGAACTGGCCCTGCCGATGTTTCTAAGCCTCTTTGAGGAATTCGAGACCCAAGTAACCTTTGCAATCAGAGGACAATGGCTGCAACTTCCTAATGCCGCCCTCTACAGACTTCTAGAAACATCTGTCAAACATGACCTCGGTGCTCACGGATACTACCATCGAAACTTCAAACGCTTGTCCCATAAGGAGGCTGAAAACGAACTGGCGGAAGTCCAGACGGCAATGAACCGTTTCAACCTTGCGCCCTCAAGCTTTGTTTTCCCAGGCAACAACATCGCTCACCTTAATCTTCTGCCAAATCACGGGTTCAAATGCTACAGAGGATACGGAGGCTTCCTCCGCGACGGCATGTACATCCAACGCCACCGCCAGCTATATGATGTTCATCCAAGCCTCTACATAGATCAACATTCAAACTTAAGACTCATGAAGAAATTCCTTGAACTGAGCTCCAAAAGAAAACTGCCCCTCCACCTGTGGTTTCACCTGTGGAGCTGTGGAAGAACCGAAAATACGATACAAAAGTCCATGAGAAACATGTTCCAGCCATTCCTACAATACGCCAAAAGTGAAGTCAAGGACGGAAGACTGGACGTTGAAACAATGGCTTCGGTGATACAGAAAGTCCGCTATCATGCCGATCGGGAGAGTTGAAATGCGAAGCTGAGGAGGATGAGTTGTAGCCAAAATGTGGTCTCTGAGACGTTACAAGGAAGGCGACGAGAAGGATATTCTTGAACTCTTGCGAATGAACCAGGTGTATCGAACGATTGAAGAGTGGTCTTGGGAGTACAAGAATAACCCCTTCGGCAATCTTATCGTGGTGGCTGAACACGATGGAAGAGTGGTCGGTCACGAGGCACTTGTTCCGGCATACATGAAGATCGGCGACAGGGTTGTCAGAGGTTCCCAGGCTGTGGACCTCATAGTGCATCCCAAACTTAGGCGTCAAGGAATCTCTCTGGCGATCGGAAAGATGCTGGCAAGGGAGGCGGAAAAAGAAGGAATAGACCTCTCGTATGGATTTCCAAACAAACTGTCACATTCTGGGCATCTGAAATTCGGCTGGTTTGACGTAGCCAAAGTGTCTCAATTCGTGAAACCTCTAAACATGAACAACATACCGAATCTTTTCGCCAGGTACAAGACAGTGAAGGTCCTAGCCATGCACAGAACAACGAGAACCGCGTCAAAATACGTGCTGCAGACCTTTCTGGCAGCCAGCAATTTCTTCTCAAAGACGTTCAACCATATCAGGGAAAATGACGATGACATGTTTGAAAACATGCAAGTTCGAGCTGTTGAAACTTTCGACAAACGAATCGACGATTTCTGGAAAAACATCTCGGAAGATTACAGCGTGATCGTAGTCAGAGACAAAGAATATCTGAATTGGAGATATCTCCAAAAACCAAACGCACGGTACACCGTTCTACTGGCTGAAAAAAACTCAGAAATTCTAGGCTATGCCATACTAAGATGCATGAACAAAGAAGGCTTGAAACTTGGCTACATCGTTGATCTTCTCGCTTCACCAACTAACAGAAGCGTGATTCAATGTCTGATCTTAAGTGCAATCAGGCATTTCAGAAACGATAAAGCTGATCTAATTGCCTGCAGAATCTTGAAAAACAATCCAAGCGGCCGCTTGCAAAACAGGCTCCTCAAGTACAACGGCTTCATCCAGTTTTCATCAGATCCATTGATTTGTCGAACCAACTCGGACCAGCTTTCCCGAAAACTTGTCGCAGACCCTGAAAAATGGTACATTACGATAGGGGACACGGATTACCTATGAAATCTAACACCGAAGGATCTCGTTCCATCAAACGTCTACCTTTTCTTTTGCGTCTAGCAGACTCCACCGGGACAAGTGACCCGATATACACTGAACAAAGGCGCATAAAATTCAAACATCACAACCAACACAACACCAATCGCCGAGAAGAAACGAAGATAGCCCATGTGACTGCACGTCTTTTGTTCCGTCCTGACAGAAATCCGAGTGCCTTTGCAGGAAAAAGCGGGAGAAACTAGAATGGCGAATGGGAAGCCTCCAGTGATACTATTCGGCGGCGACGCAATCAACGTTCTGGGCGCGATGCGCAACCTTGGAAGAAACAAGGTCCAGGTTTACCACGTCACTGAGGAACTGAGCGAAGCCACGTTTTCAAGATACTGCAAAGGATCTTTCATAGTTCCCAAGATACAGCAGGACATGGGAAAACAGAGAAATCTTTTGAAGAATTTTGAAAAAACCGGTTCTACTGCCGTTATTTTTCCCTGTTCAGACATCTTCTGCCTTACGTTAGCTTCTTTGAAAGAAGAACTTGGCGACAGTTTTCATATTCTTGCACCTAGAAAGGAAATCGCTGAGACTCTCATAAACAAGAGAAAGTTCTATCACTCCCTTGAGAAGCAGAACATAGCGCACCCTATTACCTATTTTCCAGAAAGTCTTGCTGACGCCCAGAAGATCGGTCAAGAGATAAGCTATCCCGTTTACTTGAGGCCGTCCATCTCACAAATCTTTGGCCAGACTTTTCACACCAAAGGGTTCGTTGCCAGATCACGAGAAGAACTGACAAAATACTATCGACTTGCGACGCGCTACAAGATTGACGTGCTGATCCAAGAGATCGTTTCTTCCTCAGCAGTAGAATTGTTCGGGATCAATTCCTACTTTGATGAAAAAAGCAACCCTCTAGGGATATTCGCTTATCACAGGGTCAGGGAATGGCCGATCGGTTTCGGAAATGGCAGTCTAATTGAAAGCGTTCCATTATCGTCAGTGTCTCAAATAAGAAAGACGCTCGTCGATTATCTTCAAAACATGGGGTTCTACGGATTGGTCGACGCCGAGTTCAAAAGAGACCCCAGAGACTACAAGTTTAGACTGCTTGAAATCAACCCCAGAAGCTGGTGGCAGAATTCGCTTTCTCAAAAATGCGGGATCAACCTGATTCTAATGGCCTACATGGACGCGATCGGCCACAGAACGGGTTCCGGGGGAGACTATGAGGCAGGAGTCAAATGGATACATTCGTTTAATGATTTGAGATCGGTCATGAAAATGTTCGAGGACCAAGCGATAACCTTGCCACGGTGGCTGTCTTCACTCCAGAAAATACGCGATTGGGCATTTTTCTCCGCAAACGATCTATTTCCTTGGGTGTTGAGTCCTTTTTTTGGTTTTCGCTCGTGGTCGCAAATGCGAATGCGCCAACCGCCGATGGTAAGTTGTTACGAACACGCAGTTGGTACGAAGTCTACAAGGCATATAGAACACTCCTCTGCAAATGTTTATTAGTGGTATTCATCTCGAGGACATCTGAGGTTGCTTGGTAAGAAACGCTTGCGTGCTATGTACCGGATGCCCAGAGAGTAGAATTGATTCCGCTAAAGTGCAGAATTTTCTCAGGGAGAACGGTTGGAACATGACTGATCAGTTGGGAGAAGCTGATCTCATACTCCTTAGGACGTGCGGGCTAACTGATGAGAGCGCAGAAAAATCTCTTCAAGTAGTCAGAAGGATCAAGAACGAGAAAAGAGGGGACGCTCAACTAATTGTTTGGGGCTGTTTACCCAAAATCGATCTCAAAGCTCTCAGAACCGAATACAGCGGAGTGACCTTCGGCGACGACGAAATCGCTATGTTAAATGACATTGTGAAAGCAAAGAAACCAATTGAAAAAGTGACAGCAAGCCATCTTCTGCCAGGAGAGTTGTGCCCAGGTCCAGGACTGTCCGGTTTGCTCAGCAGATTGATGAGTTTCGCCGAAGTACCTTTCAACATCGACGCTAGCAGCTCGATTTTTCACATAAAAGCATCCACCGGCTGTCTAGGAAATTGCAGCTTCTGCGCCGTACCCAAGTCACGAGGAGTTGTACACAGTAAAAGCATCGACAGCGTTGTTTCCGAATTCAGACGAGGACTTGATAAAGGCTTCCAGTACTTCAGTCTTCTGGGAACTGATCTTGGAGCCTACGGAAGAGATCAAGGATGCAACCTTGTCGACTTATTGGCCGAGATGACCAAGGAGAAAGGAGACTATCAGATCAGCCTGAGAAACGTGAACCCATTCTACCTCAACGAAATGTTTGAAGAATTGAAACGCATTTTCTCGAGCGGAAAAATACGGTTCTTGTCATCTGCTGTTGAATCCGCAAGCGATAGAATCCTGAAACTTATGCGCCGAAAGTATCAGATTCAAGATTTCAAGAGCTGCATAAATACACTCAACGAAAAATACCCAAACATCATGTTGAGAACTCAACTGATGGTAGGATTCCCCACCGAAACCGAAAAAGATTTTCAAATGTCCCTCCGCTTGCTCGACGAATTAAGATTCGACTGGGTAGAAGTCTACCAGTTTTCCGCACGACCTGGAACTCCCGCAGCCATGATGGAAGGACAGGTGCCGGCAAGAACAAAGTCGGCCAGATTTCGCACACTGACTCTCAAGGCAATTTCACAGCATCCTCACAAAAAAGTGAGTCAGATACTCCGCTCACGCCTATTCGGAATGAAGTCTAGCAGTATATGAGGAGGCCTAAGTCTCAATCATCACTATGGTGAGCATTCCTTCCATCATACGTCTGGCGGTTTTTGGAAAGTTTTCCGAGAAGTAATCAATTAACCGCGTTGGAAAGCTGACACAGTTATATTTGTCTCTTGCATCTGTTTTCTAGGAGATAGAGATGTTAAACAGGGGAACAGTTTTCTCCTTCGTTTTCATAGTTTTTCTCGTCTCCTGCATGATCAATGGAGAGCCTGCGATCTTTGTGGCATCTGCGGCTGCTGTCGATTCTTTTCATCTTCGTACCGACGTTAATGCTGATGGCGTTGTCAACATACTAGACCTCTTTATTGTGGCCATGGCTTGGAATTCCTATCCAGGTCATCCGAGGTGGAACTCGCAAGTTGACTTCAACAATGATAACATGGTGGACATTCTGGACATAGTGGAGGCTGTGAAGGATTTCGGGATTGAATGGGTGCATTTTGCTTTTGATGAAGCGAATGACTTGAATTCTTGGACCGTAGTGAGCGGAACTTGGAATATACTGAACGGCTCCCTTGAGGCGTCCAGTAGCGCAGAAGGGCTAATCTACGTCAAAGGCATGGAATTCAGAAACTGCACATTAACAGCAAGGGTGAAGATCGCAGCTGACAGTCCAGCGGCCGAAATAGCATTCTGCGTTGATTTCGTCGATTCAAACAATTTCTATGGCGCAGGGCTTGGATGCTGGGACCATAAAGTATCGATCTCAAAAATGATCAATCAAGTTTCCAAGGAATTGGTTTTTGGTGGCAATGACACCGAGCTTGTCAAGAATGTCTGGTACGATGTAACTGTGGAAATTGCGGTTGGTACAATCAAGTTGTACCTGAACAACGTTTCAGAGCTGGACACAAATGATTCAACCTTTACCGGCGGAACGTTCGGAATAAGAATCTGGAATTCACACGTACTCATTGATGACATAACCGTATTGGGCCTTGCCACAATGCCAACGCAATTCCAGCCTTCTATAAAGACAAGATTTTATGCGTCCAGCTGGAGTTTCGGGGAATACAGTGCAGAGACAATCGCAAGAACATTTGGCATGAGCCAATCCTGGTGGGTCGAAGCCAGTGCGGCAGGCAACTACGCCCGCAAAATGGAACAAGTCCACAAGATAAATCCACAATACAAGTCACTAGTCTATAGGAACGTAAAGGACATCTACGACTACTGGAAGGACGAATGGCAGCTGGCCTACGACAACGGATGGTTACTGAAAGATAGAAATTCCCAGCTAATTCGATCTTCCATTTGGCCAGAAAACTACGCCGTAGATGTGGGAAACCCAGACTACCAAAAATGGGTCGCAGCCAAAATCAAATCATGGCTGGAACAATATCCCTTTTTCGATGGTGTATTCGCGGACAACGGCCTTGCCGCGCTCACTAGCGAATTCCAATGGGACAGTTCTGCCCGAGCCATCAACCCCAGGACAGGAAGGTACTGGACAGATCAGGAAGTCAGAACAGCGTACATACAATTGCACAAGGAAATAAAGAATGCCATAGGATTCAAACTCTTGTGCTGCAACGGAATTTGGACGGGGGCAAGATTCTATGATCATTTCGCAGCCTACAATGAGATTCTTTCAAGTTCGCCGCTTGACGGAATTATGAGTGAAGGAACATGGAATGATTATGGCACAAACTGGTATTCAGAGCAAGAATGGTTGGAATCACTCAGACTATGTGCATGGATTCAAGATGAATTTCTAAAAGACCACCCCAACAAGTGTTTCACTGCCGTATGCATATCCACCGAAACCCTCCCGCCCGACTGCAAAGACAGGGAGCAGATGGCACTATTCGGATTCGCCTCAATGCTCCTTGGTGCAGAAACAAGTCAGAACTACATGTATCTTGGTGGGAACCTGAACGAATATTCCAGTCTGCTGGGATTTATGCAATCGCTTCAGGACGTTGACGTTGGATACCCCGAAAACGATTATTATTTGATTGCTGAGACACATGTCTATGCGAGAGATTTTAGCAAAGCGATGATATTGGTCAACCCTGGCTCCAACTCCTATACGGTTAACTTGCATGAAACGTTTAGAACCCTTGATAACAAAACAGTCACGGAAGTTACGATGGAACCGCACACAGGAACTATTCTGCTTAAATAAGCGTACTCTGAACCGTCGGCGGAGTCGTCTGCGCGAAATCTCGTTAAGCTTTGAAAATTCAATGAAACCACAGCAGAAATCTATCTCTTTCGAAGCCGCGCTGAACAAGGATGCCGACTGCGTTGGACGGAGCAACGAAAGAATCGACCGGCGAGCCAATGACACAAATATGCTTGCCATTTTTGGGCCGGTTCTCACAGAACAACAATCACGCGCATTCAAACACCTGTGAAAAGACTATTATTAGACTTCATTACTTTAGGATTTGAGGTGTACAGTCACTTACTGGGGATTCTATGAAAGGCATCATACTGCATGGAGGATACGGAACCAAACTCAGACCGCTGACGCACACTGGTCCGAAGCAGTTGATACCTATTGCAAACAAGCCTATCTCGCAGTACGTGGTAGAAGACCTCAAAAACTCTGGTATAACGGAGGTCGCAATGGTTCTCGGCAGCATCTATCCGGAAAAAGTGAAGCAACATTACGGAGACGGTCGAGAATTTGGCGTTAACATCGAATACGTGCAGCAGGATAAGCCGCAAGGAATAGCTCACGCTGTTAGCCTGTGCAAGGACTACGTAGACAATCAACCTTTTATCGTATATTTGGGGGATAATCTCATAAAGGGGGGCATCAGTGAGCTTGTCAAGAAGTTTGGAAACTCAAATTGCGATGCAATGTTACTTCTGTGTGAAGTGAGGAATCCGCAAAGATTCGGCGTTGCGAAGCTTGACAAAAATGGAAAGATCATTCAGCTTGTGGAGAAACCCAAAGAGCCGCCGAGCAACTATGCCTTGACGGGAATTTACTTTCTCAGGCCGGCAATCTTTCAAGCGATAGATCGGCTTAAACCTTCGTGGAGAGGTGAGCTGGAAATAACCGAAGCCTTGCAACTGATGTTACAAAATGGTTGCCAAGTCAGTTACCAAATAGTTCGAGGCTGGTGGAAAGACACAGGCACTCCGGAGGACATTCTTGAAGCTAACAGGCTTGTCCTCGACGAATTGAAACCGAAAATCAAAGGAAAAATTGAAAACGAGAGGTCGATTCAAGGAAGAGTGTCCATCGGCGGAAAGTCTACAATAAAGAAAAAGGCTCTCGTAAGGGGTCCAGCAATAATCGGAGAAAACACGGTGATAGAAGAGGATGTATACGTAGGCCCTTACACAAGCATCGGCAACAACTGCTTGATTCAAAGAGGCGAAATAGAGAACTCGATCATTATGGATAACTGTGCAATAGACGTAAATGACAGGATAACGGACAGCCTTATTGCGTCCAATTCAAAGATAGTCTCCGTCAAGGGTACTGTTCATGGAAAAAGATTCATCTTGGGAGAAGGCACGTCAATAGAACTGTAAGAGTGAAGAGAATGCTGAAAGGAATAGTGGTCAAACTGCTGGAAAGAATCAATGACGAAAGGGGCTCCTTCTCAGAACTGATCAGAGACGACTGGAACGACATCTTGGGCGAAGATCGGCCGGTCCAGTCCAACCTTTCTGTCAGCTATCCGCGAGTGATTAGAGCTTGGCACAGGCACGTAAGAGGACAAAACGACTACTTCATAGTCTTGAGAGGGGCAGTGAAGATATGCGTCTACGATGAAAAAACAAAGGAATTGGATGAGATCGTTTCCACAGGTCAAGACCCACAGATAGTGAGAGTTCCAGGAAATTATTGGCATGGTTTTCAAGTTGTAGGCAACCATGCTGCCTCCTTGATTTACTTCACCACAATACTTTACAACTACGAAAATCCGGACGAGGAGAGAAGACCGTGGAACGACCAGAGAATAGCGCCACGCTCGATAAACGGCAAAAAGAATGATCCGCGGACAGGTAAACCTTGGGACTGGAATTACCCGCCCTATAAGTGAGAATGACATGAGAATTCTAGTAACTGGCGGGCTGGGTTTCATCGGCAGCAACTTCTGCAGGCATGTGATGAAAGCACATCCAAGTTACGAGATCATTAACGTAGACAAGATTGGAATGGCTGCCAACCCTGTCAATCTCAAAGATCTGGAGGATGAGGAAGGGTACACATTCATCAAGGGAGACATCAACGATTCGGGTCTCATGAGCAAGACATTGGCTCGTGCAGACGCGGTGGTAAACATGGCAGCCGAAACGCACGTGGACAGAAGCATAGCTGACCCTTCACCTTTCATTCAAAACAACACTGTTGGAACATTCACTGTTCTCGAAGCCATAAGAAAACATAGTGACAAAGTCAAGCTTGTCCAAGTGTCGACTGATGAAGTGTATGGAGACATACTTGAAGGGTCGTTTGAAGAAAAGGATGCGCTCAAACCGTCCAACCCCTATTCTGCCTCCAAAGCCGCGGCTGACGTGCTCGTGCTCGCGTATTCCAGAACGTACGGCTTGGACGTGGCCATAACAAGGTGCACCAACAACTATGGTCCCTATCAACTGCCAGAAAAACTCGTGCCAAAGACGATCATACGAGCCCTGAAGGGTTTGAAAGTGCCGATCTACGGGTCGGGAGAGAACGTGCGGGACTGGGTCTATGTGCAAGATCACTGCGAAGCCATAGACTTGGTTCTTAACAGGGGAGAGACTGGTGAGATCTACAACATATCATCAGGCAACGAATTGACTAATATCGAAATTGTCAGACGAATACTTCAGTTGACGGGTAAAGATGAGGATTTGATGACTTTGGTGGAGGATCGCCCCGGGCACGATGTGAGGTACAGCCTGGATTCGTCAAAGATCAGGTCCAAACTGGGTTGGAAGCCGCGATTTTCTTTAGAAGAAGCGTTAAGACTGACTGTGGATTGGTACATGGCAAGTGAGTGGTGGTGGAAACCCTTGGCCACGGAAGAAATACTGCGTCCGACAGCGTGGAAATCAAGGGATGCTAAGTGAGGCTTCTGGTAACTGGTGCCAGCGGCCTGCTGGGCACAAGGTTGTGCGAGTTGGCGGTTCAAAATGAATATGAAGTTTATTCTGCGTACAGCCAACACAAACCGATCTACGGAACGGCGGTTCATTTCGATGTTTCAGACGGCGTTAGTGTTAAAGACACGATCGGGAGAATAAGGCCTGGAGTGGTGGTGCACGCCGCAGCTCTGACGGACGTGGACAAATGCGAGCAGGAAAGAGAGTCTGCTTGGAGAATAAATGTTGTAGGCACCGAGAACGTAGTTAAATCTTGCAGGAAATGTGGAGCTTTCCTCGTTTACGTTTCCACGGACTATGTTTTCGACGGAGAAAAGGGAATGTACGAGGAGAGCGACGCGGCTGCCCCGATCAACTACTACGGGTTCACAAAACTGAAAGCGGAAGAATCCGTGAAAAGCTTGGCAGACAGGTATTGTGTTGCCCGAGCTAGCGTGATTTTTGGATCAAATCCGGCAACGGGCAAAATGAACTTCACGTTGTGGTTGATAGACAGGCTTCGGAAGAAGGAGAGAGTGGAGATCGTGACTGATCAGTGGAACTCGCCTACGCTGAATAGTAGTCTTGCCGAAATGATCTTGGAATCTGTTGAACGGGAAATAACTGGGACGTATCATGTTTCCGGCGCCACACGCGTAGACAGGTACAGCTTTTCCAGGTTGATTGCGGAGACGTTTGAACTGGACGCCAGCTTGATGGCGCCCACTTCGTCCACACGGTTTTCGTGGGTCGCCAGACGACCGAGAGATTCTTCGCTTAACACGAGCAAGGCAGAACAGACGTTTAAGAGCAAACCTTTGAAGCTTGAAGCGGCGTTGTTAAAGATGAAAGAAGAAATGTAGTTCGTTTTTTTTGTCTGTGTCCCTTGGAGTCTATGCCGGCTGCTACGTATGTGTGGGGGTTGTTGCTCTTATTGTGCGACGCATGTACATAATATTTATTAGCTCCGGCTGGCTATTATTCTTAGAGAATATGTCCGGTTGAGGACATATTGTAGACACGGTGAACTCCAGAACAGTTCAACACGTGAACAGCTTGGAGAGATGAAATGTGAGAAAGAGTTACTTGGTGCTCGTTCTGTTTCTCGTGAATCTTGTGGCTTTGGTTCTTGCTAACCGTGCGCTTCTGGGACGGGCGGGTTCAGAGGCTGGAGGGGAAGGGGCTTTTGTGTATGGCGGGGGCGAGGTTATCAACGTGGATGGTGATGTTTCGCTCGGAGAGGCTGAGAACAGGGTGTTTTGGAATCCTCATTCCACGAGGCTTACCGGTGCGTCAGTGTGGGGGGTGACTTTCTTGAACGAGGCGGGGATGTTTCTGAGGACGGTTGCGGGGGAGGCTGGGCACGTTGCGGCTGGGGCGTGGTGGACTGCCGGTTTTAAGTCGAAGTCGAGGTTTCCGCTTTTTGTTGCGGAGCGTGAGCGGGTTTTGGTGAGTTTTCGTGCCTGTGTGGGGGTTGTTGATTGTGAGACGGGGGGTGAGTGGTTGCGGGTTGCTTTGGCTTGCGCGGTGACGCGTGGTGATGGCGAGGTTGTTTATACTGAGATGGATTTTTGGGACAGTGCGGCTGCGATGAGGCATCCTAGTGGGGATGTGCAGTTTGGTGGTGACCTTGTCTACAAGGGCGGGGATGTGGTTGAATACAAGGTTGACCAGGCTGTTGTTGGGGAGTGGAAGAATTACTCTTTGGATTTGACGCGGAGGATTGATTCTGCTTGGGGGCTCAGGCCAGGCGACTTGCTTGAGAGCGTTTACGTGGTGGTTGAGGTGGAGGGCAGCGTCTCTGTCGCGTTGAAGGTTGACGACCTGTGGATAACGCGGCTCTCATAGTCCTGCGCTTTGAAGAGCGTTTTTCGGTTTATTCTTAAGGCTGATCTCCTCCCTTGGTCTCTCTTTGATTCTTGGGTTTGCGTGTTTGTCTTGATAATAGCGCTAAAGGCGTGATAGGCGTGAAGCGAGATGGCGGGTTTTTCGATGCGGTCCCGTGTTGTATGTCACCTTTGTCAGGTAGATGAGCCCACAACGTTCGTAGCCCCCCGTCGTTTTTCAGTTCGTTGCGGTGGTGCAGTGCGGGCCCGTGTTTTATGTTACTGATAAAGGGTAGGGTAGGCTTTATAATTGGTAGGCCCCCCGTATTTTTTCAGCCAGCCATGTTGCCTGTATGTTGAAGGTTATCGGACTAGAGGTTGAACTGAGGTGAAAGTGCGGTCCTTCATGCGGGTCTTTGGCCGATGTTTAGTTCTGCATCGTAAAAGGACACTGAGAAGTGGTAGCATCCATCGTTTTTCGTGTCGGTTGGAGAGAGCGGTTGTGTTCAGGTGTACTTTGTCGATCTTATGATG
>Ga0315277_10005090_pt1 | contig 17392 bp, 12 predicted proteins | sample YL17G05_15_MG_FD_203695 | JGI IMG/M metagenome (GOLD analysis project Ga0315277, IMG submission 203695) | Sediment microbial communities from Yellowstone Lake, YNP, Wyoming, USA - YL17G05_15 | ecosystem: Environmental > Aquatic > Freshwater > Lake > Sediment | place: USA: Wyoming | collected... | reverse complement strand
GGAATCGCCCTCGGTTCGCTCCCCGAGGTAGGCCCAGGCGCGGAGGGTGACCTGGGTTGGGCCGCTGGGCTCGGTGGGGAGGGCGAGGCGGAGGCCGGTGATGGCCTGGTCTTCGATGGCTGTGGACATGACATAGGCGCCGGAGTGAGCGGAGGGGATTCCGGTGAGGAAGGTGCGGGAAGTCTGCGCTGCTCCCGGGCCGGCGGAGAAGGCAGACCAAGGGTAACGGCCCTCCTCGAAGCTGGTCAAGGAGGTGAGCGGCGGCATACCGATGTCTCGATCATGGACAAACACATCCGCGGAAGCGTTGGTGTCTCCAAGGACGAGGTTGGAGGCTATGGAGACGAAGGCCACATAGCGTCCGTCCGCGCTGAGCCTGGGCTGAACGCTGTAGCCATCGCCCTGATTCCCTTCGGTGTCTACGCTCACTCGGGTGGTCTCTCCCGTGAACCGATCGTACAGGAAGACGTCGTCCGCCTCATTGGTGTCGTCGTCCACTAGGAATATGGACGAGGATGTGAAGGCGACGAATCGTCCATCAGCGTTGATATCGAGCCACGCGCTGCCGCCAGCGGGGAATTGGCTTCCTCCAACAGTGCGGAGGCTCACCACTTCCGTCGCCCCGGTCGTCAGATCATGGACAAACGTGTCCGGGGACACGTTCGCATCTAGCCCCACCAAGTTGTCCGCCTCGGAACCGAAAGCGACGTAACGCCCATCACGGCTGAAGCGAGGCTCCCAGCTGTCGTCGTTCCCCTCTTCTCCGTCACTGCTTACGCTGACGCGCACCGTGTCACCTGTCACTAGGTCATGTACGAATACGTCCCCGCTGCCGTTGGTGTCCGAACTGACGAGGTTCGTCGCAAAAGACGCAAACGCCACCCGGCGGCCGTCTCCGCTGATGGATGGCACGGTGACACTATCCCCGTCTGCTTGGTTCCCATCGCTGTCTACGCTGACGCGGACAGTCTCCCCCGTGAGCCGGTCATGCACGAAGATATCCTCGCACGCATTGGTGTCGCCATCCACGAGGTTCGTGGCATTGGACCGAAAGGCAACAAACCGGCCGTCCGCGCTGATGTCGCTGAACTCGTTGTTGCCGTTGGCCTGTCCTCCTCCGGTGGGAACGCTTACCCGGGTTGTCTCTCCGGTTAACCGGTCGTGCACGAAGACGTCATAAGCGCCGAGGGTGTCATCCGCCACCAGGTTGTCCGCCCAGCTATCGAAGACCACATAGCGTCCGTTGGCGCTGATGGCCCGGGCGGTGCAGTCGCCATTCGCCTCTTCGCCGGTGCTAGACACACTCACGCGCTCCGTGTGCCCAGTAAGCCGGTCGTGCACGAAGGCGTCGTAGAGGTCATTGGTGTCGCCTGGCACGAGATTGTCGGCAAGCGATGAGAAGCAGACATAACGCCCGTCCGCGCTCACTGCCGCAACCCCAGAGGAGTGGGCATTTCCCTGCTCTCCTCCACTGCTCACGCTCACCCGTTCAGTGGTGGAGGCGAGGAGAGGAACGGCACACAGGCACAGCAGAGCAACCATCACTGACAGCAGACGTCGCGGCCCTAGCATGGGCACCCTCCCTACTTCGATTCTCAAGACGATAGGGTATAGGGCGGGGCAGGAGGACTGCGGGTTCAGTCTCCCCCTCATGCCTCGTCCGATGTGGCATGGGCCTAGGACAGTCTATCATTAGAGGGTTCCGCGAGGCGGGGGAATCTCCTCTCGCCAGCGGAAGGTGGGGGGCGGGGATGCGGTCCGGGGAGGAGGGAGCGGAGGAGGCTGGAAGTAGGCAAGCAAAGGGTGCAGTCAGCCTTCGAGGTGATCGCCTGGGGGACCAGGCTCCCACAAGGCTGGGAGGTGGAAGATGAGGATACTGGTGACTGGCGGGGCGGGGTTCATCGGGTCCAACTATGTGCGGCAGGTGCTGAGGGAGCGCCCTGCGGATTCGGTGCTCAACCTGGACAAGCTGACCTACGCGGGGAACCTCGAGAATCTCAGCGAGGTGGAGTCGGACCCGCGGTATTCGTTCGTGCGAGGGGATATCTGCGACGAGGGCGTGGTCGAGGAGGCGATGGGAACCGTGGATGCGGTGGTGAACTTCGCCGCGGAGAGCCACGTGGATCGCAGCATCCTCGGCGCGGGGTCGTTCATTGATACGGATATCAAGGGACTGTACGTACTCCTGGAGGCCGCCCGCAAGCATGGAGTCGAACGCTTCCTGCACATCTCCACCGACGAGGTCTACGGCAGCATCGAGCAGGGATCGTTCTCCGAGGATGACCCCTTCCACCCCTCCAGTCCCTATGCCGCCAGCAAGGCCGGGGCCGAACTGCTGGCGGCCGCGTATGCGCATACCTTCGACTACCCGATCCTGGTGACCCGGGGGTCGAATACCTATGGTCCGTACCAGTACCCGGAGAAGATGATCCCGCTGTTTATCACCAATGCCATTGAGGACCAGCCGCTGCCGCTCTACGGGGATGGGATGAATGTGCGGGACTGGCTGTATGTGGAGGATCACTGCCGGGCGATTGATCTGGTGCTGAGGGAAGGGAAGCGAAGGGAGGCCTACAACGTGGGCGCGGACCAGGAGCGGACGAACCTGGAGGTGACACGGCAGGTGCTGGGTCTGCTGAGCAAGGGGGAGGAGCTGATCAAGTTCGTGGCCGACCGGCCCGGCCACGATCGGCGGTATTCGCTGAACAGCGCGAAGGCGAGGGGGTTGGGTTGGAGGCCGCGGGTGGACTTCGAGGAGGGGTTGGAGCGGACGGTGGCGTGGTATCGAGCCAACGAAGCATGGTGGCGGAGGCTGAAGGACGAGTCGTACCGGGAGTACTACCGGAAGATGTATGGGAACCGGTAGCAGGAGGGGAGGTCGTGCCGGAAGCGGTGTGCCTGGGTGAGCTGCTGGTTGACTTCGTCTCGGTGGAGAAGGACGTTGCGCTGGCGCGGCTGCCGGGGTTTGTGGGTGCAGCGGGGGGCGCGCCGGCGAATGTGGCGGTGGGTCTGGCTCGCCTGGGAGTGAGCGCCGGATTCATCGGGAAGGTTGGGGATGATCCCTTCGGCGAGCACCTGCGGCGGACGCTGGAGGCGGAGGGGGTTGACACCGCGTATCTTCGCCGGGCGCCGGGGGTGCGCACCACGCTGGCGTTCGTCGCCTCTCACAGTGATGGGAGGAAGGACATCTGCTTCTACCGCAACCCCGGCGCGGACATGCTGCTGACGGCGGAGGAGGTGAACGGGGAGTATCTACGTTCGGCCCGCCACCCGCCAGACGGCCGGCGGGCAAGCACGGCCGGCGGGCAGGCGCGCCTGTTCCACTTCGGGTCGGTGAGCCTGAGCCGGTCGCCGGCGCGGGAGGCGACCATGCGCGCGGCGCGGCTGGCGCGGGAGGCGGGGCTGCTGGTGTCCTATGATCCGAACTGGCGGCCGGGCTTGTGGTCGGATGAGGTGGAGGCGAAGGGGCTGATCTGGAAGGCGATGGAGCTGGCGACGGTGGTGCACTGCGCGGAGGAGGAGTGGGAGTTCATCACCGGGACGCAGGACCTGGAGGTGGGGGCGGCGAGGGTCCGCGAGGCGGGCGCCAGGCTGGTGGTGGTGACACAGGGGGAGGAGGGGTGTTACTGGGATGATGGGGAGTCGCGGGGACAGGCGCCCGGCTTCCGGGTGGAGGTGGTGGACCCGCTGGGGGCGGGGGATGCGTTTGTGGCGGCGATGTTGTGTCGGTTGCTGAGGGGGGATTTGCCCCCTGAAGGAGGGCTGGGGGAGGAGCGGCTGCGCGGGATCACGAGCTACGCGAACGCGGCGGGGGCGCTGACCTGCACGAAGAGGGGGGTGATACCGGCTTTGCCGACCGCCACGGAGGTGGGGGAGTTTCTGGCCGCGAGGGGCGGCTAGGAGGGGTCGCGGTCGGGGTCCTCACGGGCGGGGCGGCCCGGCTCACCGAGGGAGAAGTGAGGAGCGGCCTCCCGCATGACGATGCCCCGGGTGGCGTTGGAGGCGGCGAGGCGGACGTCCGGGTCGGGGTCCTGGAGGCAGGCGGCGAGGGCGGAGAGGCAAGAGGAATCCCCAATGCGGCCCAGGGCACGGGCGGCTTCGCCTCTGACCATGGGGTCGGGATCGGCGAGAGCAGCCTGCAGGTAGGGAAGGGCGGGGCGGCCGGTTTCTGCGAGGCGGCGGGCGGCCTCTGCCCGCTGGACGGGGTCGCGGTCTCTGAGGCTGACGGCGGCGGAGATCCACTCGTCCTCGGGCGGTTCCCGATCGGGGGGGAGGGAGTCGTCGGCTGGCATCGCGCGTCCGGGTGGGCGGCAGGCGGCAGCGATCTGCTCGTCGTCCACGCCCAGCAACCGGAGCCCGGCGATGACCGCGGAGCGGACGCGAGGCAGCCCTTCGGTGATCGCCTCCACGTCCTCGCTGTCGTTGGCGGAGTGGGAGAGCTCGGCCTGAACGCTGGCCAACACGGAGAAGAGGAACTCCTGTGCTCCGGGCATGGCCACTTCGGCCATCAGGAAGACGGTTCGGGCGCGCACGAACCAATCGGGGTCGGAGAGGGCTGCTTGGCGGAGACGGGGCTGCGCCTGCGGGCAGTCGAGGCGGCAGAGGGCCTCGGCGACGGCGGCGCGGAGGTCCGGGGAGGGATCGCTGTCCAGCATGGGCAAGAGGGCAGAGGCATGGGAGGGGTTGCCGATGGCGCCGATGGACTCGACAGCAAGGCGGCGGGCCTGGGCGCTGAGGCTGCTAAGTTCGGAGACGAGGGCTTCTGCGGCGCTATCGCCGAGGCGGACGAGAGTGGCGGCGGCGGTTTCGGCGATACGGCGATTGGGGGAGGCGAGGGCAGCCGCGAGCTGGTCGGCGGCATAGTCGGGATCGCGCCGCACCATGGCCTGGGAGGCGGCACGGGCGACGTCGGGATCGTCATCTCCGAGGGTCTGGGTGAGGGTGTCCATGGCGCGCTCATCGGCCACCTCTGCAAGGGCCTCGATGGCGCCGAGCTTGACGCGGTAGCTGCCCTTCTGGAGGTCTCTGGTCCACAGGTCGAGGGCGCGGGTGCGGCGGAGGATCTCGACGGCGGCGGAGCGGACGGTGGCATCCATCACCACCAGCAACTCGCGGGCGGCCTCCACCGCGGCAGAGGCGTCGGAGAATTGGCAGAGTTCCTCAATGGCGGCGGCTTGCTCCTCCACCGCGGCGAGGGTGGTGGCCGGGATACGGAGGCGAGCGGCGACTCGCCGTGCTCCGCGCAGGGCGCGGGCGTGACGCCACCGGAGCAGGAAGCGGACCACCATGCCGCCCAGGAGGAGAGCAGCGATGAAGAGGGAGACTATCTCCAGCAGGCTCAACCGAACCACAAACGCCTCCGCAGGTGTCAGTGAGGACCTGGATCAGTGGTTCTGGGGACGCGAAGCGTCTTGTCCCACCGCAACCGCTCTTGTTTTACCATATCCAGGTAGTGGGCTTTAGCGCAGACATAGACCCAAACTTGGCAGTAGGTGAAGTACATGGCCGCGGCGGCGAGGAGGTTGACGGGGGAGTTCTCCCCTTCCACGGCGAGGGCGACCGCCATCTGCAGCAGGAAGACGGCCAACGCCAGGCCCCAGAGGGCCATCAATGGGCCGCCGTCGAACCCCACGGTGAGGCCTCCGATCAGCCCGGCGGCGAGGATGAGGTCGGAGAGCACCAGCACGACGAAGAAGACGTGGTACATGGTGCCGAGGTGGAGCACCTCCAGGAGGAGGTTGCGGCGCCGCAGGCGCAAGAGCCTGGGCAGGAACTTGCGCACCACATAGGTGCCGCCCCTGGCCCAGCGCAGGCGCTGGCGCAGCCACACCCCCCAATCCTGTGGCTCGGGCTCCCAGGTAGTGGCATTGGGGACGAACTTGATGTGATAGCCCTCCTGGCTGAGGCGAACGGTGAGCTCGGCGTCGTCGGCGATGGCGCCGGGGTCCCAGCCTCCGGCGAGCTCCAGGGCCTCCCGGCGGATGATGTAGTTGGTGCCTGGAAGGGAGGAAAGATGGAAGAGACGCCAGCGCCCCGCCTGGACGATCCACTGGAAGCTGATGAACTCGACGTTGATGCAGCGGGTGAGGAAGTTTGCGGCGCGGTTGAGGGTTCTCACCTTGCCCACGACGGCGGCCAAGCCCGGGTCCTCCACCAGCTCTCGCACCAACAGGCGGAGCGATTGGGGTTCGGGGGAGTTGTCGGCATCGTAGACGGCGATGAGCTCGTGTTTGGCATGGCGCAGGCCCAGGTTGAGGGCGTGGGACTTGCCCTTGCCGCCGAAGCCGCGGGGGATGGCCACCAGCTTGACGCGGCGATCGGTGGCCATGAGGTGTTCGACGATCTCGCGGGTGCGGTCGGTGGAGGAATCATCAACGACAATGATATCGAGTAGGTGATGGGGGTAGTCGAGGTGGAGGATGCTCTCGATGGTACCGGCGATGACGATTTCCTCGTTATGCGCGGGGACGAGGACGGAGACGGGAGGCCAGTGGGCGGAGTCGGAGGGGCGAGGGCGCCGCGCCATCTGGCGGTGGTAGAGGAAGCCGGCAAGGGCGAGGAGAGCGTAGAGGGAGATGACCAGCCAGGCTCCGGCTAGGCAGACGGCAAGCAGGCAGTTGTGAGCAATCAGGAGCAGGCCGGAGGTCACTTGATCTCCTCATAGGCGCGGCGCATGACGGTCCACGCGGATTTTCTGTCCAGGGCGGCGGAGTGGTAGCACTCCACGCCATCGGGGTGGGCCTTCATCACGTGCCTGATGGTCTCTGCCGTCTTCTCGGGGGTCATGTGTTGGTTCCCAAAATCGGTTATTTCCACATGGATAATGGTTCGCGCTCTGCCATCCACGCGGTTCTTGAGCTGCTGGGCCGTCTGAGCGGCCCACTCGTAGTTGAAGAACTTAGTGCCATAGAGGGCCGCCCATTGCTGCCAGATCACCTCGAAGTTGACGTAGTCCGGAGGGTACGGGGAATCGAGGAGAGCGTCCAGGTCGAAGCCTGACTCCTCTGCCTGCCTTCCAGGAGTCAGCAGCGCGCCGTTGTCCCAGGCGTCGCAGATGGTCAAGATGTAGGCGTCTACTCCTTGGTCAGAGATCGCTTTCATACATTCCACAAGGAAGCGGGTTAGTCCTTTCGTGCGCTGCTGTCGCCACTCGGAGCCTCCCAGCGGCTTGCCGGGGTAGTGGGAGGCGAACTCGCGGCGGCAGACATCACAGTAGCAGGCGGTGTCTCCCCACCAGTTGACGAGGGGCTCGCTCAATTCGATTCCGTCCAGAGTTGGATAGCGCTGGGCGAGGTCGCGCAGCAGGCCGGCGTACCACTCTCGCACCTCCGGATGCTGGGGGCAGAGGAAGTAGGTGGCGTGCAGTCGGAGTGGATTGTAGGCTTGGCCATCCTTGGTGCGCTCCCGCCAGGAGGGATGCTTGGTCCACATCCCCTGGTCCCGGCCGCTGTACATCCAGGCGATGACGCGGATGCCGCGGGCATGACAGGCCTCGAGCACCTCCTTGAGCAGGTCCTGCTTGCCCCACAGACTCACCGTGGCGCCGGGGTACCGCGTCCAATAGGCGGCTCCCTGTTTTACATTATAAGCATAGAAGAACACAGTGTTGACCCCATTGCGGGTGTACCGTTCGGCGAGAGACTCGGCCAGCACTCTGGCGGAGAGGCCCTGCCAGCCGTAGGGCCAGGGATCCAGAGTGACGCCCTTTATGGGGGCGGCCTTGTGCTCCTCGCGAACGGGATCGAGGATGGCCACGCCGCTGGGGGGAGGCGAAGGAGTGACCTGAGCCTGGGCCGGGAGAGTCTTCTCCTCCCGCAGGTCCCAGCGGGGTCCCATCACCCGCAGGCGAGTGGGCGTCCGCCAGGGAAGGCGAACCGGGGTGGACCCTGAGACCATCACCCGGCGTGGATGCGTGACCAGCATCCCCAGCTCCCGCAGGTCGGCGCGATGCCAGCCTTCGCTCTCCCGGGCGCGCAGGAACTGCAGGAAGGGGTCGCGGGGCGCCCACAGGCTGAAGGAGATGACGGCGACTGCGTCGCGCACTACCAACTGCATGCGCAGGCGTTCCAGGTCATCGGCAGTGATGTAGCCAGCATCGCTGATGGAGATAGGGGCAGGAAGAAGGCCCCCAGCGGAGAAGGGGGGAGAGTCGCCGTCCTCGGCGATGCGAAGGTGGAAGGGGTTGTCCCGGCCGGGCGGGCCCACCCAGGCGACCGGGTGGAGGTCCACCTCCCAGGCGAGGCGGAGGTTCTCCTCGGCATCCAGTTCCGAGTCGGTCCACAGCACGACGGTGGCACCCATTGCCTCGGCCTCGCGCAGGCCCTTGACATCCATGGGCCGCTCACCGAAGGCGGCGTTCTGGAACTCGGCGCGGGCGAGCACGGCGACGGGGATGCCGGCCTGGAGCATGGGGCGGACGGCCTGGGGCACCTGCTTCTCGGTGACCCAGACGGGGACGTCCCGGAGCGCGGGAACCAACTGGCGGTGGGTCTGGTGGGGGATGGCGAGGACCTCGTGGAGGGCATCGGCCCAGATGCAGGCGCTCCATAGGTGTGCGCGGTCGAAGCTGGGGGCGGCGGCGGCATACCAGCGCTTGCTGCTTCCGGCCAGGAAGGGGCGCCGGTGGCCCTCCCGATGGGCGGTGGCGAGGATACGGGCAGAAGACTGCCCTCCTGTCTTGCGGCCCTGGGCGGCGGCGACATCTGGGAGAACGAGCCGCTCGGCGTGCTCGTGGCCGTGGTAGGCGATGGTCCATTTCTGTTCGGCGGGAATCTGCTGGGTGGCGGGTACGGTAAGCCCCATGTCTGCGAGCACGGCGGGGCCGACGTGGGAGAGCCCGGGGCCGACCCAGACAGCGATGCCCGGGAAGGCGGCGAGGTCGGCGAGGAAGTCGGCGCTGGGGGACCCGGCCTGGTCGCCGGCGAGGTAGAAGGCATAGCGGTACTGCGGTAGCTGCCCGCGGCGATAGCTGGAGGCGGGGGCGACGTCGCAGAGGGCATCGAAGTGGGCCATCATCGCGCGGAGGGCCTTGACCTGCGGGCGGGCTTCGGCGGCGGCGGAGTCGGCTGCCTCCACGAGTATGAGCGCCTGGGCTTTCTCCTTGGGTGGGGCGGAGACCCGAGCTCCGCCCCTGGCTGGCGGAGGGGGAGGGGCTTGTCGGTGGCAACTGACGAGAAGGGCGAGGCCGAGGACCACCACTAGTAGGAGACGGTTTGCCTTCATGCTTGGCTCTATGCGCGTCTCATGAAGATCTGCGCGAGGTAGAGGAGGGCGAAGGCACCCGCCAAGAACAGCCCGACGGCAAGGGCCACCACGGCGATGAGAGACACCAGGCGGTGGGAGGCGGCCTCAGGTCCGCCCTCGAAAGCGAACACCTGCCTTGGTCTCCCGCCCGGAGGATAGGTGACCAGCACTGCACCAGGCTCTAGCACGGTTTTGCCTCTGGCATCTCGCCCAGGCTTGTCGAAGGCCTCTACGCCGGTCCGGCCGGGACGCAGGAGGAAGCCATTCCATCCTGGGGGCAAGACCTCGGCGACCTGGCGAGGAGCGCTTTCCGTATAGATACCCAGCTTATCGGTGCGCACCCACGTGGAGGAGTGACGAAGATCCGCGAACTGATAGTCCATTCCGCGCAGTTCGGTGAGGAGCATGCGCACGGCCTCGGGAGGCGCGTCAGGCGAGATGGTGGCTGTCACCCAGGGATCGGGGACGAGGCTCTGGGGATGCACCTGCTCCAGCACGCGTTCCACCTCCCCGTCCTTGGCTAGCGGCGGCAGGTTGTCGGGGAGGAGGCGCTGCCCGTAGTTGTCTGCCAGGATGACAAAGGGGAAGACCTGTGGCTCGTGTGCGGAGTCGGCGGGGAGTCTTCGCTCACAGGCGGTGGAGAAGTGCTCGGCGATCTTGGCATAGTCGGCCTGGCCGGCCTTCCCCTGGGGGGTGGCCCAGGCAATGGGGGGAAGACCACATAGGAGGAGTTCCGCGACGGCGCGCTGGATTCGCCGCTCGGTTTCCGCGGCGGAGCGGCCGGCGAGCGGGAGGTCTCTGTCGGCATCCCACCACTCGGCCTCCTCTCCGGTGCGGCCGAAGACCTGGTGGGTGTATCCGAGACAGATGATGGCGGCGCCTGCGGTCTGCGCCTCCCGGAGGATGCCGACCAGGCCGCGCTCGCGGCTGAGGGGGATTTCACGGCCGTGGGCGGGGTCTTGGTAGACCGGGGTGATGGCGATGGCGAAGGGTATCTTCTCGCTGCGGAGCAGGTTGGAAAGCTGTCTGAGGGCATCTGCGCTGGTGCGGGCATTGACGCCGCTGATGCAGAGGAGAGCAGTGCGCCGGGGAGGATGAACCGGTCCGCCAGGAATGGCTGCCATGAAAGCGTGCAACTGATCGCAGAGAACGAGGTAGCAGCCGTCGGGAGCCGAGAGCTGGACCGGCGGGTCGGCGAAGTACCAGAAGGAACGGCTGCGCACGGCATAGGGGAGAGTGGGACCGCCTCCCTCGGCCTGGGCGAGGACCTGGCAGTCGGCGGCCCGGGTTACCTTGATGACGGGCAGGGGCCTGGCGGGCCTGGACAGGACCTGTCCCCGGTAGAGGACGCGGTCGTATCCCTCCTCGGAGTTGGGGGCGGTGATCCCAAAGCCATACTGGCTGAGGGGGAAGCGAGCGTCAAGCTGGTCGAGGTTGTGTCCCAGCCAGCAGACGGGCCTGGTGGTGTAGTGGAGGTCGGTGAGGAGGGCCCCGGGGAGCTTCGCGCCGGGCTGCAGGCCCACGTAGATGATGGCGTCGTGCTGGTCGGCCTCGCCCGGCTGGTAAGCATCGGTCCCCACGACCTCGACTTGGCAGTCGAAATGGCCCAGCAGGTTAAGGAGGGCGGGGATGGCGGACTGGACGCTCGGGGCGGGGTCCCGAGGGGGGTCGTGGACGACCAGAACGTGAAGGGCCGCGGGAGGTGGGGCCTGTGTTCTCGTGGCAGCGCTTTGCGCGCCGCCCGCATAGCCAAGGAGGCTGAGCAGAGTCAACGAGAGAACAAGAAAGCTTCTGGCCATCCGCGAAGGCTCCCGGGCGCGCAGGGAGGCCGCCGAGACTGCGGCGCTCCCAGGACGAGTATCCTACTCTATCATCATGCCATGATCTCGATATCTTGCGCAAGGGGCGCGGGGGTGGTGGGCAGGCAGTTGGTATGCGGGGTGTGACCGGCTGCCGCCGGACGGCCCAGCCGCCTTGTCTTCGCAGCCGCGCAATCCGGCCGAACAAGGGGGGAAGGAGTGCCGGTCGGCTTTGGAGAAGGAAAGGCGGAGCGCGCCCCGGTACGGCGCGCTGCTCTACCCAGTATCTCGAGGAGGATAAGACATGGCCCTGAAGGTGGGAATCAATGGTTTCGGCCGGATCGGGCGGCTCACCATGCGGACGCTGCTGGCGCAGAAGGCCGGGGAAGTGGTGGCCGTCAACGATCTGGCGCCGCTGGAGATGAACGCGCATCTGCTGAAGTATGACACCAACTTCGGCCGGTTCCATGGGACGGTGGAGGTGAAGGACGGGAAGCTGGTGGTGAACGGCAAGACCGTCGCCGTCTACTCGGAGAAAGACCCGGCGGCCCTGCCCTGGAAGGACCTGGGCGTGGACGTCGTGATCGAGTCCACGGGGGTGTTCACTGACGCAGCGAAGGCGGCCGCGCATGTGACGGCGGGGGCCAGGAATGTGATCGTCACCACCGCGTTCAAGCCCGAGGCGGGGCCGGAGAGCCCTACTATCGTGCTGGGCGTGAACGACGAGATCTTCGACCCCGCCAAGCATAAAGTCATCTCCAACGCCTCCTGCACTACAAACTGCCTGGCGCCGGTGTGCAAGGTGCTGCAGGACAGCTTCGGAATCGTGAACGGATTCATGACCACGGTGCACGCCTACACCAATGACCAGATGGTGCTGGATGTGATGCACAAGAGCGATGTGCGCCGGGCGCGGGCGGCGGCGCTGAATATCATCCCGACTTCCACGAACGCGGCGAAGGCGCTGCACCTGGCGATCCCGGCACTGAAGGGCAAGCTGAACGGAATCTCCCTTCGCGTTCCCGTCGGGACGGGCTCGCTGGTTGACCTGGTGTGCGTGGTGGAGAAGAAGACCACCAAGGAACAGGTGAACGCGGCGTTCTCGGCGGCGGCGAAGGGCCCGCTGAAGGGGATCCTGGAGGCGACTTCGGATCCGATCGTGTCCAGCGATGTGAAGGGAGATCCGGCTTCCAGCATCGTGGACCTGCAGGAGACGATGGTGATCGGCGACAACCTGGTGAAGGTGCTGGCCTGGTATGACAATGAGTGGGGGTATTCGTGCCGGCTGGCAGACCTGGTGGAGATCATCGAGAAGAGGCGAAAGTAGCGAGCGACGGAAGCGACGGAGTAGGGGCACGGCATGCCGTGTCCCTACCCTGCCTCTCGGTTGTTGGTCGAGCGCCGCGCAGAGGGAACGGCGGGCATGGAAATGCCGCCCTACAGGGGACGAAGATGAACAAGAAGACGATCCGGGATATTGATCCGAAGGGGAAGCGGGTGTTCGTGCGGGTGGATTTCAACGTGCCGCTGGAAGGTGATCGGATCACTGACGACACCCGCATTCGGGCCGCGCTTCCCACCCTGCGGGACTTGCTCGACCGCGGAGGCGCGCTGATCGTCGCCTCCCATCTGGGCCGGCCCGACGGGAAGCGGGTGCCGGAGATGTCGCTGGCGCCCGTGGCGAAACGGCTGTCCGAACTGCTGGGCAGGCCGGTTAAGATGCTGGACGACTGCGTGGGCCCAGAGGTAAAGGCGGCGGTGGGGAAGATGAAGCCGGGCGACGTGGCGATGCTGGAGAACCTGCGGTTCCACCCTGAGGAAGAGGCGGGCGACGAAGGCTTCGCCAAGCAGCTTGCCGAGCTGGCGGACATCTATGTGAACGACGCCTTCGGCACCGCCCACCGCGCCCACGCCTCCACCGCAGTGATGGCGAAGTTCCTGCCGGCGGTGGCGGGGCTGCTGGTGGAGAAGGAAGTGGAGATGCTGACCCGGGTGCTGGAGAGTCCGGAGCGGCCGTTCGTGGCGATCCTCGGGGGCAAGAAGGCGAAGATTGACGTGCTTGAGAATCTGGCGAAGAAAGTGGATGCCCTGATTATCGGCGGTGGGATGGCGTATACTTTCCTGAAGGCGCAGGGGAAGGACATCGGGCAGTCGCTGTTCGATGCAGATAACTTCGCGCTGGCGAAGCGGCTGCTGGATCAGGCGCGGGCGAGCGGCCCGAGGATACTGCTTCCGGTGGACGTGGTGGTGACCACGCCGGGGGGAGTGGTGTTCAAGCCGAGCGTCAAGCGAGTGGAGGGCGAACCGATCGAGGTGGTGTCCACGGAAGCGATTCCGGCAGACCGGATGGGAGTGGATATCGGGCCGAAGACGAGGGACCTGTTCGGGGCCGAGATCAAGCGGGCGAAGCGAGTGGTGTGGAACGGGCCGATGGGGATCGCGGAGATTCCGGAGTTTACGGCGGGGACACGCGCGGTGGCGCAGGCGATGGCGGAGTCGGGAGCGTTCACGGTGATCGGCGGCGGCGATGTGGTGGCCGCAATCGAGCAGATGGGATATGGCGAGAAGGTGACGCACGTGTGCACCGGCGGCGGGGCGTCGCTGGAGTTTCTGGAGGGGAAGGAGCTGCCGGGGATAGCGGCGATCCAAGACCGGTAGGGCGCACGAGCGCCTGGCAGGGAGGTTGTGTAGATGTCACGCATCCCGCTGATCGCGGGCAACTGGAAGATGCACAAGACGGTGGCGGAGGCGGAGTCATTGGTGCGGGATCTGGTGCCGCGGGTGGAGGGGCTGGAGAAGGTGGAGGTGGCGGTGTGTCCGCCGGCGACGGCGCTGCATGTGGTGGGGCAAGCGCTGGCGGGATCGGTGGTGGAGCTGGGGGCGCAAGATGTGTTCTGGGCTGAGCAGGGAGCATTCACGGGGATGATCAGCCCGGTAATGCTGAAGGAGCTGGGGTGCAAGTATGCGATCGTCGGGCACTCGGAGCGGCGGGGGCGGTTCGGGAAGCCTGACGAGAGCCTGGGGGAGGCGGCGCGGGTGTTCGGCGACACGGATGCGAGCGTGAACCTGAAGGTGAAGGCGGCGCTGGGGCACGAGCTGATCCCCATCATGTGTGTGGGGGAGATGCTGGCGGAGCGAGATGAGGGGCGGACGGACGCGGTGGTGACGAGGCAGATAGAGGTGGGGCTGGAGGGTGTGTCGGCGGAGCAAGCGGCGGGCATGGTCATCGCCTACGAGCCGGTGTGGGCGATCGGCACGGGCCGGGCGTGTGGGGCGGAGGAAGCGAACCGGGTGATCGGGCTGATCCGGAAGACGATCAGAGGCAAGTTTTGTGAGGAAGTAGGGGATCGTATTCGCATCCAGTATGGCGGGAGCGTGACGGACAAGAATGCGCACGAGCTGCTGTCGCAGCCGGAGCTGGATGGGGCGCTGGTGGGCGGGGCGAGCCTGGAGGTGTGTCGTTTCGCGTTGATCGTGCAGGCGGCGTCGGTGATTGCGAAAGAGGTGAGCAAGTAACGGGCGATGGTCTCGCCTTGGCAGTTAGGTCCTGCGGCGGGTGCGGATGAGCGAGGATTTGGGGGTTGATGTGGCATTTACCTGTGGAGGGAGCGGGCTGGGGCCGCGGGACGTGACCCCGGAGGCGCCGGGGGCGGCCGCGCCACGAGAGGGGAGTTGAGATGGCCGGACAGGGCGAGTCGCGGGAGCAGGCCCCCGAGCGGTTGCCGGCCTGGTGGAACGAGACCACCTTGCTGGCCGAGCTGGCCGAGCACCAAGGGAGATTGGTGTTCGATACGCTGACCAGGGCGGAGCAGAGCCGGGTGGTGGAGGCGGAGAACGCTCGCCTGGCAGCAGAGCTGGCGGGAAGCCTGGACCGCATCCAAGAGGTGCACCATCGGGTGCGCAACCATCTGCAGGCGGTGACGGGGCTGCTGTCTGTGGAGGAGATCGGCGCGGACTCGGAGGCCGCGCGCCGGGCGCTGCGGGAGAGCATCGCCCGGTTGACCTCCATCGCCGCGATCCATGACCTCCTGGCGAGGGATCCACGCTCCGGACAGGTGTGTCTGGGGGAGATGGTGGAGCGGCTGTCCCAGCACCTGCTGGCGCAAGCGGGCGCGCTGGGGCGAGTGAGCGTACAGGCGCGGGTCATGGAGGTGGACCTGGGCAGCAAGCAGTTGACGGCGGTAGTGCTGATTCTCACGGAACTGCTGTCCAATGCCATCGAGCACGGGTTTCCGGAGGGGCGCGAGGGGCAGGTGGAAGTGGAGGTGGCGCAGGTCGGAGCCGGCGCCAGGTTGGTGGTGAGGGATGACGGCCGGGGGCTGCCAGCGGGCCTGGAAGTTGGGGTGGCAGACTCCACCTTCGCCCCACAGACGGCAGACTGCAATGCTGCCCCACGATTGGGGCTGAGGCTGGTGGCACGGCTGGCGGAGAGAGACCTGAAGGGGCGGTTGTCGGTGGCAGCTAGGGAGGGCCAGCTCGGGCAGGGAGCGTGCTTCGAGATCGAGTTTCCGCTTTCCGCAGGAGCGGAAAGCGGGTGAACGGGCTTAGGGTGCTGGTGGCGGAGGACGAGGGGAGCGTGGTGACCGCGCTGGAGGGGCAGTTGCAGGCGCTGGGGTGCGAGGTGGTCGGGGAGGCAGCGACGGGGCGAGAGGCGGTGGAGCTGGCGGCGAAGAGGCGGCCGGACGTGGTGTTGATGGACATCAAGATGCCGGACATGGATGGGATCAAGGCGGCGCGGATGATTGCGGAGCAGTGCCCGGCGCCGGTGGTGTTCCTGAGCGGGCATTTCAACGACGAGCTGCTGGCGGAGGTGGTGAGCGCGGGGGGGATGGCGTATCTGCTGAAGCCGGCGTCCACGGAGCAGCTGCAGGCGGCGTTCAACCTGGCGAGGAAGCGGTTTGCGGAGATGCGGGACCTGCGGGGGCAGGTGGAGAAGCTCCGGGAGGCGCTGGAGGCTCGCAAGCTGATCGCCAGGGCGAAGGGGCTGGTGATGGCGCGGCAAGGGATTGGGGAAGAGGAAGCCCACCGGCGGATGCAGAAGGAGGCGAGCGGGGGGAACATGAAGCTGGTTGACCTGGCGCGGGCGATCCTGGCGGCCAGCGCCTTTGTGGGCGAGGAGCAGAGCGGCACAGGCGGCTAGCCACGGCCTGTGCGGCTGGCCGTATCATCCGGGCGTGCGCGTCTGTACGGGGCATAGGGGCACCAGGCCGGCGCTGCGCCCGGAACGCCACAGCAGGAGCAGCAGCGCAGGATAAGGCAGCAGCATACGTCTGCGGCGGACCCGCTGGACCGCCGCACCTCTACTACCACCAACCGCGCGGAAACGGAGGTCTCGGAGGCGATGCGGAAGACCAAGCTCAAGACGACGAAGCCGGCCAAGCCGAAGGCTAAGACTGCGAAGACTTCAGGGGGAGGGAAAGCGAAGCTCAAGCAACCGGCAAAGAAGAAGCCGTCTCGGAGGCGGCGGGCGAGGAAGCCCGCTCCAGTGCGGGCGCGGACAGTGGCGATCGGGGAGGTGGTGCGGCTGCTGGCGCGACCTGAGAATCTGATCGGCCGGTGCGATCCAACGGCCGCGAGGCCCGCCCCGGGGCACCGGGAGATCAGGGGGATAGTGTGTGCGATCCGGGAGGTGGCGAGCGGGAAGCTGGCGATGAAGACGCGTGGGAGCCTGGGGAAGTATGTGCTGGAGATCCTTCAGGACCTGACGTTCGACAAGCAGTACTCCTCCGCCCAGAATACCGGGGCCGCGAGGGGGGCGTTTGAGCCGGCGGTCAGCCCGGCCTGGGGGCGGGTGCGGGAGATGGTGAAGGAGGCGGTGGGGCGGGCGTCGCAGGCGAGGCCGGCGGCGGTGCTGCTCGGGGAGGACAGCTTCAAGCGGTCGCTGGATGGGTGGCGGCTGGTGAGGGTAAGAGCGGAATCCATGGTAACAGAGGAAGTGGGTGGGTGAAGTGGACTGCGGCGGGTGCGGAGGCTCTGCTTTGCCGCAGTGGTAGGGGCTGTTTCATGACCTCCAGAGGAGGTTATGAAATGCGCTATACTGGGAGTGATGTTGAAAACGCAGAGGCGACGGCGCGCGCGGTTGGGAGGAGGGAGGCGCGCGCCAGTCTGGGTTGTGGGGTCAATTGACTGTGGCACACGACCGCTGCTACAATCCCCGATGCACGTAAGCGCAGGGATGCCGGGTGGTGTAATCGGCAACACAGCGGCCTTTGGAGCCGCTCTTCCAGGTTCGAGTCCTGGCCCGGCAGCCATGTATTGAGAGCGGATACCCGGTGCACTGGCGCCTCTGGGGCTCGTGTTAGGCCGCAAGTAAGGGAAGCTTTGGGGGGCGAGCCCGACGAGCAAAGGTC
>Ga0315277_10005087_pt1 | contig 17400 bp, 29 predicted proteins | sample YL17G05_15_MG_FD_203695 | JGI IMG/M metagenome (GOLD analysis project Ga0315277, IMG submission 203695) | Sediment microbial communities from Yellowstone Lake, YNP, Wyoming, USA - YL17G05_15 | ecosystem: Environmental > Aquatic > Freshwater > Lake > Sediment | place: USA: Wyoming | collected... | reverse complement strand
TAATTGTTGACAATGCTTCAGATTTATTTTAAGCATGATTCCATGCCACGATCAGCCAGACTCGACCAACCAGGACTTCTTCAACATGTCATCGTTCGAAACCAAATTGAATAAAAACCAGGGACACTACCCCATTTTTTGTGATTCTTCGGCTGACGCCGCTGAATCACATTTTGGGACGGCCTCACACCTCCGACATTTCTGGTCGCGAGTGACGAGGAAACACAGAGTGACAATTATGTTTCGGCTTTAACGAATTGGCAGGGGAAAAGGTTTATGCCAAGAATATCCATGTTTTTTGGAATTGTCGTTTATATGTATTATGACGATCATCATCCACCTCACTTTCATGCTTTATATGAGGGTTCAGAGGCCATGTTTGATTTTGAAGGGAATATAATGAAGGGGTTTTTGCCGAGAGGAGCTTTGCAACTTATTAAAGAATGGGTTAAATTTCATGAAGAAGAACTTAAGGAAAATTGGGAGAGAGCAAGGAAGTTTATGCCCCTCAATTGGATAGAACCATTGAGATAGGAGTGAAAATTATGGAATTTATACCGCACGTTGTAGAGGCCCAATACATGAAAGATTATAAAATAAAAATCAAGTTTAACGATGGAAGTTTGAAAGTCGTTGATCTTAGAACTTATTTGGAGAAAGGAGGTGTCTTTGAACCATTAAGGGATGAGGAATTCTTCAAGAAATTTTTTGTCGATCTGAATACATTATGTTGGCCTAATGGAGCTGATATAGCACCTGAGCGTCTGTATGAGATAGGGAATTTGATAGAAAAGGGTGAAGAGGATGCTGTGATTGCAGGATCTATGACTTTCTAATCAGAATTAGAGACACTTCCTTTTTTAAAAAGATCTTACCATTTCATCTGATATTCCCCTTCTATTGCTTCAATAGATTTAACTCGATGCTTTAAAAATGAAGCAGATCATTCAGAACTATAAAACCGTATAAAAACGAGACAGACCAATTTTGGGGTTTCGCTGGTTTTATATAGTTCATTTGGTTTCTTTGGTTCGGCCTAAAAGTGGGTCAATAATCCTTGAGATACGCTACCTTCTGACTTCATTTTTAAGTCAACATTGACCCAGAGGTCTAAACTGAACAAACTTTTCAAACTCGATGACTGAATTTTTAAGCCAGGTCATCAGAAACTAAATTTCCCTTCAGGAAACGCACCGGGTTCTTCGAGATAGGGGAATTCTCCTAATTGCCACCGTGAATGAAGATTGGTCAGAATTTAATCCAAGTCCTTTTAGTACGCGGTATTTTTCTGTGCCGGAACTTGGTAAATTACTTCAAGATAATGGATTTAAGGCAGAATTTTATGGCGCATTTTCGACTTCGCCTAATGGTTTAAAAGAAGAGGCTATTGCCATCATTAAAAGAATTGCAGTCGCTCTTCACCTCATCCCAAAAACCATGAAAGGTAAAGAACTCTTAAAAAGAATCTTTTTCGGCAAGTTGGTACCTTTACCTCACGAAATTACCGATGGAATGACCGAATACACCCCACCTGCACCTATTCCCGATAATAGTTCCAACTACGAATACAAAGTCATCTACGCCGTCGCAAGAGTTTGATAAAACTCAACAAGTTGACTGAATTTTTCAGTCACCTCTTATAGAGTTAAGTTTGCCATCAACGAAATAGGCTAAATAAACCAGTTGATGAGATAAAATATGCTTGGGCATTCCCGTTTTATTGTGCTATATTAATGATTGGATATAAAAATTTCTCGGGAAACTTAAAGGGGAGACAGGGAAATGGAAGCCTTGCAGCTGAGGAAATATGACGAATGGCTGGCGGAACATCTGGAGGAGCTGGTAGCTCAATATGCGGGGAAGGTTGTCGTCATTCATGAGGGAAAAGTCATTCTAATCGGTGACACAGAGACCGAAGTGTATCGGAAAGTTGACGAGTCGGGCCTAAAACCCATCCCTCTTGTTTTTCGCGTTCCCAGTGAAGAAGATCTGCAATCCATCCTTTGACAATGATCTTGTTGGAAGGTTGCGGTGCCAGAGATTTATTATTATAAATTGCTCCGAGGGCGCCTGGCGCCCCTAATTACAATTGGCGTAAAGATAGGCGACATGTGGTATCCAATGGAGGTTTATGTAGATTCGGGGGCTGCTTATACTCTTCTCCATGCCCAAATTGCTGAAGGTGTAAAATTTGATTATCGTTCTGGGAAATGCACCTATTTGCAAGTTGGAGATGGGAGCTTCATTCCTGTTTATTTGCATGATCTCCAAATCCAGATAGGTGCAGAGCAGTTCACTGCAACGGTTGGTTTTTCAGAAAAGCTGGGGGTTGGGTTCAATTTGCTTGGAAGAACAGGCATTTTTGATCGATTCAAGATATGCTTTCAAGAAAGTCAACGCATCTTAACTTTTGAACTGTAAATCGCATTTCTGAAAGAATCCTGGTTACCCGATTCCCTTATCATTATTTACTGTCATTCCTTTACTTTCTTCACAAGCATTTCAGGGTTGTCGAATTCCGGTGGGGACAGTGAGTAGAGATTTTTTTCAGCGCGGATTATGTTTACCCTCAGTAACCCAAATGAGCGAAGAAGACCTTAAGCGAGTGGCGACCGTCATAAAAAACTGTTACAAATCCAAACTGAAAACCAGCGTCTCCAAGACAGAACAACCAAATTAGAGAGTCCTCCCTGACTTAATTTTTAAGTCATTTTTAAATCATAACTGTTGCTCTCCATCTCATTGCAAAAACAATGAAGGGTAAGGAATTTTTGAAAAGGGTCTTTTTCGGTAAATTAATACCTTTGCCCTCTGAGATTACCGAAGGAATGGCCGATTACACTCCACCTGTACCCATATCAAATGAAGTCCCCGACTCTGAGTACAAAGTCATGACACAGGGTTTGGGTGTCGCGTCTACACTTTTCACAAGGGTAAATCGGCCTCAGTGGCCAGGATAAGGGAACAGGCTACTTTATAGAAAAGCAATTGGGGTCAGGCATCGGTAATATGGTATCGTTGAAATATACCGCATTTCCGATGCCTGACCCTTAGGCTTTCTCCCGAAGAGGCAGAGCATGGTTAAGGTCAGAGACCTGAAGCAACACGGTCCCACTTGAGCCAAGGGGGGATCTGGACCAATGGGGTTGAACTCCACTGTAATGAATATTAAGACGATATTCCGAAGTCTGATCGGTTTCTTCAAAGAAGCGGGAATCGACTACGCTCTCGTTGGCGCATTTGCTTTGAAGGCTTATGGGTATTTGCGGGCCACTGAAGATGTGGACTTTTTGGTCCGAGGCGCTTACCAAAGCAGGATCATAGCGTATCTGGAATCCCTTGGTTACGAGACTATCTATCGCTCCGCAGGTTATTCCAATCATGTGCATCCTCTGGCAAATCTTGGAAGGATTGATTTCATTTACGTGGAAGGAGAAACCGCTGATATCATCCTTTCGGAAGCCAGGCCGTTACTCCTTATGGATGACATATCGGCGCCTGTTGTGAGAGCTGAGCATCTGATTGCCCTTAAGGTCTTTGCCATGAAGAACGACCCGGAAAGATCCTTCAGGGAAATGGCAGATCTTCAGTATCTCTTAAAGCTGCCGGGACTGGATTTGGAAGAAATCCGAGGGTACTTTGAAAAATACGGACAAATGGAGAAGTACGATGAGCTTACCAAAAGAGAGAAAGAGAAGCCTCAATCTTGAGAAAGATTTGCTGCTCACCCAGGAAGACTTCGGAGCTACCGGCGCCTCGCAATCTCATGAACCGAGGGATTTGGGCAGCTATCTTGATTTTCTCGATGAGATTTGGGGATCTGAAAGGAAAGAGATTGGGAAGGGGTTTTACCCTGAGCAATTCCGACTGTAGGGTTGAGCGCTTATGACCGCGACCCAGCTTACTACAAGCCTCTTGTGCCTCTTGAGTGAAGAAAAGAACCCCATCGTCTCCTATTATGCAAAGTCACCCGCAATCTGATGAAGATGAAGGGGGCCACCGGGGCCTTTTTGCGCCGCACCATGGGGGCCATGGTTCTCTTCGGGGTGCCGCCTGTGGTTGGGTTTGGGTGTCTGGGTTTGGGTGTCGCGTCTACACTTTTCACAAGGGTAAATCGGCCTCAGTGGCCAGGGTAAAATTAGGGACACTTCCCTATTTCCTCAAATTCTATTATGTTTCTACTCCATTTTTAGGTAAAAAAAATGCTTTGGCGGCCGACTTATCATAGAAGAATCGTGCAATGGACGGATGGAAGATAGGTGAAAGGTCATAGGTGATAGGTAATAGGTCATGGTTGATAGCAAATAAGTGATGAGTGTTGAGTGTTGAGTGATGAGTGTTGAGTGTTGCGTTACCCTAAAGACCAAAGAAATAAGAGAAATTGAAGAAATCAGAGAAACCCGAGAGTCTTCTGACTTCATTTTGAAGTCAGAAATTTGTGGGATTGTAAATCAGCTCCTTTAGGTGTATAAAAGATGGAGAGCCTTAAAAAACCATTTATAGAGAGGATAGAAACATGGCGAAGACGATTATCGAGATTTCAGATGATAAGTTCGCGGAGTTAGAGCCATACAAGGATAGATTGGGAGAACTGCTCCTTTTAGGCTTATCCCAGATCAAGATCCAGGAAGTCCTCCTCCTCTACCAACGAGGCCTGGTTTCATTCGGGCGGGCAGCTGAGTTGACCGGGTTGTCAGAACAGGAAATGGTTCGGCAGGCAAGGGCTTTCGGAGTGTTTCCCCGCTGGTCTGAAAAGATGGCAGAGGAAGAGGCGGCGTGATCGTCATCATCAACTCGGGACCACTGATGGCACTTGCAAAGCTGGGACTGCTGGACTTGCTTCACCGCCTTTATGGACAAGTGAGATTTCCAACAGCCGTTTTTATCGAGGTCGTCGTACGAGGAGGTGAACGAGGATATTCTGATGCCTTTCTCGTTCAAATGGCAATTCAACAGAGAAAGCTTTGGGTTGTCGAGGTGAATGATGGCGATCTTCCCTCTGATATTGCAAATCTTCCTTTGGATGCGGGTGAGAAGCAGGCTTTGTACATTGCGCAGAGTGATAAAGCCGATTTGGTGTTGTTTGATGACGAGAAGGTGCGTGAGGAAGCAAAGGTACGCGGTTTGAATGTTAAGGGGACACTTGGCGTTATTATCCAAGCATATCGCGCTGGACTGTTAGGGTGGAATGAAGTTCAGAGTATCATTGGAGCAATCATGAGGAGAGAAGACATCTGGATTTCGGAAGAGCTTTGCCGTCGTGTTCTATGGAAGTTAAAAATTACCGATAAAGAAACAAAATGAAATTGGGGACGGGTTCAAATTTTTAGTTATTGCTTTTGTAAGCCTAAGGATTCCCTTAAATTTATTGCAATATACTCCGGGGCCGACGTATCATAGAAGACTTGCCCAACTGGCAGATGGCGGATAGGTGATAGGTCATAGGACATAGGGGATAGGTGATTGGTGATAGGTAATAGGTCATGGCGGATAAGGGATAGCGGATAGGTTAAAGCTTATGGCTTATAGCTGATGGCGGATAGCGAATAGGGAATAGCTCATGGCTGACAGCTTAAAGACTTCCTGACTTCTTTTTTGAGTCAAATTCTTAGAACCTTTCTGGCTGAATTTTTCGATCGACCTCCATTATCCACCAGAGAAACCGGATGAACTGGAAGGGGAAAGGGTGAGATGGAGAAGAGAAATTTGAGTTAAGTGGATTTGTTTTGTGGTATAATTATTTAGGTAAATGGGGTTTAGAATTATGGCAACCGGGAAATATAAAGAAGTTGTGGAGGAGTTGTTAGCAAAGGTTCGTCAGGATGGGGCCGTACTGGCGGTTTTTCTGTTTGGTAGCGTTGTCCGACAGGAGCAGACTCTTTTATCGGATATGGACATATGCCTTGTAATGATGCCTCAATCCACACCCTTTGAACCTCTTGCGCTTTCTCGTAAACGTCTGGAGTACCTCAAACATACTCTCCTCGATATACAGATCTTTCAGCAACTTCCCCTCTATGTACGGAGGAGAGTGTTGAAGGAAGGTCAAATCTTATTCGTTCAAGACGAAACGCTTCTTTATGAATTGGCATTTCGCACAGCGCAGGCCTTTGAAGATTTCAAGCCCATCTATGCGAATTACTTGGAAGAGGTTACCATTGCTGGATCGTGAGCGTGTGCTTGCCAAGATCGATGCCCTCGACCAATACCTCCGAGAGCTTCGTGAGATACTTCCAGGAAGCTTTGAGGAATACAAGAGGATCGAGAAGAAGCGTGCATGTGAGCGGCTTCTCCAGGTTTCCATTGAATGTGTCATCGACCTATGTGGTTTAATTGTTGCCGGGCTCCGACTGGGCCTTCCTGCTGAAGAAGATGATCTATTTGAGAAATTAGAACAGGCAGGGATCATCTCCTCATCGAGGAAGGAAGCACTGAAGGGGATGAAAAGCTTCCGGAATATCCTTGTTCATGAATATGGACGGGTCGACGACCTGATGGTCTATGAGGTATTACAAACCAGAATGGACGATTTTGAGGTATTCAAGCGTGAGATATTGCAAACCGTGCTAAAAAAAATCAAAAAAGACTGAATGTAAAGGTGTGCAGTGATGAATAATGTTAAAGACAATTAGTGAAGTCAAAGAAACCGGATGGACGAGAGAAGCAAGATAGACGAAAAATAGTCGTGACCTTCGCCACTTCGTTTTAAGTCAGACCTTTAAGAATAATGCTCTGGTGGCCGGCGTATCATAGAAGGATTGCTGAAATAGCTGATGGCATATGGTGGATAGGTCATAGGTGATGGGTGATAGGTGATAGGTTATGGCAGATAGCTGATGGCACTAGTTCGGAGTTAAGAGTTCGGAGTTCGGAGAAAATCGTTTGGAGTGATGAGTTGTAGATCCATGAAAACCCAAGAAACCAGAAAGTCTTCCTGACTGAATTTTTCAGTCAAATCTTAGATTTGGACCTTTTCCTTCAAACCCAAGACTCAGACCCCAAAACTTAAAAGGTGATTGCTCATCTGCGGAATCCATGACTGAATTTTTCTTCTATACCCTCCAGTTCCTTGAACCCTCCTCCGTTCGAAGGAAGAATGGCCGCCATCGGTTTCTCCACCTTGGTATTTCGGAATTGAACAAAATGAACGGAGAATGCTGGACGAGAGGGGCGAAACGGAGTATAATGAAATCGAAAGATAATAAAGAACCTAATGTTAACCCCGTTAGAAATTCCAGCGGGGCATTATTTCTAACGGGGTAAAAGGAGGATTGGTAATGGCAACAGCTGGAGTTAACCTCAAACAGCAATTAATGAGAGAGTTGGATGAGTTGCCAACGGATAAATTGATAGAAGTATTAGACTTTGTAGTATTCTTGAGAACCCGTAAGGTACCCTTCATACCTTCTATACCGGCTTCTTCTCTTGATCGCCTGACTGGTCTTGTGGCCTGGGGGGGGAATGCATTGGCCGATACCGAGAGGCTCTACGATGAGTCCACCTAAGCAGGTTGCCTTGGATACGAGCCTATTGGTAGGCTTGATGGATAGCCGGGACATATGGCACCCTGCCGCTATGACTCTTCGAGATGCTCTTAAGGGTGCTCAGGCGCAACTGGTTTACTTTGATTGTGTTATTAGTGAGGCCATCAACGTTTTGGCTCGAAGGGCGAAAGAGCGGAAACGCTCCTCTGAATTCACTGAATTATTAACTCAAGTTGCGTCACAAGCTCCTGAGGACTCTATGATTTGGATTTCCACGGAAACCAGGCGTTTCTATCAAGAGATCATAGGGTTGGTTCGTGATTCTATAGGAGCTTTAAACTTCAATGACGCCCTAATTTCCTTGGGATGCCGTGAATTGGGTATTGAATGTATTGCTACCTTTGACAGCGATTTTGACTCCATTGTATGGTTAAAACGACTGTCTTCCCCTAATGATATTACATGACCTTTAACCCCATCTCGATAAAATCGGAGAAGATTGTGATTACAATAAATATTTAATAAGAAAAAATTGGATGAGATTGTTAAAGAGATGAAGAAGAAATAACTGCCTATAACCAACATCCAGAATTTTCTAAACCAAAGAATACCATCTTCTCCTTTCTAAATTTTTAACCATATGCTCTGGCGGCCGACTTATCATAGAAGAATCGTGCAATGGGATGATCGCATCTGGCTCATAGATCATAGCTCATGGCGGATAGCGGATAGATCGTAGCTTATGGCTCATGGCGGATGGGGAATAGCTTATGGCTTATGGCTGATGGCGGATAGGGGATGGCAAATAAGTGATGAGTGATCAGTGAACAGTGAATAGTGAACAGTGATGAGTTACCCTAAAGACCAAAGAGACCAGAAAAACCAAAGAGACCAGATAAACCAGAAAGCCATCCTGAGTTCATTTTGAAGTCAATGTTTATATGGCTTGACTGTGGAACAAATAGGTATGAAAATAAGAAGTATGCACATGGAATTTTTAAACTATTTATGTCCTTCAGACAAGATAGTGGGAATTGTTTTTCAACCCTTAAGAAGTTAAGTCCCGATTTAGAAGAAAAGTATTCTGTTTTTGGGCAAGGGGCCCGGTAATTATTACCGGTAATTATTGTAGGAACGGGGTGAAATGCGATGAAAACAATCAATGTTGATGTTCCCGAAAAACTTGCAGTTCAGATTGAAAAGTATATCAAAGGCGGATGGTTCAGCAACGAAGCTGAATTGACACGTGAGGCCTTACGTGAGTTCATTCGCCACCATCATCTCACATTGATGGAGAAATTCATGGAGGAAGATATCGAGTGGGCCTTGAGAATTAAGAAAGTTCATAATCGATGAAAATAGTTGTCTGCGACACAGGTCCAATCTTGCATCTGAGAGAGGTCGGTTTGTTGAATCTTCTGGAACGTGCTGGCAAGGTGGCTATTCCCAAGGGAGTGGATAGTGAGTTATCAGAGATTGATGCATCCTGGAGAGACCCAAAACCTTCGTGGATTTCCGTGGAAGTGCTGTCAGAAAAGGAGGCTTCTGACGCGATCGCTCTTTATGGCACGGGGCTTCTTGGTATGGGTGAAGCAGAGGCTGTAATAATGGCAAAATATCTTAAGGCCGATTGGTTTCTAACAGATGATACTGCGGCAAGAACGTTCGCAAATATGATAGGATTAGAGGTTCACGGCTCATTGGGTGTGATCCTTTGGGCTGCAGCTGTTGGGTACCTTAAACACGATGAGGCAAAGATGGGTATTGAAAAGCTTGCCCACTCTTCTTTATGGATTTCAGAAAATATCCTTGAAAAAGCATATAAGGCTTTAGATGAATTGTTTGTTGAGTGATTAGATAGGTGATTATAGATGCTCAAGACAATTAGTGAAGTCAAAGAAACCGGATGGAGTGCCCTTGTTGAGAGGTTAGGGATTGCTGGAGCGACGTTATTTGTTCTGGAATATGAGGAAGGTTATGGAGATTATACTGAGGAAAGAAAGAAAATATTTGATAAGAAAAAATTGGATGAGATTGTTAAAGAGATGAAGAAGAAATAGCTGCCTATAACCAACATCCAGAATTTTCTAAACCAATAGGGTATAGGTAATAGGTGAAAGGTGAAAGGTGATAGGTAATAGGTCATGGCCAATATAGTTCGGAGTTCAGCGTTTGGAGTGATGATTTACCCTAAAGACCAAAGAGACCAGATAAACCAAAGAGTCTTCTGGACTAAATTTTGTAGTCGATTTTCCTAAGGATCATCAGACTGGAAGCTGACAATCGAAACTGCGGCCTTTACGATTTTCTCTATTATGTGTATAATACAGATGGTTTTAGGGAATTTCCGTCTGCAAAAGAAGATGGAAGGATTGAATCGAGGGAGCGGCCATGGGAAAGATTGCTAGTTTCAGGGCAAAATATCTTAAAAATGGACACCTTTCCATTCCTAAGGAGGTCATAAATGCGCTTCTGCTACAGAAGGGAGAGGAGGTTTGCGTGATGATAGAAAAGGAGAAATTTGACAAGGAGGCTTTCCTCAAGCTTTTTGCTATCTGGAAAGATAAGAGCGAAGAAGAGATCGATCTTTATAGGAAAATTCTGAAAGAGCGGGAGATCTTCGGCAGAGGGGAGGTTAACCTTTGATCTATTGTCTTGACACAGATATCCTTATTGAATACTTTCGAGGAAGCGAGCCAATCAAGAGAAAAATAGAAAGTCTTCCAGACGAAGACAGTGTTGGTCTTAGCTGGTTCACTTTTTACGAATTCTTTAAGGGTATATTTATCAGTGGAAAATTATTCGAGGAAAAATTTCTGCAAGGCCTGACCAGAACGTGCGCAATTTTGGAGGCATCCTATGAAGCAGCGCGGCTGGGCGGTGAAATTTATGCTACTTTGAAGAAGCAAGGCAAACTTATCAATGATGCTGATATCTTGATCGCTAGCATTGTCAAAGCGAATAACGCTGTACTCGTTACAAATAACGAAGAACATTTTTCAAGGGTTCAAGGGCTAAAGATCGAGAATTGGCTGAAGTCTTAGGCTACTGAATTTGATGGCATGCTCGACTGGCAACTCAAACAGGATGGCTCAAGGCGTGGAATTGTGGAGGTGATACCATGATTGCCAACGATCAGGAACTAAAGGTAACACAGGAGCGCATTACGCATTTACAAGGTTGGCTTGCGCGGATCCGCCAGAACGCTCGGCCCGAGGAGTTCGAAGTAGTGGCTAGTGGCTATCGTCTGGAGATTGAGCGGATGCAAGCCGAGGTCTTAGAGTATTTGTTACGCCCGTTGCCTGCCGAGCATGAGGAGCAGCTCGCATAAAGGCGTTCAAATTCGAGAGTATGAAATCCACAATCTAAATATCATCGAAATTTTGACATCCGGCATTCCGTCAATTCTCAATAAACCAAACAAACCAGATAAATAAAATTTATAAAAATTATGCTCTGACGGCCGACGTATCATAGAAGACTTGCCCAATTAGCAGATGGCTGATGGATCATAGCTTATGGCTCATAGCGGATGGCTGGTAGCTTATAGCTTATGGCGAATAGCTTACTTTAGAGCATAAAGCTGAAAGTTCAAAGCTTATGGCGAGTAGTGGATAGATCAAATTCAATGTCATTGAAAGAGGAGAAAGGGTGTGTTAAAAAATGTAAAAGGAGTATAACATGACATTACAAGAGATTCTCGCAGATATTCACTCGCTCGAAGAAGACCTGCTGGTTTTTGAACGAAAGTTTGCCATCCGTTCAGAAACCTTCTATGCTGCCTATGTGAGTGGAGAGGAGCCAGAGGATGACGGATGGGTGCTGGATTTCGGGGAGTGGGCGAGTGTCTATCGAACATGGGTTGCTCGCCAGGCCGATTACCGGAATGAATTGCAGCGGCTCCAAAAAGCCCCACCGAGTCTCGCCGGGCTGGTCCACGAAGCCAAATGAGTAATCCCCTTCGCACCATAGAAGATTATGAACAAGGGTCTCATCGAGAAGATTGAGAGTGAGTAAAAAGGGTTCTTTGGCGCGACATTAAACTCCTCTTTGGATCAGCGTGGTACATGCTCTCGGGAAGAAACTATTAACCGATGGCAGATAAGTGTTGAGTGATAAGTTACCAGACAAATTTATCCCGTGAAATGTGAAACTTATTTCACTGGGACCAAACAAACCAGATAAACCATAATCATGCTCTGGCGGCCGGCCCATCATAGAAGGATTGCTGAAATAGGTGATAGCGTATGGCTCATCGCTGATGGCTCATAGCTTATAGCAGATAGCTGATGGTGAATAGCTTATAGCTTATGGCTGATGGCCAATATAGTTCGGAGTTAAGAGTTCGGAGTTCGGAGAAAATCGTTTGGAGTGATGAGTTACACTAAAGACCAAAGAAATAAGAGAAATTGAAGAAATCAGAGAAACCCGACAAACCAGAAAAACTGAAGAAACCATAGAAGCAAAATAGACCAAATAAGTTAAAAAATAGGACTGTAGATGGCCAATAGGAGAGTAGAATATGTTCTCAGAATAGGCCCTTCAGATAGGTATAGGCATTTACATATTGAGGAAAGGGGGAAGATAATTTTTTTCAGGGTTCAATATGAGACAAAGGTTAAAGATACATGGTATCCTGTTGTGAGATATGATACGACCCATGGTTTTGCCCACAGAGATCTAATGAATATTAAAGGAGAGGTAAAGAAAGCTCCTCTATTTAATCAAGACTATAATGACACGTTGACTTTTGCTGAGAATGATTTAAAATCAAACTGGATATATTATAAAAGGGGATTTTTGGAGGGAAAAGATGAATAAAGAGAGAGCCATGGTAGAACGTAATATTGAGCTAAGTGCTGAGTTTAGCCGGTTCTTATTTGAGCATCCAGAAATGGAAGGGAAGATTCCAGTGGATGCTGAAGTGATACTCTTACCAGAATTCGATCAAGAATTGAAGGAATTTAATCTTCAATTAGGAAAGAGTATAGAAGCTGAAGGGAGTAAGGTGGTGTATATATCGATAAAGGAAATTCGGCCAAAGGTTCTATCGAGAATTGATAAAATAGAATTAGAATCTGCAGTATGATGTGTCTCTTATGAAAATAGGGACACAACACCTCCCATTTTTCAGAGAGGTATTAAAGACATGTTGGCTGGTCTTCCTCTTTGACCAACGAAATCCACCAGATAAACCAAACAAACCAGATAAACCATAATTATGCTCTGGCGGCCAACTTATCATAGAAGACTTGCCCAATTGGGAGACGGTGTAACCACAGCCCTCAGTTTTGTAGCGGCTTACCTTGTCTGGAACTGGGCAAAACTTATTTTCCCTTGGGCATCTCTTGGAGGAAATATTGAGATCATCCCCAATCTCTTTGGGAAGATTGCCATATTTGCTATCATTTGGGTGATCATTCTAACAAAGCTGGATGCCTATACCTATCAAAGGTTCACTTCCCTCCATCGTGAAATGATAATTATTGTGAAGACTTCTCTAATCGGCACCCTCATCCTTTTTGCTGCTGATTTCATATTCCGTTTTGAATATATCCCCCGAAGTTACATTGGTATTTTCTTTGTTATGAACTTCCTCAGTCTCACTATAGAAAAAATTATTCTCTTTAAGGTTGCCAAGAAGATTCGAGAGGAAGGGCAAGACAGAAAGAGAGTTCTTGTTGTTGGGACTGGAATAAGAGTAAAAACCTTCATTGAAACTGTAGAAAGAAATCTTGGATGGGGACTTGACGTTATTGGGCTGGTTGCAGAAGATCGGTTAATGGCGGAAAGGGAACTCTATGGAAAGAAGATCTTAGGAGTCGCTAAGGAGATGGAAGACATTCTTCATGAGAATCAGGTGGACGAAGTGATCATATGTGCCTCGGGTGATGAATTGGGCCGCCTCGAATTTGAAGAAGTTTTTGAAATCTGTGAGCGAGAGGGGGTTCAGGTCCGTGTTAATTCTGAATTTCTGGGTAAGCTGACAAAAAAGGTTACTATAGATCATGTTTATGGATTGTCGATCATCAGTTATTTAAGCACTCCCAATAATGAGTGGGTCCTGTATTTGAAAAGGTTGATTGATATCCTTGTTTCAGGAATTGGGCTCATCATCCTATCACCAGTTTTTTTAATCATTGGAGTCTTAATAAAGTTAAGTTCTGAAGGTCCGATTTTTTATGAATGGAATGTCATGGGGTTCAATAAGAAACCCTTTCGGAGCTGGAAGTTTCGGACGATGGTAGTTGACGCAGATGCTCAAAAGGAAATGCTAATGTCGCAAAATGAGATGAAAGGGCCTGTCTTTAAAATCAAAAATGATCCAAGGGTTACAAAGGTGGGTAAATTTTTACGGAAATTCAGTCTCGACGAACTCCCTCAACTCTGGAGTGTCCTGAAAGGGGATATGAGCCTTGTTGGACCTCGGCCGGCAGGTCCTCATGAGTTAGCGCGATATGAAAGCTGGCATAGGAGAAAATTGAGCATAAAACCCGGCATCACATGCCTCTGGCAGGCTACCGGTCGTAATAAGATCAGTGATTTTGACGAGTGGGTCAAGTTGGATTTAGAGTATATAGATAGTTGGTCATTATGGCTCGACATGAAGATCTTGGCTAAGACTGTATGGGTCGCTTTCATAGGCACAGGCCAATAATAAGCTTGCCTCGTAGCCAATAGCTCTTGGCTCATGGATTATAAAAAAATAAACTAAAGAAACCAAAAAGACCGGAAACTAAAGAAACCAGATAAACAAAAGAAATTTATCCCGTGAAATGTGAAGCTTATTTCACCGGGACCAGATAAACCAGACCCTCTGACTTCATTTTTAAGTCAATTTTTTGCCTTTTCGACTTCAATCTTGAGTTAACCAAATAAACCAAACAAACTAAGGAAGCGAAATAGACCAAATAGCAGAGAGAGATCAGAAAAACAAATGAAACTTAAAAACAAAGTTGCCGTGATTACTGGTGCGGGCCGTGGTATTGGAAAATCAGTAGCAGAGGGATTTGCTCAAGAAGGAGCTGATGTAGCCTTGATCGCCCGGACAGAGGCAGAATTGAATAGAACGGCTGAGACAATCCGTGCAATTGGGCGAAGGGTGTTTTTTATACAAGCCGACCTTTCTAATCCTGCTTCCGTTGAAAATTTTGTTAAGGCGACCTTAAATGAGTTTGGACAGATTGATATTTTGATCAACAATGCTGGGATCCAAGGCCCGATTGGAATATTGGCTGAAAATAATTCGAAGGAGTGGACCCACACAATTTCTGTCAATCTACTGGGGACATTTTTTTGTGTGAAGGCGGTCTTACCATATATGATAGAGCGCCGTCAGGGAAAGATTATCAACCTGTCCGGTGGAGGAGCCACATCACCCCGGCCCCACTTCTCTGCCTATGCAGCCTCTAAGGCAGCGGTGGTGCGACTTACAGAAACAGTAGCCGAAGAAGTTAAACCTTTTAATGTCCAGGTCAATGCAATTGCTCCCGGTGCAATCAATACCAGGATGTTAGAAGAAGTTCTCGCTGCCGGTGATTCAGCCGGCGAAGTCGCCTTGTCTCAAGCAATAAGACAGAAAGAAATTGGGGGGGATTCTTTAGACTCGGTTGTTTCCTTAGCCATATTTCTTGCATCGGAAGAATCAGGTAGTTTGACTGGTAAACTTATCAGCGCGCAGCATGACCCGTGGCGTGAGTGGGCCGGAAAGGCGGATGAGCTTAATGCCACACCGCTTTATACAATCCGTCGTTTGGATCCATTTACCATAAAACCACTACTTAAAGAACTGGGGCTGGAGACTGGGGGCTAGAGGCTACAGAACAATAGAGGCTGGAGGCTAGAGGCTGGGGGGCTATGAAAGAACCTTTCAGGAGCTATCGAGATTTGGAAGTTTGGCAGAGGAGCATGAGTCTTGCTAAGGAAGTGTATCAGGTAACCTCAAGCTTTCCAACGGACGAAAAATTTGGTTTGACAAATCAAATCCGTCGACCAGCGGAATTGGGCGATAGCCATCCTTAACATAGCCCACCCAAATCACAATGGATTCTTTTGTATCAATTTGGGCTTTTGAAAAAGCCCGATCTAACTCCATCCCCCTTTGCCTGTCCATGACAGGAAAAGGATTACCAAAGGGGGGGATAATCATTTCTTCCCTTTTATAAAAGGAGGTAAGAATGGATTTGTCTTTTTTTCAAAGAGCTAAAATGTTATATTCTTCTTAAATGATGAAGGAGCGTGATGGCTGTGCAAACAGAAACAATTCTCAAGAAAGTAGCTCAAGAGCTCCATGTGTCAGAAGAGGATCTCGTAAGGCATGGGTTACGTAGTTTCCTGGAACACCAACTGCGTGAGGTCAAGACAGAGATCTTTAAGATCACCGGATTCTATGGTGTGTCAAACGTCGAAGAGATGGAGGCGCGCTATCGGGAAGGGACTCTTGAAGAAGCCGAATCCTGGCAAGACCTACAGCACCTGGATCATTTAGAGCACAAACGAGATACCTTGCTTCAACTCATTGAGACTCTGGGATGACTCGCATCAATGTTGGACAGCTTCGAGAGATTGCCGAGGTAGAATTTTCAGACATCGTGGTAGGGACCATCATCCCGGACATCAATGAACTCCGTATCGTTTTATCGGATGGGAGTTTCTTGGATATTTGGTTTTCATTGAAACTTAAGGATCGATACAGTTATCACTGGGAACGACGTGCACTGATGGAAGTATTTACCGGCACGATAATGCACCTCACAAACGGTGGCGAACCGTGGGTACTTTTCCCAATCATTTCCACAAGGGCAGTGAATACGATGTGTTTGAAAGCCATTTAAGTAAGTCCCCAACAGAAGCCCTACGAGAATTCCTTCTTTTCATCCGGGGCAAGTTAATAACTGGTTCATGATGTCTGCTCCCTAAGAATTGTTACATACTTACAACTCTCGAAGAGGTAGAATTATGCACTCATTGTTAAAGGATCGAGTAGCAATCATCACCGGCGCTGGACGGGGCATCGGTAGAGCTATCGCCCTTGCCTTTGCTAAGGAGGGGGCGCGTTTATTTCTGGCTGCACGCACTGAAAGCGAGTTGGCAGAGACAGCCTCGGTTTGTCAGGCGAATAATGGTTCTGTTCGTACGGTGGTCACTGATGTGTCAGATAAGCACCAAGTAGAAAACCTGACCGCTACGGCTATCAAGGAGGCTGGTCGAGTGGATATTCTTGTCAATGCCGCTGGAATCTATGGTCCGATTGGTCCGACTGCGGATATTGACATCTCTGCATGGACTCAGGCTGCGGAAGTTAATCTGTTCGGTCCATTTTACTTGTGTCGTGCAATTGTTCCCCACTTCATTCAACGAAAGCAGGGCAAAATCATCTTGTTAGGTGGAGGTGGAGCAACAGCCCCGTTGCCTAATTTTTCTTCTTATGCAGCGACCAAAGCAGGTGTCGCCAGGTTTGCAGACACCCTTGCCGAAGAGCTTAAAGAATTCAACATTCAGGTTAACGTGATAGCTCCCGGTTTGGTAGACACGCAACTTCAAGATGAAGTATTGGCTGCCGGATCCAGGGCCGGCGCTCTATTCAACAAAATCAAACAGGCTCGCGAGACTGGAGCCGGAGCTGTTTCACCGGAAGTAGCGGCAAGTTTAGCCGTGTTCTTGGCTTCCTCAGCGTCGGGTAAACTTACCGGAAAATTAATTGCTGCTCCCTATGACCCATGGAGGGAGTGGGCAGGGAAGGATGATCAGCTCAATGCTACGCCCCTTTATACGATTCGTCGTTTGGATCCATTTACGATTAAACCCCTCCTCAAAGACCTGGGTTATTAGTTATTGGTTATTTGTTATATGGAGAATGGCAAAAAGGGAAGTTTTAAGAGTTTTGAAGAATTAGATTGTTGGAAGGCTTGTACCG
>Ga0315277_10005086_pt1 | contig 17401 bp, 22 predicted proteins | sample YL17G05_15_MG_FD_203695 | JGI IMG/M metagenome (GOLD analysis project Ga0315277, IMG submission 203695) | Sediment microbial communities from Yellowstone Lake, YNP, Wyoming, USA - YL17G05_15 | ecosystem: Environmental > Aquatic > Freshwater > Lake > Sediment | place: USA: Wyoming | collected... | reverse complement strand
GCAGTCCAGCGACTGGCGGTGTTTGGATCGGTGCTGCGCGACGACTTCGGCCCACAAAGCGACGTGGATGTCCTGGTGGAATTCAAGCCCGACGCCCACGTCGGCTTTCTCAAGCTGTGCAGGATGCAGCGCGAACTCTCCACTTTGTTGCGGTGTTCCGTGGATTTGGTTCCGCAAGACGGTCTGAAGCCTGTGATTCGAGACGAGATTCTTTCGAGCGCGAAAGAAATCTATGCGGCCTGAGAAACTCTATCTGACCGACATCGTGGAGGCGGCAGACGCCATCGAACGGTTCTGCGGCGCAACGAACCACGAGGGATTCCTCGGAGACGAGCTGCGTCGCAGCGCGATTCTCCAAAAGCCGATCGTGATCGGCGAAGCCGCCGGCCGCCTGTCGCGCCAATTCCGCGAAGGACATCCGCAAGTCGAGTGGGCCGATATTGTGCGTTTTCGCAACATCGCCGTCCACGAGTACTTCTCGGTCAACTGGAAAATCGTCTGGGTAACGGCCACCGAGGACGTTCCTGCATTGCGCCAGAGGGTTGCCCAAATCCTGGCGACAGAATCTACAAATGAGTGAGCTCTGCCGGCTCACTCGACATGAAATCCATAGAGCGAAAGACCCATGCCGACATCGCCCGCTCTGGAAGAAAACGGCCCGGTGCGAATTGAACCGATTGAGCAAAAGACCAATGCCTAACCGAGTCCGCAAATCGAACCAGTCGCCCGCTCTGGAAGAAGTTTTTCAGACATTGCGCAGCCATCTGCCCGAGCTGCGAGAGCGCTACAAGGTCAAATCGCTGGGCGTGTTTGGCTCGCGCCTACGCGGCGACCAGCGCACCCGCAGCGATCTCGACGTGCTGGTAGAGTTTTCCGAGCCGCCCAGCTTCTTTGAGTTCCTCGACCTTCAGGATCACCTCAGCGACTTGTCGGGCATAAAGGTGGACCTTGTCATGAAGTCCGCGCTGAAGCCCACGATCGGACAGCAGATTCTGAGCGAGGTTGTTCCCCTGTGAAGCGAAAGCGCCTTTATCTCGACTATTTGCGCGATATCCTCGAAAACCTGGATAAAGCCCAGGACTTCGTGGCGGGCGTTTCGAAAGCACAACTCCAGGAAAACGTGGAAAAATTGTATGCCGTTATTCACGCTGGAGATCATTGGAGAGGCCGCCAAACACATTCCACCCTCGGTGCGCAAACGGTATCCCCAAGTACCCTGGACCAAGATGGCAAAACTGCGCAATGAACTGATCCATGAGTACTTCGGCGTGGATTTCGAGGTTCTCTGGAAAACGCTGCATCAGGACTTGCCGCCGGTGCGCGACGCGGTTGCTCGCATTCTGAACGAGCTCGAGCAAGCGGCAAGCGGCTGAACTTCGGAATCAAAGTCCCAATCCTCCCTGACGTTTCGACATAGACGAGATGAACCAGGAGGGGCCGAAGCGTTGTCCGGGCGGGATTGCCGGGGTTGTTTGCATGAAGAATCTCGACGAAACGCCAGACGCAGAGACGTGCAGGATTTGGTGGGAAGGCGTTCGTGCAGCGATCAATGACCTTCAGAAGTTCCAAGGGATTTAAGTCTGAGGAACAAACATCAAGACGGGGTCAAAATGGCTCAAGTGGATTCGCTGCCGAAAGAATGGAGAAGCATGAGGCTTGAGGACGTTGTCGTTCGGACGAAACAGGTCAACCCCACCAGAACGCCAGATTGCCATTTCAAGTATGTCGATGTCTTAAGCATCAACAGGGAGAGCCTTCGCATTGCGAGTTATGAAGGGTATCGTGGAGAAGATGCGCCCAGCCGAGCGAGAAAGCAGATCAGAGCCGGCGATGTGATATTCGCAACGGTCAGACCAAACCTGAAGCGTGTTGCTCTTGTTCCTGAGACACTAGACGGGGAAATTTGCTCCACCGCGTTTTGCACAATAAGAGCGAATCCTGACTCAGCATATTTCGACTTCCCCTACTTCGTAGTTTCATCCGACGAATTCGTAAAGCAGGTTTCGGAACATCAACGAGGCTCAAGCTATCCCGCTGTTGCGGACACCGACGTTTTGAATGAACTAATTCCCCTTCCTGCTTTGCCAATTCAGCGTACAATCGCTGACGCGCTTCTATCCATTGACCAGAAGATCGAAACACAGGTAAATAGAAAGCAGCCCTTGAGCAGTTGTTCAAAACGCTTCTGAACGACCTGATGCCGGCGCGGATTCGTGTGGACAACCTCAGGCTATAGGCGATAGGCTACAGACCGAAGGCTACTGGAGAGAAAGGCAGCGGCGATGGATCCTTTGGAGATTCTGCGGCAGCATCGCGACGAACTGAGAGATCGCTTTTACGTCAAGGAGATCGGCGTCTTCGGCTCCTACGTGCGCGGCGAAGCTGGCGCAAGGAGCGACGTGGACGTCCTAGTCGAGTTTGAGCCTGGGCAAGAAACCTTCAACAATTACTTCGATCTGCAATTCTTTCTCGAAGAGCTGTTCGGCTGCAAGGTGGACCTGGTGCTCCGAGAAACCATCAAGCCGCGGCTGCGCGAGTGGATTTTGCGGAAGGCCCAATATGTCTGAGCGCGATCCGCTGGTGTATCTCGACGACATTCGCGAGGCGGCGGAGAAAATTCTGTCGTACACTGGCGGGATTTCATTCGAGGATTTTCGCCAGGACAGTATGCGCGTGGACGCGGTGATTCGCAACTTCCTGATCATCGGCGAGGCCGCCGGCAATATCCCGGACGATCTGCGGGAACGCTACCCAGCTATCCAATGGCAGAAAATGAAAGGCCTTCGTAACATACTCATCCACCACTACTTTGGAGTAGCCTATCCCGTCCTGTGGGACCTGATCACCAACCATATCCCTTCACTGATCGAAAACGTCACAAAGATAATAGAGAGCGAGGAGAACCGGTAGCCCATCGCGGCGGCGAGCCATCGAGGACTCCGCGCGCCGCAACGGACGTAGAAGTCGGGCTTCGGGATTTCGGCTATTTAAGTCAACTTTCCCAACCAATGTATAAGAGATAACCATGAGCAAGCTGGGCGGCGAGAGGGATTCGGTTCAGGAGCCGATCATCAATTATGCCGTTTCGGAGCCTTCGGCGGAGTATCGCGCGCCCGACGGCAGCAAGATCATCGTCGAGACCAAATCGGCCCACAAACTGGATGGCATGGCCGAGGCGCTCGACCAGATTCGGCGCTATCATGTCGAAACGCCCCCGGGCGAAGGCGCTGAAAACAGGACCAGAGCGATTCTGTACGAGTTGCTGCATCTGAAGTATCCGAATCACGGAAGGATGTTCACCGCAATATTGAATGCCCATCTTACGGCACAAAGGGCATCTATTCGGTGAGATCGGCCTATGACTCAAATTCGAAATCTTTGTTTCGGATTGGCCGCGACGGTTCTTTTGTTCGCGCCTGTGCTTGCGGCGGACTCCAACAATAAAGCCGAAGCCGACACGCGCATCGGGCAATTGGTCAATCGCGGCACGTCTGTCCACGACCCGTCCACCATCGTGAAGTACAAGGGTGAGTATTGGCTTTTTGCGACAGGCCGTGGAATTGTCTCGCGGCGCTCGAGAGATCTTGTCGAATGGGAGGAGGGGCCGCGTGTCTTCTCCACGTCTCCCGCTTGGACGACGAGCGTAGCGCCGGACTTCAAAGGTCACTTCTGGGCGCCGGATATCATCCGCGTCAAGGATCAGTTCCTGCTCTACTACTCGGTTTCGAAGTTGGGCAAAAAGACCTCCGCCATCGGTTTGGCCACCAACCCGACTCTGGATCCGGCAGACCCGAACTACCGTTGGACCGACCGCGGCATCGTGATTCAATCCGGCGGCCGCGATAATTTCAACGCCATTGACCCCAGCGTGACGCAGGACGCGAGCGGCAACCTGTGGCTCGCGTTCGGGTCGTTTTGGAGCGGGATCAAGTTGATTCAGCTCGATCCATCCACCGGCAAACGCCTCGCGCCAGACTCGCCCATCCACTCGCTGGCCTACCACGGTTCCATCGAAGCCTCGTGCATCTACCGTCACGGGAAGTACTACTACCTGTTCGTGAACTGGGGGCAATGCTGCCGCGGAACGGACAGCACCTACAACATCCGAGTCGGCCGCAGCGCCAACATCACCGGACCGTATCTCGACAAAAGGGGCGTGGACCTGTTACGGAGCGGCGGAAGTCTGCTTCTGGGAACGCGCGGCAGTTTTATCGGCCCCGGCCATGTGGGCGTATTCTCTGAAAACGGCAACTATTGGTTGAGTTGCCACTACTATGACGGAGAGAATAACGGTAGGCCCACTCTGGCGATCCTGCCGCTGCAATGGGCCGCCGATGGCTGGCCAGAGTGTGTGGTGGACGTGGGGAAATGATCATGAAGAATCATCATTTGTCGAACTTGGCCCGCCGCGGTGTCGCATCGCTGTTGATGCCGGACATTGCGCTGGATCAACTCTGCCCTCCCGTAAAGTACCTGCACCGGCGCCGGCGCGACGCCGAACTCTACTGCTTCTTCAACGAGAGCGCCGCGAAGCAGTCGCGCATGGCGATGCTGGCTGGACGCGGACAAACGCAAGTTTTAGACGCGGCATCGGGGCGCACCGAAGTTCTGGCCGGCGCTTCCCCGGAGAACGATGCCGTACGCGTGCCGCTGGCGTTGGAGCCATGCAAAACGAAGTTTATCGTCGTCGGAAAATAAATGCGTCGATTGTCCCCTCGATCCCCCTCACGGGAAATCAAACTCCCTTTGCGACAAAAACAACCTGAAGGATTGAGGATGAAGCTGAAGCGGCAAAAATCGGTCTTGCAATGAACAACCGGCTGGAATACACGGTGTGCTTGGGGGAGATGGTATGGGCGAATTCCGAGAGCCGAAGTACCTGAATGAGGATAAGGATGTCCCTACGCAACGAATTCGTTGTCCCATTCACGGCTTTATCCGCTATTCGGAAAACGAGCGTAAAGTCATTGACCATCGGCTGTTCCGACGGCTACGGTTTATCCGTCAGCTGGCGCTGACGGAGTTTGTCTATCCGGGAGCGACGCATTCGCGTTTTGAACACTCATTGGGCGTGATGGAGGTGGCGTCGCGGGCTTTTGATAGCCTTGCCTCGCGGCACGGGGCAACGATGGAATCTCGGTTCGCCGACATTCCTGATTTTGCGGACAAGCCGCTGGCCAAGGCTCGGCAGGGGATCCGACTGGCTGCGCTGGTTCATGATATCGGTCATCCTCCATTTTCCCATGCGGCGGAGGATGTTTTTAAAGTGTCGTTGGGGCATGAAGCGCTCAGTGTCAGGATCATTCTCAGCGATGGTATTGATGGTCTGAAGGATCTGCTGGACGGACTGTTTTGGAACGGCTGTTCGGCGATGGTGGCTCGAATCATCCAGAGGAAGCTGCCGCCGCAACTAAAGATCCTATCCGACCTGATTTCGGGGGAGATGGATGCGGACCGAACCGACTATCTCTTGCGCGATTCGCTGCATTGCGGTGTGGACTACGGGCGCTTCGATTATCGGCGGATGATCGAGTGCCTGGAGACGTGGGAAAACCCCGCGGGAGGTCTGGAAATTGCCATTCACAGAGCCGGCATCCATACGTTTGAGGCGCTGATCCTGGCCCGATACCAGATGAACGTGCAGGTCTATTATCACCGGCTGCGTCGGATCTATGATCACTACTTGCGGGAATACCTGAGATCTCTCGGTCAAGGCGCCTTCAATTCCGCGGAGAAGGTCCTTGCCGAAAACGACATTACCCTGCTGAGTAAGATCTTTGAAGATCACGCAAGGGGCAAAGGTGAACGGAACAAATGGGCCGCCCGTATTGTGAACCGGAATCACCATCGGGTCGTTCATGATACCGGTGTCGCTGCCAGAGGGTTAGAGATCAAGAAATCGTTGCAGGTGTTTGAGCACCTCAGAACGATCTTTCCCGGCACGGATTTCGTGCATGACATTTGCGAGAGGAACAGGCCTGTCGGAATTCACAAGCTCCAAAAACCGGATGATCCTTATGAGAAAGATAGTATTTGGATCGAGATGAGAGTGATTTCCCGGGACCGGAAAATCCGAACCGTAGGTCAGGAGAGCCAAGTGCTCAGCTCGATTCCCCGGGAGTTTCAGGTTGGCCGAGTTTTTGCGGACACAACCTCGTCGTCTGACGCGATGCATAGAGCGATCGAAGAAGAAGCGGATCGGAAGTGGAACGAACTGTAGGAGGCGAAGAATGAAGCTCTATCTGGCAAGATCGAGGGAGCATGCGCTGATCGCATTTGCTATCAGAGAGGCGAGCAAGCTCGCGGCGAAAAGTAAAGGGTACGTGGGGCGAACTGCGTTGCAAAAGATCATGTACTTCGTCAAGCGGATGGGTGTTCCTTTGCCTTATACGTTCGACCTATACCACTACGGACCTTTTTGTCAGGACATTTACACTGCCGTCGAATACTTGACAGTGGATGAAGTCATCAAGGACGATTCCCCCGACCAAAGCCGCTACTCGAATTACGTGGGAGGTCCGAACATGCCCAAGCTTATCCGGATGTACAAGGATGACGTTAAGAGGTGGAGCAAGAAGATCTTCCCTGTTGTCAAAGCGCTCGTGCCATACAATCCCGATAACTTAGAATTGGTTGCCACGCTTGATTACCTGTTTCAGCAGGAGCACGCGAAAGCCCCCGAGACTTCGGATGCTCAGGTAAGGGAAACAGTCGTGTCTCGATTTATGAGTATTAAAGGTGCGAAGTTTCTCCGAGCGAAAGTCGAAAAGACCTACGATGTTTTGAAGAAATGCGGTCTGTTAGCTGCCTGACTTATCAGCGATTCGCCGGACTTGCGTCTCTAAGCTGTTTGGTCCCGCGCGGCTCCACCCAAGTCGGATTGAGCGTGACACCCGTCTTATCTGTGTGGATTGCCCACTGCGATCCGGCAACGGCCTATTTGAGGTCCAGATGTTTGACGTGAATCAGCCTGTGACCGAGCATGTCAACCGCGGCTTGCGACTGCTCCAGGGCAATGTACCCGATCAAGGGCTCATACTTTCCGTTCTGGGGTTCCATGTCCACGAACAGCACCTCGGTGGCAATTGAGCGGAAGCCTTGGATTTGGACCAGAACAGGACCGCAGACCACGCCCTTCACAGTCTGCTGATTGGCTATCTCGATTTCCACGACGCCGAATTCTTTCAAATCCCCCAGACGATCCCTCCAGGCCGTCGGCAGCGTCATGTGTGACACTCCCGTGTCCACCAACGCATCACAGAGCATGCTCTTGTCCGGATCCGATGAATTCGCCACCGTGACCGATGCCACAATTCTCCCCATTTCACCGCCCCTTTTTAATCTTAAAAAAAAGCGTATTTCAGCCGACGGCCCTATTCAAGTTTCAAAACAGCCATGATATTCCGCAACAACAGGCCGCCGGCTGTTTCCGCAGAATATCGGGGAATGTCCTGCCAATAATGACGATTGACAGAGACGGACCCTGTCGGAATAGAATTGGACCGTGTTCAGGGGCTTCGAATTGGATTGTGCTTTGCCGGTACCATCGCTCATCCTCGTCCAAGGACTTATCGCCATGGCCGCGTGCTCTATCGCGATACCACTTCGGCCACCAAAGTCCGCGCGCTGTTGCGCGAACGCCATCTCGCGGGATTGGCGATCTCGCTCGAGCCGCTTCAGCTGGGCATGCTCGAAAGCGGCGAGTGGGTCGGTCTTCGGCTCGAGGGGAAGCATCGGATTGTGGCTTTCAAGTCCCGATCGCGGGACGTTTTGAGGCGGCTGCTCAAAGCCGTCAAATTGACACATGGAGGCAAGCGACATGAGTGATTATCGCCATCTGACTCGACGGGACTTTGTAAGAGACAGCGCATTAGGGGCGTTGACCCTGGGGGTGGGGATGTCGGTCACGCGCCTACCCGCTGGCGAGCCGGCGACCGGAGGCAAGAGCATTGTGGCGCTCGTTCGCGATGAGAAAGCCTTGGGCGCGAACAATGCGGCCGACGCTGGGACAGTAAAGAAGATGCTCGATGAGGCCGTCAAGACGGCTACCGGCGAAAGCAGTGCGGCCGCCGCGTGGAAGAAACTCATCAAGCCCGACGACATTGTCGGCCTGGTGCCGACCAAGGCCATCACACCGACGCACAACGAACTGGTGGAGGCGGTCCGCGCGGCGCTGCAGGAAGCCGGCGTGGCTGCCGACAGGATCCAGATTGTGCAAGGAAAGAGGGACCTCGCCGAAAAATGCACGGCTCTCATTTCCATGCCTGGACTCAAGACTCACGCGCTGACCGGGCTCGGCACCGTGATGAAGAACTACATCACGTTTAGCGGCAAAGCCTCGTACTATCACAAGGAAAAGAACGTCGAGTTGGGCGCGATCTGGCTCATGCCGGTCGTCAAAGACAAGACGCGAATCGTCATCGTGGATGCGCTGACAGCGCTTTGTGCGCAAGGGCCGCAAAAAGACCCCAAGTACATGTGGAACTATAGCGGGCTGATCGTCAGCACCGACCCAGTCGCCGCCGAGACGATTTCGCTCAAGATCATCCAAGCCAAGAGAAACCAGGTGAAGGGCGAGACGTGGGAGATCTCGCCGCCGCCGCTGTGTGTCGCTGCCGCCGACAAGGAGTATCACCTCGGCACGAGCGATCTGGCCAAGATCGCGCTTAAGGCCACGGGTTGGGAGAAAGATCTTCTGTTGTAGGAAGATAGGAGTCAGAGTCCGAAAATCAGAAGGCGGAAGAAGAAATTCAGACGTTAAAGACCGCAGGCCAATAAGAAACGCAGCAATGAGAGGATAGGTTATTCATTCTCGAGCCGAGCTCTGTTTTGCCGGCCGAAATGAATGATTTGTCGTTGCGCTTATTGGTGTTTACTTACCCCCGACGCCCGGCCCCTGAAATACCGACAGGACACAGCAGCAAGATCCACGCAAAACGCTCATATACCACGACGAAAGAGTCTGGTGGCCACAACCAAAAGCCGAGCGTGAGCACGTGGAGGAGAAGGAGTGCGAAAAAGACCTTCGCAATACGCATGGAAGTCCGGACGCAAGAGTCCAAAGAAAGCAATGCTTCATGACTAGAAACATCGTGCGTATTGTGTTGTTTTGCGCGGTCGCTTCGATGGCAGCCGCACAAGACCCCAGAGAGCGGGAGTATTTCGTTCCTGCGCTCAATCCGAAGCACCAGGACAAGCCCAAGGTGGCGGGCTGGGCCGGCGAGCGGGTGGTGGAAAGACTCGATTTCGCCGGGTGCTTTCGACAAGCAGCGCGTTGCGGGGCTGGTGGAACATCTTCACAAGTCTTGGGAGCGTGGCAGTGTGTATTCCATTGTATACGCTGAAGGCGTTGCCGACGATCTGTGTGATCTGTGTGCCTATGAACGGGCACTAATCCTGGATGCCATAGAAGCGTAGCTGCGGCACGAGCCAACACGACAGACTCGCAACCGGAAAATCCTTGTCGGTCTGATTCCTCCGTGACAGCATATACAGCCGGTTTGGGAGTTGCGCGTAGGCGAATATCGTGTATTCTATGATGTGGACGAAGCCGCATCCGTTGCGATGGTTCGAGCCATTCGGCATAAGCCGCCGCACAGGACGATGGAGGACATTCTATGAAGACGATGCGTCTTGAGAAGACGACTCTGAATACTTGCGTCAATGACCCCCAGTGGGAGCGCGTGGTCCCCACGCGCAACGGCAAACCCGTTGCCCTCGTGGTTGGTGTGGAGGGAATGGACAAAGAGCAAGTACAATTGAGCAGCAGCGACAGGTTCTGGACGTTAATCACGGAGCGGCGCACGCAAAAGACGATCAGCCGCTCCGAGTTGGAGAAGCGAGTCGGTGGAAAATCCCGCTAACACGCGGGGCCGGCGGCATGGGACAGAGCCGTTCATTGCGAGAATTGAACGGCTGCGGGGGCGGCTGCTGTGCCCGCACAACGCCGGCCGCAAGCCACAGGAAAGGGAAAATGAATAACCTCTTTCCGAATTTCGAAGGCAAATGCACCCTGTCTGTTTCGTATTGAGGGAACCGTCTTGACACTGCTCTTGGACTCTGGGTTAGTACCGGTTTATAGGTGACTCAGGGGGCCGCATGGAATACCGATTTGAATAGGATCCACGAAAAGCTGCGACCAACTGGAAGAAACACAGGGTCCGCTTCGAACAGGCAGTAACGGTTTTCAGGGATCCGCGGGCCCTTTCGCTCTACGACGAGGCGCACAGTGGAAAAGAGGATCGCTGGATTACGCTTGGCATTTCAGCAACAGGGATTCCTCTCGTGGTACACCATACGTTTGATCAGATTGATAACGAGACATTTCAAATCCGCATCATATCAAGCCGAAGGGCGACCAAACGTGAAGTCTGTCAATACAAGGAGCTCACACATGAAGAATGAATACGATTTTTCACGCGCCGAGCGAGGAAAGTTCTATAGGCCGAACGCGCGGCTGAGGCTTCCGGTGTATTTGGATCAGCAGGCATTGCGCTTCGTTATGGCGATTGCCGAGCGCAGGAAGAAAGACGTCTCGGCAGTCGCGAGCGAGCTTATCAAGTCCGACAGGCGAATTGCCCGGATAATCCGATAGAGTTTGGGGATCGGCTGTCTATTCCGGGTGCCTGCTGCGCCCGCGGAACGAAGGCCGGAAACCAAACGAGAGAGGAAACGAAGGAAATAAATAACCTGTCCCCGAATTCACCGCACTTTTGAAGAGGCCATCGAGAACATCAGGCAAGTCATCGCGCTGTGCGTGCAGGAACTGCGCGAGGAAGGCAAGCCCATCGAAACGGCGGACAACTAGCGGGCCGGTCCGCTCGCGCCAGGCGCGAACCGATACCGCCCGGGAGTCAATGTCCCGTCCTTGGGTATGGGAGATCGGTATGGCGAAGCGAGCAAACAAATGTGCTTATTGTGGAAGCACCAAGAACCTTACCCGCGACCATGTTCCACCGAGGGCTCTTTTCGTCCATCCTCGCCCCGGCAATCTGATCACCGTTCCGAGCTGCGTGCGATGCAACCAGGCACTGTCGAAAGACGATGAGTATTTTCGGCACATGCTCTGTCTGAACGAGAGGATGAGAAACCACCCGGACGCCGAATCGCATTTGGATGCTATCCGTCGTAGTTGGCAAAACCCAAGCAAAACCGGCTTCCTCAGAGCGCTGCTGTCGGGAACTGGGCAGGTTCGGCTGTTCTCTCCTTCGGGGCTCTATCTCGGCCGAAAGTCATACTACACCGTTGATCTCTCCAGGATTGAGAGCGTGATCAAGCGTGTGGTTAAGGGGCTTTTTTACCACCACCGCAAAAGCCCATTGCCTTCCCGCTATGATGTGCGGGTCATCATGGATGACATGATGGCCCGATACCGAAACGATCCCATTTTCGTTAGAACCCTCAACGCACTCATAGGAGACGCCCCACGCACCTTTGGGAGAAACGTTTTTTCATACAGGGTGGCATTTACCCCGGAAGATCCGTGCATATCGGCCTGGCTTCTTCAGTTCTACGGGGCTTTTATCTTCCTGGGGATGACAGGGAAAGCCAATTGGTCCTCCTCGGCAGTGCTTTGACGTGCTGAGGAGGGTATTACGCGCCGCGACGGTTGTGAAGAACAAGGCATCGAAGAGCCAAACCATCCACGAGCCGTCAGCGGCCGTGGCCTAGCAGAAAACCAAATGGACCTTTCAGGGGCGCGTGCAACTGGCAAGAGGACAAGTCAATCTGCGGAAGCGGACGCAAAACACACATTTTCCTCAAGGTAATCTCCCGGAGCCAATAACCATGCTCAAGAAGGGTACGCTCATCGGCTTATCTTGCGCGGTTATCGCCATAGCAGCCGCACAAGACCCCAGAGAGCGAGAGTATTTCGTTCCTGCGCTCAATCCGAAGCACAAGGACAAGCCCAAGGTGGCGGGCTGGGCCACGCAGCGCATTGAGGAAAAACTCAATCGCGGCTTGGTGGCCGTGCCCACCAGAGACGGCAAAGTCTATCTCAGCTGGCGGCTGCTCAAAAGCGATGCCAAAGGAACGGCATTCAACGTTTACCGTTCGGTCGAGGGCGGCGCGCCCGTGAAGTTGAACAAAGACCCCGTGGCCGCCACGACTGACTTCGGCGATGAGCAAGTCCGCCTCCTTACGTCGGCGGCTACGGAGACCGCCTACTGGGTCAGGCCGGTCGTCGAGGGCAAGGAACTCGCTCCTTCGGAAAAGGCGCTTCTCAAGGCGGACGCCGACAAGGACAGACTGCATTACGCCTCCATCAAGTTTCAGGGCGACTACATGCCGCAGAGAATCGCCGTGGCCGACCTCAATGGCGACGGCGTGTATGATTTCGTCATCGAGCAGCCGTCCCGGGGAATAGACCCGGGCGGCAGACCTGATACCAGCGACCTCACCTACAAGCTGGAGGCCTATCTCAGCGACGGCACGTTCCTGTGGCGCAAGGACCTCGGCCCCGGCATTGAGCCGGGCATCTGGTATTCGCCGTTCGTGGTTTACGATTTCGACGGCGACGGCAGGGCCGAAGTGGCCGTCAAGACCGCCCCCGAAAACGCGCGCGAGGCCGACGGACGGGTCCGCGCGGGACCGGAGTGGGTCTCGATCCTCGATGGCATGACGGGCCGCGAGATGGCGCGCGCCGACTGGCCGCCGCGCGACCCGCGCCTGGGCGATTACAACCGAACCAACCGCAACCAGATGGGCGTGGCCTACCTCGACGGCAAGACTCCGTGCCTGCTGGTCGCTCGCGGCACTTACAAACTGATGGTCGTTGATGCTTATCAGTATCACGACAAGAAGCTGGAGCGGCTGTGGCACTGGGAAGGCGATGACGAGACCCCGATCATCCGCAGCCAGGGAGCGCACTCCATGCACTCGGCCGACGTGGACGAGGACGGTCGCGACGAGGTCGTGCTGGGCTCCGCCGTGCTCGACGACAACGGTGTGTGCCTGTGGTCGGTCGGCCTGGGCCACCCCGACAAATGCTTCGTGACCGACATCGTCCCGACGCGCCCGGGCCTCGAGATTTTCTACGCCATCGAGCCGTGGCACGACGATGGGAAAGGCGTTTGCCTGGTCGAGGCCAAGACCGGAAAGATCATCTGGAGTATCGGCAAACCGACCACTCATGTGGGCGACGGCATGGTCGCCGACATTGACCCGGCGATCCCCGGCCTGGAATGCTGGGCGGGCGAAAGCGCCAAGGCCGGCTCGACCGACCGCTATCTGTTCTCCGCCGACGGCAGGCTGCTTGCCACGGGGCGGGACGTCCCCGGCGAGACCTGGCTCTTCTGGGATGGCGACCTGCTGCGGGAAACGACCGCGGGCGGCGGATTCGGGCGTGGCGGATTCTTTCCCGGCCGACCCGGACAAAGCACGTCCGCCCCATCCACCCCGTCCACTTCGTCCACCCCGTCCACCCGCGGCGGACCCGGTCGCAGCCAGTCCATCGTCAAGTATAAGGGCGACACCCTCACCACCGGCATCGAGGGCCGCATCATGATGATGGCCGACATCCTCGGCGACTGGCGCGAGGAACTCCTCACCGTTCTGCCGGGCGAACTGCGCATCTACACGACGACCATTCCGGCGCGCGACCGCCGCGTCTGCCTGATGCAAGACCCCGTCTATCGCGCCGAAGTCGCCCACCGCTCCATGGGCTACGAACAATCCCCTGTCCCCAGCTACTACCTCGGCGTCAGCCCCTCTGATTCGTTGAAAGCCGCGCCGGTTGTTCAAAAACCCGCACTGTCCAAGACGACTGATGCACAAGAATAGATGGGGCACCCTCGTGGAGAGGCGATTAAGTCGTGGATCAACCAATGCAGAAGGACTCACCTCTTCTCTCATATCCGGAGCGGCAGGAATCGAAGACGCGTAAAGGCGAGATTCTCTGGGGTGTCATTGGAGGCGCTCTCTACGCCTATCTGGTGCTATATCCTATCCCCGCGGTTGGCGAGCCGCTTCGAATGATGGCCGTGGCGAGTGGCTCCAAGCTGATGCTTTATTTGTGGCACTATCCAGTGCGTGCGTTGCAGGCCCTTGCTCTCATTCTGATCCTATATGCCGGTGTGTGGCGGTATGTTCTTCCCGGTTTGCGCGAGCACCTGAGAACGATAGCTACCCAATTGCCTCTGCACCCGACATTCGAGCAAAAGAAGCCGTGGTGGCGCTATTCGGGAGTACTTTTCCTCGTTTCCCTTGTGGTCACCCAATTCATCATACTTCGTGTCCGACTTCTCGACGTCGGACCACAAGAGCTCGTGGAGCATTGGGGTTTAACTTATTTCGGCCTATCTTCTCTCATTCTCGGCGCGGCCGAGGTTGCACAGTGGATCGTGCTCTTCATACTGATCCGGAAGCTGCTCGTGCTGGCGGCCATCCATCTGGAAGGGGCCCCCTGGAGCGCCGCCTTGGTCGTCACGGCTATTGTTGTGGCCTGTCAAGTTTCTGGGCGCTCTGAGATTCGGCTGTGGACCACATGGGCAGTGTGGAACTGGATTTGGGATCCAATGTTCGGAGGGTCACCGCGTGGATATGGAAAATGGCTTGTTCCCTACGATGTTGGGGAGATAGTTACTTTCGCCGTACTTGCGGCCGTCGGCGCGGCCGCCATCTGGCTTGTCAACCGATGGCTGAGAGAGACCGAGTAAAGTAAAGCGACAGGAACGACGTATCCGTTGCCCGGCGGATTCGCGAGACTCGCCTCTTGTCAGGTATCGTTGCCGGGGCCGAGGTAATCCGCAATGCGCACTTCGTCGTTGATCGCGCATTTGTCGGGGTCCCACACGATCATTGTCCGGCTCTGATTGATCTCGTACTTCTCACGCTCGCCAGCCGGCGCGTTGTAAAGAGTGGGAATCCACCGCAGCGGAATGGCCAGCATTCGCCCGTCGGTCAGTTCCACGTGTAGGTACTCGCTGTCGAAACGCACCTTGTGGATGCGGGCCTCGCGCGGAAATGTGTATGCAGAAATGGGATACTGGACTTTGTATCGCTTGCCAGTGAACTGCTCGTCAACTCGTTCTACCTTTGTAGCCATGCCATTCCTCCAACAGATAAGCGTGGTTCTGTTTGATGATTCTGAGCGCGCGGTTCAATTCGGTCTCCGGAGACCGCCGGTTCGTCAACACAATTCGGCGTTTGAGAAATTCGGGTAGGGATTCGCGGCTACTATTTCGGCCTCCCCCCGCCCATCATTGCGAAGACCGTCCCGGCCGGGGAATCTGACACACAGGAATCAGCCGCATTCTTGCGAGAGGCGAAATGAATAGTCGCGCTTTTGAACTGGACATCGGACCGGGGGAATGAGTACACATTAGACAGCATTTCGGATATGAGGGTGAGAAACATGAACACTGTTCGCTTCCAGGTCATCATCGAGCAGGACGAGGACGAACTGTTCGTGGCTGACGTTCCCGCGCTTCAGGGATGCCACACGCAGGGCCGGACGTTCGAGGAGGCCATCGAGAATATCAAGGAAGTCATTGTGATGTGCGTTCAGGAATTGCGTGAAGAAGGCAAGCCGATCGAAGTGGCATACCCGGAGGTCATCGGCATCAAGACCCTTGAGATTGCTGTTTAGGAGCAGCCGATGAGTGAGCGGCTTCCGGTTGTCACGTCAAAGCAGCTCATTGGCGTTCTTGAACGCTTGGGATTTCAACACCGCCAACTGACCGCAACCAGTCATCGTCGCTACGTCCATCCAGACTGACGCCGAACCACCGTCCCCGTGCATCGCGGCCAGGATCCTGCGCAAGATTCTCCGCGATATTGACATGTCGCCAGAGGACTCCAAAGAGCTTCTGTAACGCGCTCAAATGGTTGCCGACCGCCGCGTCTGCCTGATGCAAGACCCCGTCTATCGTGCCGAAGTGGCCCACCGCTCCATGGGCTACGAGCAATCCCCCGTCCCCGGCTACTACCTCGGCGTCAGCCCCGCCGCCTCACCTCCCGCCACCGGGAGGTATTCTGCCCTTGATCCGAAACACACCACCTCCACACACAGGAAACAAGATGCGCCCGTTGACACGATAAGGCGCAACTATTCATTGATCTTCGTGGAATTTCCGTTGATTGAATCGGTGAACACGTAAGAGTGGTGGCCCGATGTCATCCTCGGCGTGGATGCTTGCGGTATGGTCAAACAACGTCGCGACTCGAATGCGCTGTCGGATTTCCACCGGCAGCACGACCTTAGCTACCTCGACCCGCAACTGCCGCGCGCCACGCTGCGGCAGGCGCTGCGGCATTACCTGGTCTCCGCGCTGATTTACGGCACAGTGTTGCTGTTCTACCTGATCAACCCATGGTTCCGCGAGCTGCTGCGAGTCGAGTTTTACGGCTACAAGGCGGTGTACCTGTACGTTTACGGCTATGGAGCTTACCTGGCATTCGCCCCGCTGATTTTTTTCTTGGGGCGGTCGCGGTCGCTATGGGCGTCCAAGAACCTTATTATTGCCGGGTATTTGCGGCGATTGATTCGATGGTGCGGCCAGCGCGCCGCGCAATGCAAGCCGGATGCGTGGCGACCGAGCTACACGGAAAAGCACGCCATGATGTTTCTCCTGATCAAGATCGTTTATGGGCCGCTGATGGTCAACTCCGCGCTGCTGGCATACAACAGCTTGCCCCAGCTCATCCAACAGATTCAGGCGAACCCCTCGCTGCTGAACGTTTGCGACAAAGGCTACCTGATCATATTCTCCGGCGTCTTCCTCCTGGATTCGATCCTGTTCTCCGTGGGCTATCACACGGAATCCGGGTTGCTGAGAAACAAATTGCGCTATGCGGAAACGAATCCCCTGCATATCCTGGTCTGCATTATCTGTTATTCGCCGTTTAACTTGCCGACCGGCTGGTTGCTGGGCCCGTCGAACCACGATCCTTACATTCTGTTTCGCGGCAACCTGATGCATCCGGCAACCTGGATTCTGCGGGGCGGCGCCGTGCTCTTCCTGCTTTTGCTCATCGCGGCCTCGGTGGCCCTGTTCACCAAGGCCAGCAACCTCACCAACCGCGGTATCGTGGATTGGGGACCGTATCGCTACATCCGGCATCCGGGGTATCTGGGGAAAAACATGTTCTGGCTGATGACGCTGATCCCCGCCTTCTTCCCCAACACGGCGGATCCACGGTTTTTCTGGCCCGACTATCTGGCGTTTTGTTCCATGACGGTCCTGGGATTCATCGGCTGGGGAACGATTTACTTCTTGCGCTCGGTGACCGAGGAAAGGTTCCTGATGCGCGATCCCGACTACGTGGCCTATTGCCAGAAGGTGAAATACCGCTTCATCCCCGGTGTCTATTGAGGAGCGCGGCACACCGGCAAATAAGGGACTTCTGGCGGAAATTCAATGAACGTTCTTGAAAACCCCCTCGCGCTGCAAACCGGTAA
>Ga0315277_10005085_pt1 | contig 17401 bp, 17 predicted proteins | sample YL17G05_15_MG_FD_203695 | JGI IMG/M metagenome (GOLD analysis project Ga0315277, IMG submission 203695) | Sediment microbial communities from Yellowstone Lake, YNP, Wyoming, USA - YL17G05_15 | ecosystem: Environmental > Aquatic > Freshwater > Lake > Sediment | place: USA: Wyoming | collected... | reverse complement strand
TTTATTTTTATAATATTGTTTTATCTTCTGTTTATTTCGTTCTCGGTAATCTTTTAAATACTCTTTCATTTTGTCTTTATGCTCATCCCTATATTTTTTTATATATTGTTTATTTTCTTCTTTTGTTATTATTGGTCTATATGAATTTAATGATGCATTTAATAAATCATAAAAATGTCGCTCTCTTTCTGATGCCTTAATAATATTATCACATGCAAATTTTTCAACTTCAACCATTGACCAATTAGCCCACCCGCCATTTAATCTAATTTTTTCATATACTTTTAAATTATATTTTTTAGATTTGTCATTTGTGCAACAACATTTATGTTCATATTGTCGTCTTTTAAATTCGCTTGTATGTCCAATATATACATCTTTAATATTGGTATCATTACATGCAATTTTATAAATTATTGTTTCTAATAAATTACTCATATATATATTAAACTAGATATTTTTATTTTAAAACTTAATGAAAACGAGATAATAATAATTTATCTCTTTCGCTTAAATCATTAATTATTACTATCTGGTTAGTTCGTCTAGCTCTTGATAATGCAGTATATAATAAATTATAATCAAATAGGCTATTTAATAAAATAATAATTCGCCCGTCGCCTGTTGTTAGCTGTCGCCCTTGATATGAATGAATCGTTCTAAATAATGAACATACGCAATTTTTACCCTCAATTTGTTCCTCAAGTTTTCCACCCTTATATATCTTTTTTTTAAAATTGGTTTCTTTTCTGTAATACTGTTTAATAGACCCATTTTTATAAAATGGGTCTGAGTATATACAATTACCCAATTTATTAATCGGTTGTAATGCTGAAATTCCTACATCATTATTATTAAATATTATGTCATCTTTATTATAAAAATTATCTTTAAAATGTTGTTTAACATGATTATATAATAAATAAGGGTTGCTATTTCCTGTTCTCATAAATTTTCTAATCGCTTGTAATTTTTCATTTAATTCATCATCAAATCTATACGTCTTTAAATATTTAACATATTGAATATTTTTATAATTTGACGGATTAAATATATCTTTGCTTATTGATGCTTGATAATAAAAGCCGTCTTCATCTACATCACCAATTAAGAAAATAAAACATCGCCCCGCATCTTGATTTATTACTGTTTCAACCGTCTTTTTATTATTTAATGTTAATTCATCTAATGCTTTATATTTTGCGTATCCTGTGTTATATTGTTCAACTTTTGCCCCGTTCATCTCACCTGTTAATTTTGGTAGGCTTAAACCAATAACGCCAAACTCTTTAAATTCGTCCGCCTTAGCTTGTATAAGCTCCCAACAATTAGAAGAATATAATATTTTATTTTTCATAAATATACCACTATTTAAAATACTGTATGATTTACCACAACCACCACCACCGCCACAATATATAATTTTTTTTGTGATGTGTTCGCCATCTGGTAATGGTGATATATCAAATTTTTCACCATCATAAATTTCTTCTGCTTCATCTACGGCTATATTTTCTAATCCAAAATCTAAATCATATTTATTAGAAATAATTTGTTTTGTTTCTTTAGCTACAAAATATTTAATATAATACGATGATGAATATTCATTTTTTAGCATGTTTTCAATATTTGATTTTACGGGTTCTTTAAATAGTTCTTTGTAAGTATCAACAATTTTAAAATCTGCATTTTTTTTATATACTATACTATCAACTTTAACCCCGAAAATATCCGATGATTTCATTTGTAAAAGTTGCTTTAAAATAATTGTTTGAACATTTGCTTTAATGCCATATGCTACATGTTTTAAGCTTGTAGCATCAACAGGTTCAACAATTTTAAAAATATCTTCAAATTGATAGATGTAATCACTGTCTAAAGTTTTGTAAAAATCTTTATCTTGGTCTAATGCTTTAATATTTGTTGTAGATGTAAAATTATCAATACCTAAAATACCGACTGCTTTAGAATATGCTTTTACACCTTTAGAACTTTTCAGGCTTGCCCTGTGTGGATTCTTTGAATCCTGTAAAGTTTCATCAGCTTGTATTTCTTCCGCCGTGTATAAATTACCATTAATAACGGTCTTTAAAAATTCATTATTAAATTTAATATCAATAGCGGGACATACACAATAATTTATAAATTCTAATTCAGCATAATTAATAATGAGTTTAATCATGGATGAATATAAAATATGTGACGAATTAATATTTAAACCTAACATTTTAAAAATGTCTTTTTTCTGCTCATTTACATTTAATATTTTAATTTCATAAAAACCAACTAAACCATTTTTAAATTGTTTATTAAATAAATCAACCGTAAAGCCTACACCATTAACACAAATAAATGAACCACCTGGAAGCCCGCTATATTCGTCGCACTTGTTAAAATTAAAAAAAGCTTTTTTCATGTCTATCTCATTATATAAACTATCATTAATTTCCATTTTATTATCAAACATACGGTGAATTTTGTCATCATATTTATTAATAAAATTATACGCATCACTTGATACTGGAATTTTTAACTTATTAATATTATATTCATTTTTCCACTCATTGAAAAGTTTTTTAAATTCATTATCCTTAACTTTATATGTTTTGTCTGTGGTTGTTAATGTATTAAATTTTTCAACGTAAAAAGGGCTTATTTTTTTTAAATTATCATATTCTTCTTGGCTTACTTCTTCCGCATTGTTTGATTGACATATTTTTAAATCTAGATGGTTGTATTTAGTATTTAAAAATTCTACATTGTAATAATTAAATGAGTTCTTATTTATTAATATATCATTTTTCCCGTTATTTATAATATCTTTAATGGTGATAGAAATATTTAATAATTCCGCCATTTCTTGCATTTCTTCCACTGTATAAGCCCGTTTAAATTTACTTTCTTGTTTTATTAGTTTTCTATATATAGCTCGCCCTTGTGTGCTCTTCTCATCATTTTGATATTTTTCAAAAAATTGAACTAATCCACGATATACACAATCACCGCTGTCGTTGTTTCTAAATAATTGCATAAATCTAGATTGTTTATTTTGGTTTTCTAATCTGGGGGCTATTATAGTTCTTAATATAACTTTACGATTACGGGCCATTACATTTAAAATAAAAGTTTGAACAATCCACGTTGACGTATCACTATCAGTATATACTAAAAAACGAAATTTTGCATCTATATCTTTTCTTGTCATCGTATTAGGAAAATTAAAAACTTTTCTCATATCTTTAATTTCTGTATTACCTTCATAAAATTTAATCTGATGAGATATATAGCCTAATTGACTTGTTCGCATTGCCTGCTTAACTTCATTCGTGTGTATCCATGGGTAAAAATTAAAAATATTATTTTCATCTAATACTATATCATTACTGATTGAATTTTTAATAAATTCAGCTTGTTCTTTTAATTCTCGTTGAACATTCTTTTTTAATTTTCGTTGTTGTTTTCTTTCTGTTGTTTTTGTAATTAATGCCTTTAATGTTTCTTTTTTGTATGTAGTTGTTTTTAATTTTTCTAATTTCTCTAATCTGTTTAATGATGATTTATAAGGGCTACCATCTTTTTTTATTTTAATTGTTTTAAGGTTCTTTTTTAATGATGGTAATGAACGGATAACACCTTTTAAATATAATTCTTTTACGGTTTTGTATGCTGGATGATTTTTATAAACATCATCAAGTGTTAAAAGGTTTTTAATTCTTTTGTTAAAATTGGTATTAGACATTTTTATTATATATTAACATATATATTAAATATTTCTTTAAGTGATATTTTAGATATTTTAAATTTTCTAGATGTTTTTATTTATATTTCAATATTTTTTGAACTTTCGGCTTTGGGTGTTGGTGTTGGTGTTGGTTGCGGTGTTATTTCGGTGCATGTTTCAAATTCAAAAATAACCTTGTTCTTTAAAAGCTTTTTTTTTGCATATCTTTCTCTATCACGTAATGCAAAAACCTCCTTATTTAAAATGTAATAATTAGAATAATATTTTTTTTCTTTTAATCGTTGATTATTGACTATAGAATTACATTTTTTACATCTTCTACCATATATTTTATTTTCTTTTATTACAAATTTTGTAATATCTGATGTTAAATTACATACTTTACAAATTCTAAGTTCCATTATATTAATATAGAAATAATTCTTTAAGGGATTTTTTAATATTCTTAAAGTTTAATTTTTGGGTCATTAACTATCTTTTTTAACATGTCATAAGCATCTGCCCCCTTGTCTGCTTCTTTCTTAATAAGTGCAGCACTTTTAACATATTTACGTCCTATAACTTCCTGAGTTTTTCCAGCTTTTCGTTCTACAGTGTTTTTTGTGTTATTTGCTTTTCTTATCCCCGTTCTAATTGCTCCAGTTGTTGCTTCTACTGCATTATCAATTTTTCGCACTGTTTTTTTTACTTTAGCCCCTGTATTAGCTACTGAACGCTCAATTTTGCTCTCAGTGTTATCTAAACTTTTATTTAATTTAGATTTAGTATTTTTAAGACTATTATTTATTTTACGTTTTATATTTAATACCATAAAAACTATATATATTATACTTTAGATTATATTAATTTATATTTAAAAAAAATCTAAATTATAATATATATATGTCCGATAATAGATTTTTTAGTAATAATGTAGAATCTCAATTATATGTACCTGACGCTTTACGCTTTTATGCATCCAAATTATCATTTTCTAAAAATAGGGTTCGTCTTCAATCTCTATCTAGTCAAACGGCTAATTCAAACGGTCAGATTATTGTCAGATTACCAAGTAATACAATGCTAAATATGGCTTCTCTAACAATGACGGGGTCCGTCCGTGCCTCTATCACGGGTGCAGTAGCAACTGAAGGCATCGCTTTACCTACTAATTTAGATTATTCTTTTATTGAATCAGTTTCTTTAATTTCTAACGGTGGTATTATTAGCCAGCCTTTTTTAAATTATAAATTAATCGCTAATGTTTTAAATGACGTTTATGGAGGTGATGAAAAAATCAGTAATAGAAGCGGATTACAGGGGTCTTTACCTTCTCAATTAATTGAGTATTCAACAATTGTAGCACTAGCAGGCGGTGCTGCTAGTGCATATGTGCCCTTTTCTATTAATTCGTGGGTTAGTGCTACACAATCCATGCAACCAAGCTACATTAATACCAATTTATTAGGTGATTTAGAACTTCGTTTAACTTTAACGGATAACTCTATTTTACAATCAGGTAATGTAACAGATGGAACTGCTATAGCAGGTTTACAAGCCAGATGTAATTGGGACATGAAAGATATCAATTTTTATATTGAAACTGCTTCAGTTCAAAACACTATTTTAGAGCAAGCTATTGATTCTAAACTTACAGCGGGGGATCCGCTTATTATACCTTTTGAAAATGTTTTTTCATTTCAACAGAACAACAGCGGGGGGAGCTTTAACCAACGTTTTAGCGTATCAAGTCAATCTATTAATAAAATTATAGCAATTACACAATTAACTACGGATGTTACTAATGACGGATCCCGAAAAAGTTGGTTCAATGGAGTGCCTCAAGCATTACGAAGAAACAGCAACACCGCTTCACAATGTCAGTTTAGTGTAAATAATCAATATTCACCAAATTATTTAATTAATTCAGAGCTAAATAGCGGTTTTGATTTTTCAATTACTGCTGGAACTGTTCAAATTCCAGTATTTAGTGCTCCAGCAAATATAAAAGATTATCGTGCATCAAATGGATTAGTAGAAACTTTAGCAGCACTTGATACACCTGACTATGATTATGATACGTCTCACCACAAATTAACAAGCACCACACAAATGCCGTTTGAATTTTTTGGCGGTGGCGTAGTTGTTAACGTAGCAGGACCACCAGTTACTTCAACAGCAGTAGCTGGTCAATCTCAACCAATAGCACCTATTTTAAAATCAGCTCAGACTTTCTGGGTTCCATATCAATATCAGTCTGGATTAGATACGTATTTAAATGATAAATATGTCGTTGCTACATCTTTTGATTTAGCATGTGACCAGTCTCGACTCTTATCGGGTATCAATACGTTAGGCTCTAACAGTCAAATGTTTTATAATGTTATCGGTGGAACTGGTGTTGCATCAACTTCTACTGTTTTTGTTTTATGCACTTCTACTATTCAAGTAAGAGCAGGGGCACAGCTTACAATAATACAGTAAATATTTGGGCTTGCCCAATATATATTTATAATATTTAATTTAATTTTATATTATAATTATATTTAGTTTGTTATCCATTGCGCCCCCGTGTTATTCATTTCTTTTATTAATTCATTTACTGCGTCATCCTCTTCCTGTGTTTGTTCGTTTGGTGTTATTCCTTCTCTTGTTTCAGTTTGTTCTAAATTATTATCGCTTATATTAACAGAATAAAATCCCCCCCATTGTCTTTTTATACCTCCATCAAGAAAACTTGAATTTCTATTATATGCAAATGTTTGACTATTTTGTGGTGTATTTGGTATATAACTATCTTTTAAATTGTATTTTACCCATGGATTAGGATTTAAGGACCGTTTATTACTTCCATTAGAATTTAAATTTTGATTACATACCCAATTATTACCATTTATAGGGTTATTAGTATGATATTTTAAATTTGAATAATCTGTTAAATTATTAGGTAATTGATCCATCGTATTATTATTATAAATCCCAACTGTAAATTTAGTATCATTGTTATAATTAATAATAGGTATAGTAGGCTTATTAACATTATAACCCGCCCCAGCATTACCAATATATTGGTTAGTTGTTGTATAATCTTTTTGACGTTTAAATGGTATATATTGGTTAGTTATTGTATCATCTTGACCTTCAATTTCAAATGGAATATTCATTTATATATATATTATAATAGATTATTTTTAATATATATATTTTAAATTATTTCTGATTCAATTATTTTATTTTTTTCTGGTTCAACTATTTCGGGCTCGGATGTGTCTTTGCCCGTGGTTTCAGCGTTAAATATAATTCTTTCTATTTCATCAACTAATTTCTGTAATCCAAATATTATATAATCGGGTTTATCTATTTTAAACTCGTTTATAATATCATCTGGTTTTATTATTAGTTTATTTAATTTATATATTATATTGTTTAATTTATCTTTAATAGTTTCATTATCTTTATTATTATTATTTAATATAATTTCATTTATTTTCTCAGTAATTATATTTAATTTTACGTCTGTTTTATAAAAATCATTTTCAACACATGATAATTTAGAATTTTTAAAATCTAAAAAAGACATTATATATTAATATATTATAGATATTTTTTTAATAATTACGTTTTAATTGTTCCCTCATCATTATCTGTTTATCTCTATTGGCTAATTGTTCAACTCCACCCATTAACATCATCGCACGGGGGTCGCTTGATATCATTTTAGATAATCCTCCACCGCTTATTTTATCAACATTACCAATAATACCACGAACAACTGACGCACCTTTTCGGATAATAGTCCCTATTCTTTTCATTGTGTTTTTGGTTCTTCGTCCTAGTCTTGTTAAATTTAATCTACCCATATATATATAATGTATATATTATTATATATTATTATTTTTTAATTAATTTTAATTTTTTTAACTCCAACATTTCATTTAATATATCGCTTGATGTTGTTTGCACTGACTCAGCTATAATTTCTATTTTTATTGAAAATGAATAATCTTTTCGTGGTGTAATTTCTGTAAATCGCTCATTTAATATTGTAAAACTCAAATTATCTAAATATTTATTTGTTATAACTGTAGCAAAATTTTGATTAATATCATAAAAGAATATTTTACTAAATGGTGGGGTCGCAATTGGAACCTTACCCAATATATTAGAAGTTGTAAAAACATTGTTAGTGCTTGTATTAGAATAATTTTCACAACTGTTATTAATAGTAATATATAAATTTTCAACACCTGGGGACATTGTGACGGGTATTAATGACTCTGTTTGTAGTGCTGTGCCTGGTATATTTAACGTTAAAGTTATTAATACATTATCAAAGCCCATCATTTCGTTTAAACTTTCAATAATATCAATACCCGTAATATTAAAAACACTATCCCGATTAAAATTAAATGTAATAGAACCAATTATTATTGAAGGCTTAGGGGTCGCAATAAATTTTAATCTGTTTGTCTGTGCTATATATGATATAACATAAGTATATAAACCCGTACTAATATTTAATTTATTAGTTAATTCTAATAAAAATGTAACTATATTATAATTACCTATTTCAATCTCAATTAATCTATTTATACCGTTTTCAGTTAATAAAAATTTATTATTATATAATTCAGTTTGGTAGAATGTATAAGGCATCGTCATTTCTTGTAAAGTTAATCTTATTCTTTCGTCGTTTTCTATTCCTATTAAATTATTAGGAAAATTAAAAATTGGTGATGTTAATGAACCCGCCGATCTATATTTTGTATCTAAGTAAAATAAAAAACTTTTTCTTATATCAAAAACCATAATATAATATAATATAGGTATTAATTACTATATTTATCATTTGGTTTATAAATAACTAATGTAAAATATAAAGTATTTATATATCCGTCTGGTATTGGATCCCCTCCAACATCCAAAAGTCTAATAGTTAATTTACCATTAGACAATGCATTTTGATTATTTAACATCTCATAAATTATTGAATCTTTATTTAAAAGCTGGTTAAATACAAATCTGACTTCATTTACCGATGGCGTTGCTGAATTTCCTAATGTTGAAGTAAGTAATAGGGGTATTCGTGCGAATATTTTTGTATTTTCTGAATTCTTAAATAAAACGGGATAGCTTGAATAATCAATATAAGGGGGTAAATTAATTGATGATAATTGTATTAACGGCAATGTAGCCCAATAATCACGTGTAGGGTTTGTATTTACTATAGGCTCTAAAATAAAATTTTCAACACCCATAAATACTTTTCCGTTTAATATTTGTTGGTCTATATTTACTGTTGTTGTAAATGTAGAATTAATAATATTTGCATTTGATGCAACAATATAAACCCTAAAAATAGTTCCATTATTCCAATCCATAATATATATATATATTAATACTTATATATTATTTATTCAATGCATTTTATAATATTAATTTTTTTAATTCCTTTATTTAATTCTTCAATATTTGATTTTACTAAAAATTCACCCTCGTCATTAGTAATTTTTATGGTTACATCTTTATCTGGTTCTTGTAATTCACCAAAATCTAAACCATATTTATTATATTTCTCTCTAATTTCAGGGTCTCTTGCTATATCATCAAATTCACCCTCGTTTTTAATATCAATAGCATCCTTAATTATTTGGTCTTTTTTGTAATGTGTCATTTTACTCTCCCATGATAAACTACCATATTTTTCATTTTCATAATCTGATAACTTAATTTTATTTTTTACTTTTTGCTCTACGTCTAAATACTCCTTATAATTAGGATATTTAATAGCGAAATCAATCATTGACTCAATAAGCCAATCTGGTTTATCTTCAAAATTTTTAAAGGTTGCTTTATAATATTCTATAGCTTCTTTTTTTGTTGCAAAATAATCTCCGTTTAATGACATATATATATATAATACTAGATATTTTTTTAAAGTGTTTTTGGGTTTTAAATAACGTCTATATCTAAATTTTGATTAATATCTATTCGTTCGTTAAAGTTTTTTCTAAATCCTTTCTTCTCTCTACAATCAATATATAAAAAGTCATGCGGTTTATCTTTTGTTGCGTATTCATACAATTTTAAAAATTCTTCGGGGGTATAGTGGTTATTACATGTATCTGCAAATTCAGAAATCATTTTTTTACTTTTACATGGGAACAACATCATTACAGTAGAATTTAAACGGATTGAACGGGGACATAGTTTATAAGCTTGAACCAAATTAAAAACGGTCATTTTTAAATGTCTATTTTTCATTTGTAAATTTACTAATTCGCCTAATGCATTCGTATATATAGGCGTGCTCGCCATATCATCAATAATTAACATCGCAGTCGGGACTATCATCTGAGTAAAGTGTTTTGGGTCGTTAGGCTTACAAAAATCAAACTTCATTAAAAAATCAACATCTTTAAAATAAAATATAGCTTCTTCGCTCTTATCGGTGCATTTACTTAAAAATTCAATAGCTTGTTTATATACTTTTGCATATCTTAGCCATTCTTCATAGTTTATTAATCTTCTTTTTTGACGCATGATAATCTCACTTATTAATCCCCTATGATATGCCTGATGTTCTTCATCAAAATCAATTTTTAATGTGTTATATTTGGGTTCGCCTCTTTTATGTCTTTCTTCATCGTAGCACCCTGTTGGACTAATTAATATATAAACGTTGTAATATGGTTTTAATTTTTTAATTAAATTTAGCGTTGCGTTAGTTTTTCCGCTTCCTGAGTTTCCAACACTTAACAAACTAAAAAAACCCTGTGGGAGTTCTTTAGGTATATTCATTTTATAATCGTCCTTAGTTTCAATCTCATCGTTATTAAAATTTTTAATATGTTCTATACAATCAACAGACATTTTATTATACTATATAATAGCTTTGAAAAAGCATTTTTATATATATATATTTACGGTTGAAAAACTGATTTTAATAAATACTCTCTTTTTATTAGTGCTATTTTATCGTTATAATGTTTTTCTACAATTTTGTCCTGTGTTTCTTTTTCTATTTTTTCATGTTCATTTAAATCTTCAATAAATTGCTGTTCCGGTTGTTTAGGTTGTTTAAGTTGTTCGGGCTTGCCCTGCATGGATTTTTTAAATCCTGTCGGTTGTTTCGGGCGTGCTTGTGGTTTTTTTAAATATATAATTTCTTCCTCACTTTCAGAATCTGTTATATATACTATTTTCTTTTTTTTTGGTTTTTCACGGGTTTGTTTTGACGGTTTTTTTAAATAAAAAATTTCATCTTCTTTATTGTCTTCTGGTGTATATACTATTTTATTTTTTAAATCCTTAATTTTTTTATCTACCGTTATATTCTTATCTAATTTTTTTAATATTTTTAATTCCTGTTCTTTCTTTTTCATTATTTGAGATTCCTTTTTTTTATCTTTTAATTTTGCATGTGCTATAAGTCTAGCTTTTTTTAAATTCTCTAATTGTTTCTCACTCATTACTCTTTTAGGTTTAACGGGTTTTTCTGGTTCTTCATGTATGGATGAATTTCGTCCTGTATGGTTTTTAAAACCTATAGGTTTTTCAATGTTTTCAATGTTTTCATTGTGGTCGCTTGTATAACTTTCATTTTCTGAATCACTCATTTATCTATATAAATCTATAGAAATTAATATATTTAGATGTTTTTTTATTTTCTATAGATTTATATATGAGTATTATTAGCAGTATTTACAACACTGGCACAGGTTTAAGCACTTCTATTATTGAGGGTCAGCTTCCTATAATTGTAGATGATTTAATCGTTAACGGTAATTTAACAGTTTTAGGGACTAGCACATTAACGGGTGATGTTGCATGTGGTGATAATTTAACAGTTCAACAAACAACAACAACGGAGAATTTAGTAGTTAATAATAATACTATATTAGATAACGGAGTGGGACAAAATAACACATCTTTATTTAAATTACCTTTAATAAATGGTGTAAATGGTGAGGTATTAACAATAACAAATGACGCCGTAAATCCAATTTTAACTGACTGGCAACCAATTCCTGCAATTAATAATTATGTTCAATATGATACGGGGACATCTAAATTAAAAAATAATGTTTTAGCGGTTGTAACTGATATTAATGATTTAACAGTTGATAATAGTATAGGTATATCTGGACAACGTTTTAAATTACCATCTAACAGCACAACAGCAACAAATGGGCAAGTATTAGCAATTTTAAACAGTGCAGTAAATCCTAAAACAACATCATGGATTAATCAGGCTCAATTTTTTGTAACAACCGCATTATTTGAAAATAATATAGTAGGGGTTGCAACTGTTTCAACAATTGCAGCAACAATTGTTAATACGTCTGTTTTAACTCCTGGAATATATTGTATAAATTACGAAGTAAAATTTAATGCATCTGCACGTGTATTTTCATATCAAGGATTTGGATGCACCTTATCAAGTGGTTCGTTATCAAATAATCCAATTGTCGGATTACAACAAGCTTGTTCTATACCATACACAGCACCAAACCCAGCATTATTTCAAGAGCCTAAATTTACAGGTTGTGGAGTCATCAATCTAACAACACCACAGACTATTTTTTTAGTCGTTTTAAATAATTTTACGGGTGCATCTTATACAACTTTCGGGTCTATACGTTATACTAAATTATCATAATATTATTATATCAATTATATATATATGACTAAAATTAAATCTAAAAAAAGAAAAACAAAGGTTTTAAAAAACTACGGCGGGGGGAATCTTGCATGGTTATCTAACTTTAAAAAACAGTCTATAATAGGCGGGTCGGATATGGTAGGACCTTCAGATTTTGGAGGTCGTGCAAACATTGCACTTCATGCGGGCATAGGTCGAGATTTAAAACGTGATGAAATAGGAACCACCCAATTATTAAATGAGAATGATATAAATAATATTATGCATATGGAAAATATTATTTATGATAAAAAAATCTATAATCAATATAAAAAAAATTTAAATGAACAAAAGAAAAGTCAAAAATACGGCGGAGACCCTATTTTAAATATTGAATTAAAAAAGCAGAGTCAATTTTTATATGATGAATTAAAGGATTCAATTTTTAAAAGTGATAACGAGCAACAAAAAAAAACACCAAAAATAAATAAATATATGTCATCATTTGAGCAAAATTTACAAGAACAATTAAAAGGAAATATAAAAAAACAAAATAAATTAATACAACAACAAGAACAACAACAGCAAGCTATAAAAGCACCCGCTAACATGTTTGATTATAAAAAACAAGAAGCATATGCAAAATTAGATGAAAAACATTATTTTGATAGATATATTGATAAAATGTTTAATATTATACCAGAAAAAAAGCAAGAACCAAAACCAAAAAAGGCATCTAAAAAAGTATCTAAAAAGACGATGGGATTTTTACAAAAAGAAAAAGATTATAATAAGGTAAAACTGGACAACATAGAAAAAAGTAGATTATTTAAATTAAAACAAGACAAGAGAAATGAAAAATTAAAAAAGGAAGAAATAAAAGAAAATGAACGAAAAAGAAAACAATTAATAAAAGAATTAGATAAAAAATTATTAATAATAAAAAAAGATAAAAAAATAGGAATAGCAGAAACTAAAAGAATGAGTAAAGAAGATAAGAGAATAGAAAAACCAAAACCACCACCAAAAGCAAAACCACCACCAAAAGCAAAAACCACCACCAAAACCAAAACCACCACCAAAAACCAAAACCCCCCAAAAAAAAAAGCTAAATAGTTAATGAATCATTTTTTTGTAATTTGTTTAATTCTTGTTCATCAAATTCTTCCTCGACTATTACATCTCTTAAAATATGAATACCGAAGCAATCAACAGATTGACATTTAGATTTATAACACATACTAATTAATTTCATTATAACCCCGCATATAGAAGTTATTAAAACTATTCCCACAGTTTCATTTATAAACATTATATATAATATAATATATATAATGTTTTTATTTTCATGGCGTAAATTTAGAAAGCCTACCATAATAAAGAATAAGCCCAATAAGACGGTGAATAAGGGTTTTTTATTACGTATTTATTATTTTTGTCTTTAATCTTACTATGCCTAGCATACCACGCTTTACGCTTTTTTTCGTTTTTATGGTCGTAATACGTATGCCCAACATTAGAACCAAAATTTATAATTTTATCATCGTATATTACATAGAAACGTTTATTTTTTCGTTTTGATTTTCCAAAGTCTGATGCACCTAATTTTAAAGCTTTATTATATAGTTCTATCATATATTAAGGCGTTGAAATATTATTTTCTACTATATTTTTTATTATTATCATTACACGCTCATCTTGTTCTTTTTCTAATTTCTTTTTATTTTCATAATATTGTTTTCTCCATAATTTTGCACGTTCTTCTTTATTTGCTTTTTTAAGTTCTTTTATAAATTTTTTATTATTCTGTATTTCCATTATATAATAATATATAATAATTCTTAAATGTTTTTTTTATAATTAAAATTTTTTTATATGTTATTATATAAATGAATTCATATTTAAATACTTTAAAAGTATTTTCTTTAAGGGACATAATCAGATTATATTTAATTGAAAACCCAGATAAATACCATAAACCAAATTATGCTAATAAACTTAATAAAAGTGGATTAATTCAATTTATTAAAAAAAGAAAAATTAAAATTGATGATTATAATTATAATAAAACACCACCTAAAAGAAAAATTATAAACACTAACATATTGAAAAAATATGATTTATCAGTATATGATAAGGAAAAACAAGAAGAATTTTTAAATGAAGAAAATAAAAATAAACAATTTGCATTAAATCCACGAAAAAATAAAAATGATACGTTAGATTTAGAAGATTTAACAATTGAAGACCAAACAGCCCGAAAAAATAAGGAAAATTTACAATTACAAAAGCATCAACTAGAATTTATAAAACAGTTTATTTATTCTAATTTACAAGGGGCTATTATGTTTCATGGTGTTGGGTCTGGTAAAACATTAACTGCTGTTGTTTGTGCTTATTGGTATTTACAACTTTATCCATCTAATAAAGTAATATGTATTAGTCCATCAGCCTTATTATATAATTTTATTGAAGGAATGAGACAATACGGCGTTGATATTCAAGATAATAGATATTTTTTTACAACCTACGACAAATATGTTAGAATGAGTAGAGAAAATAAAAATGCATCTAATTGTTTATTAATTGTTGATGAAGCCCATAATTTAAGAACTGAGATGAAAATTGATTATGTTACAGACCCTAATGAACCCGATAAAGTTTTATATCGTGAGGCACGTGTAAATAAAAGAGGATTCAACATTTTAGAATATGGAGCAAAAAATGCACATAAAACATTGTTATTAACAGGAACGGCTTTTGTAAATACAATTTATGACATTGAGAATTTAATAGCGATGGTTGATAAGCGAGAACCATTATTAAAAACAACTTTTGCGTATATGGTAAGTTCAACAAGTAATATAAGCGATTATTTTAGTTATAAAATTTCTTATGTTCCATCATCTAAAAGTGATTTTTTTCCTGAAAGAAGGGAGAAATTAATACCTTTATACATGACTGAAAAAATGCAACAAGAATATAATTCTTTTAAAAATGCTAAACGAAATTATTTTTATATACGTGAAAAGCTTAAAATGAATGTTGTTGAAAATGAAGATACAGAAATGAATCCAAAAATTAAATGGTGTATTGATGAAATTATTAAAAAACCAAAACAGAAATTTATTATATATACGGGCATGTTTGATACAGGTATTGAATTAATTCAAGATGAATTAAAAAAAAATAAAATAGAGTTTGTAAGAATCACAGGAAGAGAAACCGCAACAAAAAAAGAAGAAAGTAAGCAAATATATAATTCATATAATTTTAAAAATAATAAAGGTATTAGAATTTTATTAATTTCGAAGGCAGGAGCGGAAGGCGTGGACACACGCAATAGTCAAAATATCATCTTGCTTGACCATCAATGGAATAATGCAACAAGTGAGCAAATTATAGCGAGAGCAATACGTTTTAAATCACATTTTGATTTACCAAAAAGCGAGCAATATGTAAATGTATATAGATTGTTTTTATTATTTAAAGATGATGAAGAACTATTTAAAAAAATTGAATCAAAAGATATTGATTTTATACAATTAAATAATGAAATAAAGGATGCAGTAAGAGAAGAAGCTAAAATATTAAAAAAAGATAAGAATAGAATACAACCCACAGAAGCATTATTAAAAACATTAAAAGAAGGTGATACTGATGTTTTATTTATACCAAACAAAGACGCCACTGAAATGGTAAGGGGTGGATATAATAAAAAAAAAGACGTTGAAATTGTTACCCGTGAAGGATGGGAAAGTTATAATAAATTAAATAAATTAGAAAAAGAAAAATGGATTATAAAATTATATGCAGTATGGTATTCTTTATATAAACGTAAAAGGGTAAATATGACACATGAACCCGCCGTTGATTTACGCTTATATATATTGTGTCAGGCGAAACTAGCTAATATTATTGAATTTATTTCATACTTTGGTAATATCATCAAATTATTTGAAACTTATGAATATAAATTATTAGAGTTAATAATTGAAAAAAAGAAAGAACTAGGGAGAGATATAACAGATATAGAAGAAAATAAAATATATGAAGAATGTTTAAAAGATGAAAAAATTAATTTAGTAAATAAATTATATGTTAATAAAACAAGAACACAACAAGAAAAACTACAACAATATTTTACAAATCCAGAAGTAGCTGAAGCTTTAATAAAAAATTCAGGTATAGCAAATAATAAAAATAAATCTATTCATGTATTAGAACCAACAGCGGGCGATGGTTCTTTAATAGGTCCATTAATGGAATTATTAGATGTAAATATAAAAGTTGATGCTATTGAATTAGACCAAAAAAATAGGGATATATTACAAAAATTAGATAATCCTCATAATGTTTTACGATTATTAAAACATAGGAATTTTTTAACTTATTTTAGTGGGGCTATTTATGATTATATATTTTCAAATCCTCCGTTTCATTTACGAAAAGGTGAAAACCCTTTAATGATTAAAGATGTTTATGATTTTGATTTTATTTTAAGGGCTTATGCTATGTTAAAACCAGGTGGGCAAATTCATGCTATTATAAGCGGTAAATGGTTAAATTATAAATCAGATAATAAAAATTTAAATTACATTAAAGAATTTACAAAGTTTGAAAATATAGGCGATAATATAAAATATTCAGGGGTGCAAGTTAAAAATACATATTTTATTAGTATTATAAAACCGATACCAATAACAGAAAAAGAAATTTTATTAACTAAAGATATTGATAATGAAATATTACAAATTAAATATTATAATGAACTTGATAAATCAATAGGCGAATCAATATTAAATGGTGAGACACACATCGATGATATAAAAGAACAAGAAACCGAAAAAATTACAGGATTCAAAGAAGCACCTAAACAAAATATAACTAATGATTTAATTTTAGACCCCTTAAATAATTTTTTAAATAAATATGATGCTAATTATGCAGATAAAAGCATCATAGAAGAGGCTAAAAAATTAAATCTTGTTAAAGTATCTATTGACGGTGGGGGGTATAGGTGGCTTACAAATAAC
>Ga0315277_10005084_pt1 | contig 17402 bp, 14 predicted proteins | sample YL17G05_15_MG_FD_203695 | JGI IMG/M metagenome (GOLD analysis project Ga0315277, IMG submission 203695) | Sediment microbial communities from Yellowstone Lake, YNP, Wyoming, USA - YL17G05_15 | ecosystem: Environmental > Aquatic > Freshwater > Lake > Sediment | place: USA: Wyoming | collected... | reverse complement strand
CCGAGGTGGCCGCCGGACCTTACCAGACCCAGATCGGCGATATTCTGCAACTGGAGATGCCCGGGATCGTCGATGGACAGTCTTCGGAGGGCAAGGCCGCCGACGACAAAGACAGGTATTCCTGCCGCATCGGCGACGACGGGATCATCATCCTTCCCCTGATCGGTCCGTTTCCCGCCGCCAACAAGACCCTCGCGCAGCTCGAAGCCGAAATTATGTCTTCCTATTGTCCAAAATACATGAAGACGCCGTTCCCGATCTACGTAAGCGTGCTCGAATACAAGACGCGCAGGGTCTCCGTCGTGGGGGCCGTCACGAAGCCGGGTGTGTATTCGCTGCGGCCCGATCAGATGTCGCTCGTGTCGCTGCTGATGGAGGCCGGCGGCATCGTCGATCAGGGCGCCGCCATGATCCGGATCGCGCGGCGCGGGGATGCCATCTCCGCCCCGCCCGGGGCGCAGGTTCCCACCGCATCCTCGGAGCCATCAGGCGGGCAGGCCGCGCAGACAGAAACGCTGGTAAGATCAGGGACGCCGACCGGATTAGACCGCGGCGGCACGGCGTTCCACGTGACCTTCGGACGAGAAGGACCTCTGGCCACGACCGGCTGGCTTGCCATCGAGAACGAGAATGGCGTTCGGGTCCGCAAGTGGCTCGATCTCGCCAGCGAGTCGCAGCAGGCCATGTTCTTTCGCACGGCGATTGCCACTGCGGGGCAGATGCCGATTGCGGACCTGCAAGGGAGACTCGCCCGGCTGTCCGTGCTCCTGGAGTTCCTGCCGAGGGGACAGGAGACGCGCGCCGCGGCGGAGAGTTCCGGCTGGAAGGTGACGAGCGAGGGCCGCTTCGTGGCCTCTCTGGGGGCCTCGCCGGCCGAGGACCGGACATCCGGCCTGGTCGTGCCGGCCAAGGCGATGGGCCTCGTCCGCGGCATCGCCAGGCGAACCGGCTCCGAGAACGTGACAAGCCTTGTCCTGCCTGTCAAAGGGCTGAATATTCCATTTGCCGACGTGCCGCTCCAGGAGGGTGACACGGTGACCGTGGAGTGGCCTCGCGAGCAGTTCATCTCTGTGCTGGGCCTGGTCAGAAACCCGGGCAATTTCCCCTATCCCGTCGGCTCCCAATACAACCTGGTTCAGGCGATCGGTTTTGCCGGCGGACTGGATGTGGTGGCGGACCCCCGATACATCAGCATCTACCGGTTGAATCCGGATGGGGAGATTGCCAGTGTCGTCGTTCAGCTTGTGAATCCGAAGAAGAAGCCGGACCTGACCGATGCGATGTCGCTGCCGCTGAGGCCGGGGGACGTGGTCTCCGTCGAGCATACCCCGCGCACCCGCGCCAATATCTTCTTCGATCGAATCTTTCGAATCAATCTGGGACTGTACTTCAGTCCGGAAAGCTTGTGGGATAGGAATGAGTGAGACAGACCAGACGTCACGTGTTCCTGCCGTCGCCGCAGATCAATCGGCGACAAACATAGACCGCCCGTCGCGTCAGGCGCCGGTGGATCGGTTCGCCGGTTCCATCGGCGGCTCGGCGCCGGCTTCCGGGGGGCTTCTGGCGGCTGCCTGGCGAAGCCGGTGGATCATCCTGGCTTGTGTGATTCTGTCGCTGGCCGGCGGCTTCTGGTATCTCGAAGCCGTGATCCCCATCTACCGGAGCACGTCGAAGCTGTATCTCGACTATGAAGGCATCCGGATCAACCCGTCGTACGGACCGGGCAGTGTGCCGCAGACGGACAAGTACCTCTACACCCAGGCGGAGCTGCTTCGGTCAAGGCCGATCCTGGCCGCCACGGCCGAAATGCTGCGGGAGGAGAGACTGCGGACGCTCGCCGGCATTGAGGCCCCGGTGGCCTATCTGCAGGGCAACCTCGCCGTGGTCGTGGGAAAGAAGGACGAGACCGTCAGTGTCTCGTTCGACTCGCCGTACGCCCTGGAGGCGGCACAGATCGTCAATCGCATCACCGACGCCTACATGGCGTCGCGTTCCCAGCGCGAGCGGCAAAACTCCGCCCAGGTCCTGGAAGTCCTGCAGCAAGAGATGAGCCGGGCCAACAAGGAGTTGCAGGAGAGTCGCAAGGCCCTGGCGGACTTCCAGGTCAAGAATATGCCTCTGGCGCTGGGGTCAGACCAGAATGCCGGCATCTCCCAGCGGTACTTGGATATCCAGACCGCGTACACGCAGGCACAAATCGCCACGATGGAGGCGGAATCTTTCCGCCAGGGAGTGCGGGCCCTGTCCGGGAATCCGACGTCGCTGCAACAATATGTGCAGGTCCGCAGCGGCCCCAGTACGCTCATCGGCACCACGGTGGAGGGAATGCCGCTCGAGGGCAAGCTGATGGAGTTGCAGTTGCAGAAGAATAAACTGCTGGACAGACTGACCCTGGAGCATCCGAGCGTTACGGTGGTCGCCGGAGAGATTGAGCAAATTCAGCAGAAGATTGCCGATCTGGACCGCGAGTTTGTCGAGGCGGTGGTCACGGCGGCGGAGCAGCGATACGTGGAGGCCAAGGAGTATGAGGAACGAATCGCCCAGATCTACAAGGACCAGAGCAAGCAGGTCATCGCGCTGAACGCCGAGATCGCTCAATACCAGCGGCTGCGATCCGAGGTGGACCAGTTGGAGAGGTACTCTCAGACCCAGGAGCAGGAGATCCGGGAGATTCGGAAAGTCGTGGGCGAGGACGTGGGCCAGTACCGCATGGAGGTTCTGGAGCCGGCCCTTCGCGCGGAGAGCCCGGCCCGACCCCGCAAGGACACGACCATGGCCCTGGCGCTGGTTTTCGGGTTGATGCTCGGGGCGGCACTGGCGGTGACACGGGACTGGGTCGATCAGACGGTCCGGTCGGCGGATGAGATCGCCACGACCTTCGGCCTGCCGATCCTTGGCGTGGTGCCGGCCATGCCCCGCCGGCAATCCGTCCAGGCGCGGGGCCGAAAGGTCTTTCTGCAGCCCGCCTCCCATGAGGCCGAAGCGTTCCGGATTGTGCGCACGGCCCTGTTCTTCGGAACGCCCAAGGAGGGCGCCAGCACCATGCTGATTACTTCCCCCGCCTCCGGGGACGGCAAGTCGACGCTAGTGAGCAATCTTGGCATTGCCTTCGCACGGGCCGGACAGAAGACCCTGATCTTGGATGCCGACTTTCGAAAGCCCATTCAGCACGTGATCTTCGGATTGGACAATCGCCGGCGATGTCTGCGCGGCGTGCTGGACGGGACGATGAAACTGGAGGAGGCGGTCCAGCCCACCCAGATCGAGGGCCTCAGCCTGCTGACTTGCGGGCACAGCGTGTCCAATCCCGCCGAGGTCCTCAACGACCGTCCGTTCGCGGAGCTTCTGGCTCGCCTCGTGGAAACCTATGACCGCATCCTGGTCGACGCACCGCCGGCCACGGCAATCACCGACGCCCAGATCCTCAGCGCTCTCTGTGGCTTCACCGTTCTCGTCCTGCGGGCGGACCATTCCACGCGGAAGATCACTCAGCGGGCCATCGATGCGCTGCAGAGTGTGGGTGGGTGCGTGCTGGGAGTGGTCATGAATCAGGTCCGCAGGAACGGACAGCGCTACGGATATTATGGAGGGTACGGCGGCTCATATCGGTCAGGCTCCTGCTACGGCAAACACGCCAAGGGACAGGAGATAGCCACGGGCTCGAATCGGCACCGGCTGGCGGCGGCGGGCTCGAAGGACCGTGAGTGAGGTGATGCGAGACAGCGCCGGCTGCGGGCGGGATGTCCGCTCGAGCGAGCTGCCGGTGCAGGTAGTCAGGAGATTCACGGGCTTTCGCTGTCGCCGTTCGGCGCACAAGATCGTCGAAGCCGTGTCGATTGCCCTGGAGTACGGTCAGACCGAATGGCGGCTCGCTCTTGCGGAGTTACCGATCGAGCGTGGCTGCACCCCGGAGGGGGTCCGGGAATTGAGCGCCGTGCTGCACCTGCGGCCACAGTCGGATAAGGCCCACAGTCTTCCTGAGGGAATTGCCGCACAGGAAAATGCCGGCTTGAACGCCCTGTGAGCAATGCGCGAACATGGTGGAGGGCAGATTGCCTGCCGTACTTTCGTGAAGCGATTCCCGCGATGAGTCGTTACGCCGGTTGCCGGCGCCGACGGGGACGGAGTCCGCGCAGAGCGTTCGCCTCATACGGTATGATGTGCGAGAGAGTCCTGAATGAAGGGTGATCGCAGAATCGCTTCAGGCACGATGGTGGCCGTCTCCGGCACGTTCATCCACAAAGCGCTGAACCTGGTCCTGATGCCTCTGCTGTTTGCTGCCATTGACAAGGAGCTGCTGGGCGTCTGGTTCCTCATGAGCAATTCCCTGGCGCTGCTGTACCTGTTCAACTTCGGGTTGTCTCCCACGGTGCAGAGGCGCGTGGCGTTCGCCAAAGGGCTCAGCGGCGACGATCCGTACTGCCCGCTGTCTGCATCATCGATCCAGGCCGTGGCCGATCTCCTGATGACGAGCCGGCGAATGCTTCTAGTCCTGGCGGTCGTCATTTTTTCCGGCGGCGTGCTGGCCGGCGACTGGTTCTTTTACTCCCTGAATCTGAGCCCTGGCGCCACGCGGACCGCGTACATCGCCTGGGCCCTGATGTGTGCCGGCTACAGCATCAATACATGGGCAGGGTTCGTCAATTCCCTGCTGTGCGGATTGGGCGATGTCGGGCTGGCCGGCGCGATCAACGTCGGGAGCTTTGTCCTTGTGGATATTCTCAGCATCGCGACCGTGGCCGCGGGCGGGGGAATCGTCGATCTGGCTATCGTCTGGTCCGTCGGCGGAATCGTCAATCGCGTCATCGCCTGGATCGCTTTGCGGCGGCAGTATCCCGAGATCGTATCTGCCCACGGCAAATGGCGTGGCGAGTTGGCCCGGTCCATGATGTTGCCCGCCGTCAAGATGTGGCTGATGAGCCTCGGCACATTTCTGGTGATGCAAACCGACAGGTACTATATCGCGTACCTCGTGAACATCGACGCGGTCCCGGCCTACGTGGCGGCGTACGCCCTGGTGGCGACCGTGCACGAGTTGGCCAAGGCCCCGATTGAGCCGTCGGCCCCGCTGGTTTCTCAGGCCTGGCAGGCGGGGAACCTCCTGATGGTCCGCAAGCTTCTCTGGCGGAATTTGAGAATCGTGGTAGTGACCTTCGGGACGGCAGGCGCACTTCTCGTGACGTGCGGCCGCGACATCATCCGGCTGTGGCTCGGCTCGGGCAATTTCGTCGGGCAGACGGTCCTGGTCATCTTCGTCCTGATGCTCCTGCTGGACTGCCAGCACGCGGTGACCGTGAGCGTAGGCGTGGCTACGGAGGACATACCGTACGGGCCCTGGCTGCTGATTGCCGCGTTCATCAACCTGGTCCTGTCGTACCTGATGGGTGTGGCGTGGGGTCTTGCGGGGATTGCCGCCGCGACGTTGATCGCTCATCTTGTCACCGTGAACTGGTACGCCGTGTATCGGCCCCTGAAGCAGCTCGGCCTGTCAGCGGGCCTGTACGTGAAGCAATTCCTGTTGCCCGCAGCCTTGCTGATTCTTCTGGCTTTGGTCCTCCTCAGCGGTGCCGCCCGCGCGTTCGCCCAGAGCCCCGTATGGAAATTGTCCGTCTGCGGCTTGCTGGCCGCCTTGTACGGCTCGTCCGTGGCGTGGCTGTGGTGCCTCGACGGCGAAGATCGTCAGAGCCTCAAGAACCTGGCCGGGCTGCTCGCGAGGCGTCTTCGGCTCAGAACTGCATCATGAAAAGTGTTACTGTGCGTCAGGTGGAATCTCTGCGGGAAAAAACGATACCGGGCCTCCATGAATCCTTGGTGAGACATCTGCCGCCATTGGACAAGGATGGGGCGGTGCTTGACGTCGGCTGCGGAACCGGCGCGTGGCTCGAAAGACTCTTCGGACACGGGTACCGCAATCTCTACGGCATCGATGTGGAGTTGTCCCAAGTCGGCACCACGAACGCGCAGTTCTTCCAGGCGAATCTTGAGGTCGATGATATCCACCTGGATGGTCGGAAGTTCCAGTTGATTACCGCCATCGAGGTCATCGAGCACATCGAGAATACCGGTCGGCTGTTCAGCCTGGTGGCGTCGCATCTGGAGGACGACGGTCTTTTCCTGCTCACGACGCCGAACGTGCACTCGCTGCACTCGCGACTGCGCTTTCTGCTCAGGGGGGAGTTGCAGTTCTTTGACGGCAAGGCCGACGAGACGCACATCACGCCGATCGTGCTCACTCCCCTGGAGCGCATGCTCGCCCGGCATGGACTTCGCATTCGCTCCTCGTGGTCCTTCCCGGAGGCCGGCGGCAGTATCGCGTCCCGCAAGAGCCTGAGGCTTGTGTCGAAGATGCTCGGCCTGGTGATTCCAAACCCCATCCCCGGCGACATTCTCTGTGTCCTGGCCGAGAAATGCACGCGGTGAGGATAAATCACAGAACAGGACAGGAACTCAAATGAGGTATTACTCGTGAGAAAATGGGCGTATATGGGCGTCCCTCATACGGGAGGGACTTACTCGGTCTTCACGAGCCTGCGAAAGGGATTGCGCGAGCACGGCGTCGAGCTGCGTTGGGTTGGCGTCGGCGCCGGCGAGGCGAAGATGGCTGCGAGTGGAGCTGCCAACGGGGAACTGGAACTGGGAACCGTCGTGGCGCCGGCCGAACGGGACGACAAGCGACAGGGAGCGGCCCTGGTGGAGTTCTTCGCCGGGGGAAACTATGAAGGGGTCTTTGTCAACGTATTGAGCGGCCGGGTGTCCACGAACTTTGTTCGCTACCTGTGGCCCGGCGTGCGGCGGATTCTGATCGCGCACACGACCACGATCGCCACGTACGCTGCCGCTCGGGTCGTGCGAGATTACGTGCACGCCGCCGTGGGCGTGTCGCCCCGGATTGCGCGGGACTTGATCGCACACAACGGATTTAACAAGGCGTCCACGGTCGCCATTGCCAATGCCATCGAAGTGGAGCGGTTCAGCGCCGCAGACCGAACGGCCTTCCCGGACTATCTGAGAATCGTGTTCCTGGGTCGGGTAGAAGACACGGCGAAGGGATGCCTTCTTCTGCCCAGGATCATCGAGCAAGTGAATAGAAGCGGGGTCCGGGCGCAGTGCACCATTGCCGGCGACGGACCCGATCTGGCCCGGTTGAAGCGCCGATGCGCCGACCTGTCCAACGTGCGCTTCCTCGGCGCCGTGCCGCGTGAGGCGGTGCCGGACATTTTGTCTGACGCGGATGTTTACTTGTTTCCCTCGCGATACGAAGGCTTTGGCCTGAGCCTGGTGGAAGCCATGGCATCGGGCTGCGTTCCGGTCGCCTCGGCGATCAGCGGCGTCACCGACACCATTGTCGAACATGGAACCACGGGATGGCTCTTCCCGATCGGCCACTGGAGGCGAGCCGCCGACTACGTTATGCTGATGGCTCTCGACCCGGCCAGGCGGCGCGAGATGTCGCTTCTGGCCAGCCACAGCGTACGAAATCGGTTCTCCATGGAGCAGATTGCCTGGCAATATGCGGCCGTTATGGATACGGTCGCAAGCTCGCCACGGCCGCTGAGTCAGGCCCTGGACGTGCGCAGATGGAGCTACCCGAGAGGGCTCAGGGACGGATGGAGAACGTATCTGCCTGAAGGAGTGAAACAGCGATTGAGGGTCGTGCGCGAACGTTTCATCACGGCAACGGCATGAAGGTGCTTGTCTGCCAACATGGTGCTCGTCACAGGTACGCGATTGCGCGGATCCTCGAAGAGGCAGGCATGTTGTCCCGCCTGTACACCGACTCTTCACAGCACAGCGCCCTGGGCAGAATCTGCCGCCGGCTGGGGCGCCGCATCGGGGGTCCCATTGGGCGGCTATCCAATCGCGAAATCGAGGGTGTTCCGCCGGAGAAGATATTCTCCACGGATGCGATCTTCTGGTCTGATCTGTTCCGGGGACGTCGCCATGACGCCCCAATCATTCAGTGCCATCGACGCCACAAGACTCTGTCGCGAGTGATGCAGCGACGGGGTACGGCAGACGCGGACACCCTGTACACGATGTACCACGAAGGCCTGGACTTCATCCGATATGCGAAAGACAAGGGATTGAGGATCATCGTGGACGTCTTCATTCATCCGATGACGGATCGCATCGTGAACCGTGAATCTCTGACTCACCCGGGCTGGCAAACCCCCATGACGGAGAGCGTTCTCGAATTCGCCGACAGCCTGATCTGGCAGGCTCTGGAACTGGCGGATGTCGTCCTGTGTCCCTCGCAGTGGGTAGCGGAAGGTGTGTCGGCGTTGAGCCCTGCGGCTGCCCGGAAGATACGAACATGCCCCTACGGCTCGAGCATCACGTACGACGGGCGCGTCAACGATCCGGCGCCCGGACGCGTGTTCTACGCCGCCGCCTGCCCCCTGCGCAAGGGGTTGCCCGATCTGGCCCAGGCCGCCAATGTCCTGAAGGCAAAGTATCCGCTTATGGATTTCCGGGTCGCGGGGATCACCGACCCTGCGATTTATCGTCGTCCCGAATGCCGGAATCTGACGTTTCTCGGCAACCTCTCCGGCGCGCAGATGCGGGAGGAGTTCCTGTCGGCGGACATGTTTGTCCTGCCGACCCATGCGGAAGGCCTGGCATCTGCTGTAATCGAGGCCATCGCTGCCGGGTGTCCCGTCATCACCACGAGACAGGCAGGGGTGTCCATTCGCGACGGTGTCGACGGCATGCTCCTGGCGCCGGGCGATGCCGAGGCGCTTGTGGCGGCCATTGAGAAGATGTACTGCGACAGGAATCTCCGCGCGACACTGGCGGCAAATATGAGAGAACTGGCCGCCGAGTACACGATGCAGGCGTGGAAGGAACGCCTGGTTCATCTCCTGAGGGAGATGTGACCTGGACGCCAGCAGTGACGCTCAACATCGCTTGCGCCACTTGGGCAGGGTAGAAACAAAATGCGTCTGGCTGTCATTTTTCACCGTTTCGGGCCGTACCATTACGCCAGATTGAGGGCTGCCAACAGGGTCAAGCCCATTGTGGCGCTGGAACTGTCGGGCGAGGATAAGACCTACGCCTGGGCCCACATCACGGGGGAGGCGGAATTTGAGCGGCACGTGATTTTCCCGGCGGCGGACTCTGAATCGCTTCCGGGCAGGAGAATCCGCGACGAGGTTCGCAGGAAACTCGATGCGATCCGACCGGACGTCGTTGTCATCCCGGGCTTCTACGACAAGGGCGCCTTATCGAGCCTGATGTGGTGCAACGAGCATGACGTTCCCGGTATCGTGGTCTCGGATACCACAGAGCGCGATTTCCGCCGGCACTTCTGGCGTGAGTGGGTCAAGCGGAAGGTCACCGCACGATTCTCCGCCGCTCTGGTCGGAGGGCAGGCGCAGGCGGAATATCTGGTCAAGCTGGGAATGCGCAGGGACCGCGTATTCCCCGGTTACGACGTGGTTGACAACGATTACTTCTCGGCCAAGGCGGACCAGGTCAGGCAAAACGCCTGGCGCTACAGAGACGAGCACTCCCTTCCCGAGAGATACTTTCTCACCTCGAATCGCTTCATTGCCAGGAAGAACTTGTTCCGACTGGCGACGGCATACGCCGAATACCGGCAACAGACAGCCGATCCATGGGACCTGGTCATGCTAGGCGATGGGGAGTTGATGCCGCTGCTAAAAGGGCATATAGACGCCTTGCACCTGCGAGATCACATCCTTCTGCCGGGATTCAGGCAGTACGAGGAGCTTCCCGTCTACTATGCTCTGGCCGGCTGCTACATTCAGGCGAGCACGGCGGAGCCTTGGGGGCTGACGGTCAATGAGGCCATGGCGTCCGGATTGCCTGTTCTCGTATCGAATGTATCCGGCTGTACAAAGGACCTGTTGCGCGAGAACGAGAATGGATTTGTTCTGGATCCATGTGACATCGCCGACATGGCACAGAAGATGCTCAGGGTTTCCGACGCCGGCTGCGACAGGGAGGCGATGGGCCGGATGAGCCGTCAGATCATCTCGCATTGGGGATGTGACCGTTTCGGTGAAAACCTCTGGAAGGCGGCCGAGCGGGCCTGTCAGGACCCTGTCCGCAGAAATAACAGGACCGGCGCTGCGATCTTGAAAGCACTGGTGTTCCTCAAATGACTCGGTGCACATCCACCGCCTCTTTCCGGGGACTTTGAACGAGGGCTTGGACCGCATGGCTGTATTTCTGCTGATCGCACTGACTGTGCTGACGTTCGCCATTGTCGTGCAAGCGATCATCGACCCCGTTCGCATCTATCAGTATCCGTTCTGTGCGGCGGTGGTCATTGTGGGCTTCATCGTCCCTCCGCTGTTCGGGCTTCTGCGGGCCTCGTACCTGCCTCCCTGGAGCATCGAGCGCTACCTGTTCACGTGCATTCTGTGCCTGGTCATGTGCTGGGCGGGCGACGCGTGTGCAAAGCGGTACAGCCGGCCGAGAGCCAGGCTGGTGGTATACGATGCCCGGCGCTGGCTGTTGGGCTCGACCTTGTTGATTCTCGTTGGCGGGCTGACCTACCTTAAGAGCCGCATCCTGTTCCAGGCGGAGTTCAACATGGGCACCGGATTGCCGACGGCGCTGTCCTTCTTCACCGTCCTGCTGCGGTACGGCTTCATCATGGCGATGATCTACCTCCTCAGCACTCGGAACAAGTACGCCCTGCTGTTGGCTGGTTTGAGCGGCCTGTACTACCTGGACCGGATTATCCTCTTCGGCCGGCGCCAGGACGCATTTGAGTTCCTCTTTGTTATCATCGGGGCCGTCTGGTTTGTTCTGGGCAAGCGTCTGCCGCGAATCGCCATAGTCGCCATGATTGTGGTCGGCGCGATCGCCGCCACGAGCGTCGGAGCGTACCGCTCCATCGTGGTTTCCACCTCCGGCGAGCGGGACTGGTCGAGGCTCAGAGACGTCAACGTGCTCGAAGGGTTTCGCAGCTCCGTGGCGGAAGGGAGCACGGAAACTCTTGCCGGGGTCTACCTGATGGCCGCCAGCGCAGCGGAGAATGCCTTCGATTTCGGCGCCTACCATTGGAATGTGTTGGTCTTCAATTATGTGCCGGCCCAGGTGTTTGGCGCGGATTTCAAGGAATCCCTGTACATACCGGCTCCTGACCTGATCGCGATGGCGGAGCGGCGATACGGCTTCGTTCCGTCGAGCGGCACCACCGTCACGGGAATGGTAGACTGTTACGCCTCCTTCTGGTACGCAGGTTGTCTGAAGTTCTTCCTGATCGCCTACATAATGCAGTGGCTGTACCTGCACGCCATCCGCGGCAGCCTGATGGCGCAGTCGATCTACCTGTTCATGATGGGCATGGCTCTGCACGCCGTGACTCACCATACGCAGTTCTTCTTCTCACCGTGGCTGCACCTGCTTTTCTTCTGGGTTCCCGTGATGTTCATCGCCGCGAGGTCTGTCGAGCCGGTCGAGCTGGAGGCCGTGTCACTCGCCAGGTGAAGGATGCATGTTCTGATGGTGATCGCTTCGATGTCCAGGAGTGCGGCGGGGGTGGCCGCGAGTGTGCAGAGTCTGTGCCGGTCGCTCAGCCCCCGCTGCTCAGTCAGCGTCGTGTCCGTGAAGGACGAGTTTTCCGATGCAGACCGGCAGGCGTGGCAGCCGGTGGAGCCGCAGGTCCTCGCGGCCCGCGGACCGAGGTGGCTCGGGTATTCGCCGGACCTGCAAAGCCGGATCGGGCGGGCGGACGCCGCTGTCATTCACAGTCACGGCATTTGGATGTATCCCGATCTGGCGGTGAGGCGGGCCACCGCGCAAAGTAAGGTTCCCTGGCTCATCTCTCCTCATGGCATGCTGGACGCGTGGGCGCTGCGGAATTCCGCCTGGAAGAAAAGGCTGGCCGGCTGGCTGTTCGCGAACGAAACTCTGCGCCGGGCGGCATGTCTGCACGCCCTGTGCGAGTCGGAGTACCGCAGCATCCGAGCGTATGGATTGAACAACCCCGTCGCTATCATCGCCAATGGCGTCGATCTGCCGGACCGTGCGCAACAGACGGATTTGCCCTCGCAAGTCGAGCGTGGCGACGATGCACGCAAAACTCTGCTGTTCATGGGAAGAATTCATGCCAAGAAAGGCATAGAGAACCTCATCCGGGCCTGGGCTACGCTCAAATCGCAACGGGTTCCCGCCGACAAATGGAGGCTGGTCATTGTGGGGCAGGGCTCAGATGGATACGGGGTGGCGATGAGGCGTCTGACGCGTGACTCGGGGCTCAATGAGAGCGTCGCGTTCATCGGCCCCGTGTATGGAAATGAAAAGGACGACGTTCTGTTGCAGGCGGACGCCTTTGTGCTGCCGTCCAGCAGCGAAGGTTTGCCAATGGCTGTCCTGGAGGCCTGGTCGTACGGTTTGCCGGTAGTCATGACGGGGCAGTGTAACTTACCCGAGGGTTTTGAGGCCGGCGCGGCGATCGAAGTCGAGCCGGACGCAGATTCGATTGCGAAAGGCCTGGCCTCGCTGTTTTCCCTGTCTGCGAGCGATCGTGCGCGGCTGGGAGCGAATGGAAGAAGACTGGTTGAGTCGAAATTCAACTGGCCGAAAGCCGCGTGCGATATGATGCGCGTGTATGAGTGGATTCAGGGAACCGGTGAGCGGCCGGCCTGCGTGCGGATGGATTGAGCGCGTATGCCTCAGAGCTATTGTCCGAGCCCGTTTTCGTTCGGGAACAAAGCCGCGCGGGTGATTTGGAACGTGACCTGGCTCGTGCTGTTCCGGCCGAGTCCCCGGCCGTTGCACGCCTGGCGGCGGCTGCTCCTGAGACTGTTCGGCGCCAGGATCGGCCGGGGGGTGTGCCTGTCGCCGTCGTGCCGCATCGCCATGCCCTGGAAACTCCAGATGCGAGATCACAGTACCCTGGGGGACTACGTCATCTGCTACAACATCGGCGGCGTTCGCATCGGTGCGTACTCGACGGTCTCGCAATACGCGCACCTGTGCTCCTCCAGCCATGACTACGAGCATCCGAACATGCGGCAGACGTTCGCTCTGATCGAGATCGAAGATCAGGCGTGGATCTGCGCCGATGCGTTCGTCGGGCCGGGCGTGCGCATCGGGCAGGGCGCGGTCCTGGGGGCCAGGGCCAATGCCTTCAGAGACATCGAGCCTTGGACAGTCGCCGGCGGCAATCCCGCCCACACGATCAAGAAACGAGTCATCCGGGGATTGCAGGAGCTGTCCCGTGCCGCTTCTTCACAAGGCGCTCGCAATGACACGCCGCAGTGCGGTTCCAAGACAGTCTCGTAACGTTCGATACTATGCTGATTGCCGGTATCAATGATGGTCATAATGCTTCTGTGGTCCTGCTGCAGGACGGCAGAATTGCTTTTGCCTGGCAGGAGGAGCGGTTCACCCGCCGCAAGAACCAGCCTGGATTTCCCATCAATGCGCTGTGCACCGGGCTTCGATTCATCGGCGCCGATTTGAATGACGTCGATGTGTTTGCCGTGGCCTCGAAGCGACCTGTCACAATGCTGGGCACATCGGAGGAAGATGTCACGGGCTACTCCAGGCGCGACGGCTCTCTCGCCAGGCGTCTGCGCTCGGCGATCCGCAGCACGCCGCTGGCCGGCCCGGTCTACAGCTTCCGCCAGTTGCGTCGGGAAAGGGAGATCGAGAGGCTCGGCATTTCGCGGGAGAGGACTCGATTCTACGATCATCACTTGTGCCACGCCGCGACAGCATTCTGGGGCTCCGGCCGCACCCTCGACCGCACGCTGGTCATCACCAACGATGGAGCGGGGGACGGCCTGTGCGGCTCCGTCTATATCGGGGAGAATGGTGCACTGCGGCGGGTATCGACCATTCCAGAGGCCGATTCAATCGGGATCATCTATACGACCACCACGGTGCTTCTAGGCATGCTGCCCAACGAGCACGAGTACAAGGTGATGGGCCTTGCACCCTACGGGGCAGGCCGGCAGGCGGAGGCCATGAGGTGCAAGCTCCTTGCGTGGATACACACGGATGGACCTGCGCGGCCGACCTATGAGCGTAGTCCATCGACGCCATCATTTTTCGGCTGTTACCGCAGACTGGCGAGACTGTTCGAATGTCAGCGGTTCGATCACGTCGCCGCAGCGGTCCAGCAGTTCCTCGAAGAGGTGCTGGCCCGCTGGGTCACGAACTGCGTGCAGGCCACCGGGATTCCGCACGTGATGCTCTCCGGCGGAGTCTTCATGAACGTCAAAGCCAATCAGAGAATCCTGGAACTGCCCTGCGTGCAGAGCCTGTACGTGGTCCCGTCGTGCGGAGATGAAACGAACGCATTCGGCGCGGCGTTCCTCGCGTACGCGGAAGCATCGAGAAACAGTCCCGAGAGTCTCGGCTCGCTGTACTACGGCCCCGCGGTCGAGGACGCGGCCGTGGATGAAGCAGTCCGGGATCTTGGCGGGGCCGATGATCTGCGCATCTCGACGCCGCCGGATATCACGCGGACCGTCGCCAAACTGCTGAGCCAGGGGCACATCGTGGCCAGGGTCTGCGGAAGGGAGGAATTCGGGGCCCGGGCGCTTGGCAATCGTTCCATTCTCGCCGATCCATCCGCGCCGGACGTCGTGCAGACCATAAACAGGGCGATCAAGCAACGCGACTTCTGGATGCCCTTTGCATGTTCCGTACTCGCGGAGGAGGAATCCACGTACATCAGGAACCCCAAGGCGATGCCGGCGCCGTACATGATCGTGACATTCGACTGCACCGAGAACTGGCGCCAGATCATTGCCGGAATCCACCCCCACGATCACACGGTCAGGCCGCAGGTCGTCCGGCCCGAGGCAAACCCGGAGTACTATCAGTTGCTCTCCATCTTTCGCGAGTTGACCGGCCGGGGGGCTGTCTTGAACACTTCGTACAACCTGCACGGCGAGCCGTTGGTCAGCAGTGCACGGGACGCAGTGGACGTCTTTGCCCGCTCGGGTCTGCGCTGGTTGGCGCTCGGCAATAGACTGCTGTCCAAGACATAGCAGACAACGTAGAACCGCGTTTGGGCGGCTCTGAAGATCGCCCGGATTCTGTCGGCGGCGAGTAACGGGATTTGGATCGCGTATGCGTGTATCGGTTCTCATCCTGACGCTCAACGAGGAGACCAATCTTCCGGCCTGCCTGGAGAGCATCTCCTGGTCGGATGACGTGGTGGTCCTGGATTCGTTCAGCACGGACCGGACGGTGGAGATTGCCGCAGGGGCCGGGGCCAGAGTCGTGCAGCGCAAGTTCGACAACTGGTCCTCGCACCAGAACTGGGCCGTTCGCAACATCGCATTCAAGCATCCGTGGGTGTACTATTCCGACGCAGACGAGCGTGTGACGCCCGAGCTGGCCGGAGAGTTGCAGGGCATCGCCGGGGACGGGCAGCGCGACGAAGTGGCGTACCGCGTGCGTTTCAGAAACATGTTCATGGGCCGCCACATCAAGCATGCGAGTCTCTATCCGACGTGGGTGCTGCGGTTCTTCCGGCCGGAGAGAGTCCGCTGGGAGCGGCTGGTGAACCCCGTTGCGGTCGTGGACGGCCCCCAGGGACGGCTGCAGGCCCATTTCGAGCACTACAGTTTCAACAAGGGACTGGCACAGTGGTTCGCCAAGCACAACCTGTACTCGTCCGACGAGGCTCGGGAGTTGATCCGGACTCTCGACCAGCCGGTGAATTGGCGCGGATTGCTTTCGGGCGATCCGAGCGAGCGGCGCATAGCGATGAAGAGCCTGGCTTACCGGATGCCTCTGCGACCGGCTCTGGTGTTCAGCTACCTGTACTTCTTCCGTCTCGGTCTGCTCGACGGCGTGCCCGGGTTTACCTACTGTCGCTTGCGGGCGATTTTCGAATACATGGTCGATCTCAAGGTCAAGGAATTCAAGCGCAAAGAGAAGGGCCTGGCGCCATGAGGCACGCGGTATCCATTGTCATAATTGCCCGCAATGAGGAGGCATGGATCGAGAGCTGCCTCCAGTCGGTTGTCGATGCCTCGCGCGGCCTGGATGCGGAGGTGATCCTCGTGGACTCGGCTTCGGAGGATCGAACAATTGCGATTGCGGAGAAGTTCGAGATCAGGACTCTCCGGACTCCTCGTGACGTATGTCAAAGCGCGGCTCTGAGCCGAATCATCGGTGCCCTGCATTGTTCCGGGCGCTACATCCAGTTCATCGATGGCGACATGACAATGGACTCTGCTTGGATTGGGGAGGCGCTGAGCTACCTGGACACGGCAGGGCCGTCCGTCGCGGCCGTGGCCGGCGAAATCCGCCAGAATCCAACGTCGAATCCCTACCGGGAATACCGCCGCAGGAATCTCGCCCGTATGACCCGGACCCGCGAGCCGAAAGCGATGAAGAGCCTGTACGGGGCCTTCATGATCAGGGCCGACGTGCTGCGCGAAGTGGGCTCATTCGACCCCCATCTCAAGGCGAATGAAGAGGGCGAGCTTTCGGACCGGATTCTGGCGGCCGGATATCGCATCAGACTACTTCCCCATCTCTCCTGTTTTCATCACGTGACAGGGGGAGAGGGCTTCATCCCCACGCTGCGGCGAGAGCTGGGCAACTACGTTATGGCAGGACAACTGCTCCGCTGCTCGTTTCGCAACGGGTCGTTGGCGTTTCGTCTGTGGCAATTCAAGTACTGCTTCCTGGCGGCCGGTTTCGTTCTCTTCGGAATCGCCGCCGTGACCGGCGTTCTGGCCCGTTTCATTCCGGAGCCCGGGTCGCTGTGGTTCATGGGACTTGTGCTGATCGCCCTTGCCCTGTTCATTCGGGAGGAGCGCAGACTCGCCAATGTGTTCTACTACCTCGTGGTCTACCTGTCCTCGTGGGTTTTCTTCGGGTACGGTCTTCTGCGGCCGATGGGGAAGCACAGGCCGCACCGGAGGCGGCGAGGACATCCGCAGCCGGACGCCGGCCTCCACGTGATCGCACCTAAGCCGCATCAGGATTCTTTTACCGCGGCTTGATTCGTCAGCCCGAATGTGCCACAGCACATGAGGTTCGTATGGCAAACTGCAGGGTGATGATTCTGAATCTGCCTAGTCCGCCGGGCATGGATGTGGAGAGGGACTTCGCCGGCAGCTATGGGACCGCATCGCCGGTGCGCCGGACTCGCTACGGCCACAGCGGCGATGTCGTCTTCCCGGTTTTCATGCCGTATCTCGCCACGGCTGTCACATGGCAGGGTTGGTCCGTGCACATCGTCGACGGTCAGGCACAGCGGCTGACGGCGGATGCCGTCGTCTCGGTTGTACTGGAGCAGCAGCCGGACTTCATCGTGTCGCTGGTATTTCTACTGTCACCGATTTTCTGTGGTTGCGGAGCGTGGAATGCCGATGGATGAGGTATGGATACCATCGAAGAGACAGGGATGTCGTTGTTGGAGCATTCGCAGGCGCGATCGTTGTTGGCGG
>Ga0315277_10005082_pt1 | contig 17403 bp, 14 predicted proteins | sample YL17G05_15_MG_FD_203695 | JGI IMG/M metagenome (GOLD analysis project Ga0315277, IMG submission 203695) | Sediment microbial communities from Yellowstone Lake, YNP, Wyoming, USA - YL17G05_15 | ecosystem: Environmental > Aquatic > Freshwater > Lake > Sediment | place: USA: Wyoming | collected... | reverse complement strand
TGTAAGAACCTGTTCAACACGGGACACGGGGTTCCCATCGGTGGTGAACCGTGGCTCACGTTCCGCAAAACGCTCAAGCTATCCCCCCTTCCACCGACGGTTCATTCCTTCCCCGAAGCACTCAAGGAAGTCCAGACCATCGTTAAGGAAACTGGATTTGAGCAGTTGATCACGCAAGGTGAGGCCGTGCAAAAGGAAATGATCAAGAAGGAGCAGGAGATGACCCCGCAAAAGATCAAGGCACTCGAGGACCAGCTGCAGAAGCTCAAAGCAGATGCTGAAAAAGCTAAGAAAGCACAAGAGGCGCCGAAAAAATGACCGTTGCATCCAACATCAATCGCGATTATGACCTGTTTCTCGGCTGCGTCGGTCCGAACCGGTTCCCGCAGATCGAGGCGGCCACGATGCGCGTGTTCGAGAAGCTGGACATCAAGCTCCACGATATGAATGGAGCCTCGTGTTGCCCCGCTCCAGGCGTCTTCCGCTCGTTTGATATCCCGACTTGGCTCGCGTTGGCAGCACGCAACATCACGATCGCCGAGCTAGACAAGAGAGACGTTGCCGTCATGTGTAATGGTTGTTTCGGCACGCTGCTCGAAGCCAACCACATCATGAGGACAGAACCGGACAAGCGAGATGCCACGAACGAGGTCCTGGCGAAGGTAAAACGCGAATTCCAGGGCACGGTCAAGATCCGTCACATCATCGATATCTTGTACAACGACGTGGGCGTCCAGGCTCTCGCGGATCGAGTCGTCAACCCGCTGCGCGGCATCAAGGCTGCCGTGCACTATGGCTGCCACTTGTTAAAACCAACCGCGACTCGGCCATGGGGAAAGAACGAGCGCCCGCGGTTCCTCGACGAGCTCGTCGAGGCAACGGGTGCCGACAGCGTGGATTACCGCGACAAATACATGTGCTGCGGTGCAGGGGGTGGAGTCCGTTCTGTCGTGAAGGACATCTCGCTTGATTTCACGAGGGAAAAACTCCAGAATATGAAGGAAGCGGGCGTTGATTGCGTCATCGATGCATGCCCCTTCTGCCACTTGCAGTTCGATCTTGGCCAGACCGAGATCAAGCAAATCTTTGGCATCGAGTTTAACATCCCGGTCATCTATTACACGCAGCTGCTCGCGCTGTCGTGGGGCATAAGTCCTTACGACATCGGGCTACTTCCGACCGCCGATAAACCAGCGGGAACGCCGCCCTACATTTCGACCAAGCCATTCATGGACAAAGTCTTGGCGAACATGAAATGATCACGAGGCTGACATGAAATGGAAAATGAAAAAGAGAAGACAGGTCCCGTCCAAGGCGCCGGCGCGCCGGGCGAGGAACCGAAGATAGGCGTGTATCTCTGCCATTGCGGGGTCAACATCGCGGGCGTGATCAGCATGGACAAGCTCGATGCATACGCCAAGACCCTTCCCAACGTGGTGAAGGTGGTGCAGTACAAGTTCATGTGCAGTGATCTCGGGCAGAACCTCATCAAGGATGATATCAAGAACGGCGTGGTCAACCGGGTCATCGTTGCCGCGTGCTCGCCACGTATGCACGAGCCCACGTTCCGGAAAACATTGCGATCAGCAGGCATGAACCAGTTCTTGTTCGAGCAAGCAAACATCCGCGAGCACAACACGTGGGTGCATATGCGGCAGCCGGAAAAGGCACTGGAAGTCGCCAAGGACCACGTGCGGATTGCCGTGGCGAAGGCCTCGAACCTGGAGCCCCTCGATGTCATGAAGGTCAAGGTGGCACCCGTGGCACTGGTCATCGGTGCCGGCGTCGCGGGCATCAACGTGGCCAAGGACCTGGCCAACCAGAATTTCCAGGTGCACCTTGTCGAGAAAACCCCGACGATCGGTGGCCACATGGCCCAGCTCGACAAGACGTTCCCGACCATGGACTGCTCGGCGTGCATCATAACGCCAGAGATGTCCGCCGTCGGCCAGCACCCGAAGATCAACATCATCAATTATGCCGAGGTCACCGACATCACGGGCTACGTGGGAAATTTCCACGTGACCATCAATAAGAAACCGCATTACGTGGACCAGTCCAAGTGTAATTCATGCGGTGGTTGCGTCGATGTCTGTCCCGTCATCACCGAGAACGAGTTCGACGAGGGCATGAAGGACCGCAAGGCCATTTACATCCCGTTTCCGCAGGCAATCCCGAACAAGTACACGATCGACATGGACCATTGCATCCAGTGCGGCCTCTGCAAGGAAGTATGCGAACCTCATGCTATCGATTTTGACGACAAGCCCAAGAAGATAGAGCTCGATGTCGGCACGATCATCGCATCAACGGGATTCGATGCTTACGACCCGACCGATTATACGCCCTATGGGTTTGGCCGGTTCGAGAACGTGATCACGGGCTTGCAGATGGAACGCGAGCTTTCCTCGTTCGGGCCCACCATGGGCAAGCCAGTGCGCCCGTCCGATGGCAAAGCGCCGCATAGCATGGCTTTCATCCAGTGCGTCGGGAGCAGGAATTGCCAGGTCGGCATGCACCCCTACTGCAGCCGCGTTTGCTGCATGTACGCCATGAAGCAAGCTCGCCAGTACAAGGAAAAGCACCCCGAAGCCGAGATTTACATGCTGTACATGGACATACGGGCTTTTGGCAAGGGTTACGAGGAATTTTACGAGATCGCGAGCCGTGAATATGAGATCCAGTTCATCCGTGGCCGTGCGTCCGAGATCTACGAGAATCCCGCCAACAAGAACGTGATCATCCGGGCTGAGGACACGCTGCTCAAGCGCCCCGTGGAGATCGAGGTGGAAATGGTCGTGCTCTCGGTCGGGCTCGAACCGCGCGAGGATGTCCAGACGATCAGCCGCATGCTCGGCGTGGCGCAGACCGGCGATGGTTTCCTCATGGAAGCGCACCCGAAACTTCGGCCCGTCGATACGCTGTCCGATGGCATTTTCATCGCCGGCTGCGTTCAGGGGCCAAAAGACATCCCGGACGCGGTCGCGCAGGCCAAGGGAGCAGCAAGCGCTGCAGCATCCTTGATGGCGCGTGGCGAGGTGGAGATCGAGCCTTACTTCAGCGTCATCAACAACGGGCTCTGCTCAAAGTGCCTCAGCTGCATCGATCTGTGCCCGTACGGGGCCATTAGCTTCGAGAAATTGGAGCACGAGGTCAAGATCAACGAGGCACTATGCAAGGGCTGCGGGACATGCGCGGCAGCGTGCCCGTGCAGCGCAATCTCGCAGAATCACTTCCGCGAGCGCCAGATCTTCGCAATGATCGACACGGCCATCCCCGTTGCTAATGGAAAATAAGGATCGAGTATATCCAACTTTATTCATTTCTTGTTTTTTTCGTCATCCTTTCTTTTTGCTATTAAATAGAGCGTTTTGTTGAATAGTTGTCCCACAAGACGAATAGTTTGAATTTAAAAAAAAAATTGAAATGATTCTGAATATAAAAAATATATGACGTTTAGGTGTTATGTCGCTTCTTAACTAAATATCGCATGGTTGGAAAATGTCAGTCATTTTTCAAGGAAATATCATTTAATATGTTTGAATAGTTGATTAAGCTTAAGTGTCGATGAAACGTTACTATTCCTATCGGATTTGAACTTTGAAGGTTCCGCTGATGAAAAAAAATAAGGAATATGACAAGGCAAAATATACCCGGTTGTACCAAGAAACGCTTCTGGAACAAGATAATCCCCAAGACCAAGCGCAATTCAATCTCATTAGCGGAGACCTCGATCTTCATGATATAATGACGCTTGACAAGGAAGGTATGGAACAAGAAGATGATGAGATGAACGAGTTTTCCGAGATCTTGCGTCAACTTTTCCGAGCCGAGAAGGGCGTATTTTCGCGCATCTTCATCAGGGCCGTGCGAGGCGCCGGCCTAACATCACGACTCTACTTCTTGTACAAGATCGCGAGCGAGATCACGAAACTCAAGGGCACGTTCGCAAAGACGCCGACCGACCCCGGGATCGAGAATCGAAACCTGGATTATGTCGTCATGGATAATTTCCAATTCGATGATTTCGCAAGTACGACCACCAAGCTCGTCCGGGTCAAATGCTTGATAATAGGCCTGTCGATGCGAGAAAGCTTGAAATTGCACGAGAAAGTCTGTGAAAGAAAGCTTGAAATAAAACCGGAGCGTGCCGTGCAAAAGTTTTACATGATGCGTGGTCGCTCCCCGCGAATCCTGGCAAACATTGCGAACGATCGCCTGGATTCCTTGAAAATCAATGACCCACCATGGACAATCCCCGATCTGTTCGGCGTGGACGTCATGGAGCGGCTAATGCGTGGCTCCATCTATAATCCGGCAAGGTTCTTGCGCGGCATTGGCTGGTTCCTTGCAATGAAGGCAGCTCGAAAAGGTAGCTCCAGCGAGATCGAAAACATGGAAATTATCAATGCATGGCTTTCTCAACAAGGCTTGATCACGGCTTTATTCTACTTGCGGTACGTTTTCGAACCTCACGAGGAATATTACAAGGATCAATTGAAAGGCAAGCAATATAGCGACGACGATCAAGTGCACTTCCCGCGTCTGCACGAATCCAAGGTGGAGATCTTGAAAAAAATCGACAACAAGATCAACACGCCAACGACAATAGCGCGGGCTCTCGGGGATGGAAAGACCGTGTCCGCGATTTCCATGCAACTCGCCGTGCTGCGAGACCTGCATCTCGTCGAAGTCTTCATATCGGACCGAAACCGCATCTATACTTTAACGGAAGGTGGCGAAGCAATGGTAGATTTCTTGCTGGAGGCAGAACATTGCCGGGCTTGCAAGAATAAATCGTGCAAGTTCAACTGCGACGGCGCTTTTCTCGTCGAAAAGGATCAGGGATCAACGAAATCCATCGTGCCATGCAAACCAGGGGCGTGTACTCCACCGGTTCGCCTCAAGAATGTACCCATCACAATACGATGATCGACGAAACACGTCTTGGTGCACAAGCACAAGACATGCGAGTCATTTCAAAAAAAAGTCCAGTCCATCCAGGAAAAAAACGGAGCATAAGAGAAACAGGGCACGGGGGGAATTTTCCCCCCTTTTTTGTGCCGTGTCACGTCACGATCCGTTTTTTCAAAAATAACGAGGCCGTCAGCATTATGAAATCGAAAAAAACGAGTGATCGAATGCCGTGCGATGTTGATTTCCAGCGGAAACTAAAGCGGGTGATCAACGAAGCGGAGAAGGAGCAAACCAAAGTCGATGAGAAGCAGGCAATGGACGAGGAGGAGCGGAGCAGCGACACGCAGTACGAGGTAGATCTGGATAAAGCGTTCCAGATATTTGACATCGCGCGTGAATTTTCGCAGTCTAAGGATTTTCTCATATATCTCGATTTTTTTCATAGATTCATACCGGACCTCTGCGATGGCAACCGGGTCGTGATCTGGAAAGGAGATGCCGGTAAAATATCATGCAAGATCTCGGTCGACGAGGATGGAAACATAGGTTGCCGCTGTTTTCGACAAAGGGGCTTGCAACAAAGAACGATAGATTCGTGCGCCTTCCATTCGCCGGTCGACATGGTAAACATTATGCCAGAGCACTTGATCAAGGAAATGCACGATGGTTTGTCGGTCGATTCTATCTTTCAAATGCTGCTCACATCCGTTTCAAATAGGAGAACACCATTGAATAGCAGCAGCGCAGCGGGGCTGTCGGATGGATCTCTGGGTCGATCAGCACCAAAACGACGAGGAAAATTCGGCAACCATGACGATCCAGAGGTTACATAGCATCATTGATTCACAACTACTTCAAGGGGGATGGAACATGAACGCCAAGAAATCCAAAAAAAAGCCATCGAGAAAGCAGATCGCGAGTAAAGACGCAAAGAAAGGAACCATAACTCAGCGATTCATAAATTACATAATGGACACGCTGCAAAAGAACAAGGCGGATGTCTTGAAAGATCTCGATAACAGTACGAATGAAAGCGGGAAAGATTCCAAGATTTATATCACCACCAAGAACATGATTGACAATTATGACCCGTGGAAATTCGTCATAGTTGAAAATGATTTCTTCTACATCCCGATTAACAACACGGGGGAATACGATTTCGGGATTGGACTTCGGTTCGAGAATTACCTAGAAATGGGCGACGGGAATTTTGCGGAAGGCACGTTCACAGTGTTCGGAGTTGCACGCAAGAGCGGGAAAGTGAAAAAGGTGATGCTCAAGGAACAATGCCGAACGGGAGGCAAATCCGGCGTCGTCGGAGGCCTTTTTGCATTGTCCAATATCATCTCTTTAAAACTCAGCATGGACAACCCGATCGGTGGTGGATCGATTTTCTTCCAGATAATACCACACGCAATAGAAACAATTCACGAGGCACTTGACAAACTTGAAATTCATGATGATCTCGTTGACAGGAGCTTCGCCAGTATTTGCATCAAGGATCTCAATGCCACGATCTCTCACATTAACGAAAATGCGAACGACATTGAATTTGATAACTATGCATTCGGTGCTATTTTATTCAACATCTTTCCCATGGACCTAACCGTTGACGAATATACAAAAATTCTTGCCTTGATCCTGAGAACGGATTTTGAACCCCGGTTCAAGATCATCATGGAGATACCGGACTTTGCTCACGCAAATTTTTGGGGCCGAGAAAATGTCTTCGGCTCAAACATCGATTTGATCACGCGATTGTTGAAATCCAAATCCTTCGAGCAAGGTAGTGCTTCTTTCGCGGGAGATGTTTGGTCTATTGCAAAAATGTTTTCCGCGATTAGCTCGAAAATGACAAATCCGCCGCTGGAAAACACGCTGCACGTGGATTTTAAGAATTTCATAAGCATTCTTTATCCACGGCTTGAATTCCAGAACGCGCTTGAGATGGTCATGACCGATATTCCCAGGATCTTCAAGATTTTTTCCCGTGACGAGATGCTCGCCCATGAAGTTTTCAACATGCTTCGCGAACAGCTGCGACAAAGCCTCGACGTGGCTGCCAGGAACAATACATGGGGCCTATTCCAGGATGACCAAATCGACGCGATTCTTCAAAAGGTGCTCGACCTTCCGCTGCATTCCACGGATATATCTTCCATGCTTGCCTTGATGATCGATAAAAAATACGAACGTTTGTACGACGGACGCATGAGCCACATTAGTAGACTCGCGCGTAGATTAGATTGCTTCGAATCTCAATCTTTCTCTTCAGATCTAGCTGATAACGTGCTGGATTTTGGAGCTATTGCATGCAAGTTGTTAAACTGGAAAGGAACTTCCCTTGACTTTCCAGGTTATTTGCAGCACGTGGCATCGATCATAATTCTCCTTCGGGATGCCGTGAGGGATGAACGACAGATTGGTCAACTCGTATCCGAGCTCGATGCAACCGGTTTCGAGTTTGACAACAACCAGCAAATAAGTTTGTTGATCCAGCTTTCGCTGCAAGTATTACTGGCCAACATCGTAAAGGAATACAAGGGATCGCGATTACAAGAATACCAATTGAATCGGTTTCTCGTCGCGAAGAACAAGCTGCAAGAGATCTCTTGGAGAGAAATCAACGCGACCGTTTCGCAGTTCGTGGCAATTTCTGGATATTACAGGCTTTACGCACCCGTTGGAAACGCAGAAACGCTGTTAATGCTGGTTCAATATCTGGGGAATTCGCTCTTGAATTCCCGCTTAAGCAAGGAAAAAGCGCTTGATTTTATCGAGATCCTGTTTGACAAGCGAGTTTTACGCGCATTCATTTCCATGGCTCGTTCATCTCGTTCGCGTCTTGATTGGGATAGTATAAACAAGGATATTTTTGCACTTTTCATGCTGCTGGTAGGTTGTTACACGGGGAATGACCAATTCCCGCTGGAAGATGCCGTGAAGGACTTCCTCTCAGGGTTGCTCGCATTGCTCGGAGAATCATCCGGAAAGGAGGCATTCTTTGAGAAAATGATCGATCTTACCACGCGCTTCCGCGCAAAAATCAAGTCTTTGCGAAGCGTGTATCCCATCACACCTTTGATTCTCGGGATACACATGGCCTTGAATTATGCTGGAATAGGCAACCAGGTAAAATATACACCAATGAAACAGTTTTTGCTCGACAGTTTTGGCGACGTTATTGACGAGATCAAGAGGGATGAACGGCGAGTGGCCTCGCTCCGCACCTACATTTTTCAAGACCGGCACTTGAGTACCTTGGGATATTATTCTTCATTCCCGATGTATACCGATTTTTATGGGCGGGACATAGATTTATATGCGATATTCAACACGCTCAAGAACGTGATCGCATTTCAGATGGATTCGCAAGACATTGCAAGGTTCATGGATAGTTTCAGGGAAACCGGTCTTCTCGATAATGAAATGTTCTTGCAATTCGTCGCTCGTGAAGGATTCTTCTGGAGCCTTAATAGGCACGCGGATTGGAATCGAGAAGCCGAGAGTGTGATCAGAAAAATCTTCCAGTTCACCTTGCAACTAAAAAAAATGGCAAGCCCGAGCGTTGAATTCATCAAAAACAAACCATTTTTCGATGCAATCGTGACGCTTGGAGTAGTTCCGGATTACAAGAATAGGATTCAAGAACTGATCGCCCCGGCCATTCATGAAAGTCTCGAGCTGATCCTTCGGGAAATGGGCGATGCTCAAGGCGCGAAGAATATCAGCATCATGAAGGAAAAACCAAGCATTTATTCCATGCTCCTTGATACGCCGGATTTACTTGTCGAGCTTCTCGTGACGACAAGTAAAGCTACTATCAAGAATGGTCGCCTGGAATTCAGAAATGTCTACTCGTTCCTGGAAAAGAAATGCTGCGGGCAACCTGCTCCTCCCTATTCTGATGGCATGGCCGAAAGCACCCTCGGGGAAGTCGCCAAGGCGATCATTCAAGTATTGGAGGTCGATCCGAACCTGCCATTTTCCTTCACGGCGTACGATTTCACGTCATCGCAGCATGCCACGTACTATTTCGAGCCTAGGGCACATATAACCGAGATGATCGAGTTCTTGAACGTTGTAAACGATAATCCATCGTGGCGGGAGGCGATCCGATTGTATCTCTACAAGAACCTGCACCACAGCATCATGAAAAAAGACGTGTCAACGATCAAGGATAATATATCAAAATTGGAAGGACATCCATATTTTAGAAAAGGTCTGAAGCAAACAGTGGCCGCATGCGTGTATGCAAGATATATAATAGAAGATTTCGGAGGAAGGACCAGGAATTATTTCAATAAAGTGCTTGGCTTGAAAACTTTTATTGCAAATCCCGAAGTTGGCATGAAGGATCTGAAGGAGCGATTGACCAGGGACATTGAAGAAACGAGAAGAGAAATGGCCGATCCGGGTCGTAATTTCGGCAGCGATGACCCGTGCAGCAAGCTTCAAGTATTCAGATTCTTGAAGGATTATCTTTTCGGAGACACGCACGTGGCAGGTGTTGATGCAGATATTTCTTGATGTCTATCGCGGCATGATTACAGCTCGCGATCTTGCTTGAAAGTTTCCGGGCAAGCATTACCGCGCTTCCTTGATCGCTTCCCGCCGCTCGACGACACCCCCGATTCAATGCGCGAAAGTCTCGATCGAGGCCGAGTAAACGAACCATGGACCGCCTTTTTGAAAAAAGACAAAGCATTTTATTTTTTCAAACTAATTTATTCTTGTTTGATACCGACGGTTGCGGTTGAACCGTCACTCGACAGCATGAGAAGAGTACACGATGGCTGGAACAGCAGAACACGGTCCACAAGCGACCGAAACTCCCGAAGAGGAATGGAATCCGTACATCTTGGGCATATTCTGTAACTGGTGCTCGTATGCGGGTGCAGATGGTGCTGGCACGTCTCGCATGCAGCGGCCAGCGGCGCTACGCATCGTGCGAGTCATGTGCAGCGGTCGCGTCGAGCCAGAGATGGTATTCCGTGGGCTGAAAAACGGCGCCGACGGCGTTATCGTGAGCACGTGCCACGCGGGCGATTGCCATTACGTGGCGGGCAATTACAAGACGTTCCGCAAGGCGCCACTCATCTCGAAGTTCCTGGAACAAATGGGGGTCAATCCCAAACGATTCCGCCTCACGAACGTGTCAGCGAGCGAGGGTGCCGAGCTCACGGAAATCGTGAAAGAGTTCGTCGAGGAATTGCGTGAGCTCGGGCCAAGCCCGTTCAAGAGCAAGGAATCCAAGGAGGAATAATAACCGAGGCGGAGATGCACGACGATGGCAATGGCACAAACACAAAATGACAAGACCTACAAGATCAAGATTAATTGGTATGCTTGTGTTGGTTGCGGTGACTGCATGACCGCTTGTCCTGTCAATCTTGATATGAAACGCACCAAGGGATATCTTGACGAATCCGATGCTGTGATCCTTGTCAAGAACTCGAATGTTCACGTCATCAACCAAAACCTTTGTACTGGCTGTGGCACATGTATTCCCGCGTGCCCCGTGAAAGCGATCGACATCATCATGAAGGAGGCAGACTGAACAGATGTTCCCAAGACTTCAACGCGTCGTAACGGACACTGCGCAGATCGCCGAGAAGAAGTTTCTCGTCAAGTCACTCAAACTCATAGTAAATAGAGATTTTTGTGTTAATTGCGGCACATGTATGCTCGCATGCCCGAACAACGTCATCAAGGCCGGCGCTCCGTGGCATACCACGTCGGTAGCCTTGGATCCGGATAAATGCTCGTTCTGCGGTGTATGCCAGTACATGTGCCCAACAGGCGCCCTTCAATTATGCATCGATGACGAACCAATAAAGAACGAAAATCTCGTGCTGGTTCAAAAGAAGGCACTTCCCGAGCTCATCGGCGAGCAAGTCGTGTGCACGAACAAGCCCGTCGGGAAGGACGGGAAGCCGGTTATGGCCAAGCATTATATGGACGGCCATTTGAAATACAACAAGGATATATGCCAGACCGGCTGCCGCACGTGCACGGTCACTTGCCCGACGAAGGCCTTGTATTTCCGCCGCGGCAAGGCGTGGGAACAAGGCGAGGTGCTCGAGTTTGACAGGACAAAGTGCATCTACTGTGGAGGGTGCGCATTCGTCTGTCCCGTCGCTGCTATCGAGGTCGAACGCACGGCCGTGAATCATGGCAAAGAGTTTAATGAACCATTTTGGCCGAAGATCAAGCAACGCCTCATGGACTTCCGCTCGTTCGCCAAGAAAGAGCATGAACAACACAAGGCTCTATAAAACAATCCCAACTCCTTCTATTTCCACTTCAAGTTTTTCAATTAGCCTCAAAATTACTTTCGGTTTAGTATTCTACATCTCATCTATATAACGAGATCGCATGTATCTTTTTAAATATGTTTATATAGCTAAATCCGCTATACGATCATGAATACCATGACGCTGCTCAATATTCATGTCAAGGATGAAGACAAGAAAAAGCTCCAAAAATACGTTGAAACCATCGGCGGGGAATCCATGAGCGACGTCGTCCGCTCCATGATCCAGGAAAAAATCAAGATCGATGAAGTGATTGCTGCATTGCCACCCGTGGATCAAGTGGATATCCCCGATTACGTGCCAAAGGACAAGTATGTCATTTTCGTGAACGGCGCCATCGTCGGGGTTGGGGATAACCCGTCCGAACTTGCCGAGCTTGCTCTCCAAAAGTTTCCTGATTTGCCTTTCGTTATGAAATATAATGGCAAAAAGAAGCCTTTTTTAGAACATGTCTTCATGAGCCTTTCCAACGTTCATGCGTGGAGATATTGCATTTTCGAAGGTCACTCTTTTCCGATGCTTCCTATCGAGTTCCAGTGCTCGGATAAAAACAAAAAAACACTATATGCGTCCATCGACACTGCTGCCACACTTTGCGTCATGAAAGAGAACGTGCTACCGATCGATTCTTTCACCAGTAGCAGGAAAGAAAAAATCTCGACCGCGGATGGAATCTTAGAATCCCAGATCTATGAGGGCATTGTTAAAATATTGGATACATCCTTTGAGATCGAATTCATTATCACCCCGATGCCGGACGAATTGCCGTTCAAGTTTCTGATCGGCCGGAACTTGCTCGACCAGCTTGATGCCTACTTCCTTGGTAAAAAACAGGTATTATTACTCAAGCAAGCAGAGCTGTAACTTTGCTTCGGATAAGCTCTGGAAGTTTCTAATAATATTTTTAACATCTCCCACGAACATCCAGCTAGGTGCATTATCATGAAACTGAAAGAATTGAAGCAACTCGTCGAGGAATATGAAAAACTCTACACGTGCGCCGTGTCCGATGCGATGGATGAAATGGGCTTGCCAGCGGGGTTCATCGACCCCGGAATGCGCCCAATCTGGCCTGGTGCGCGCATGGTCGGGTTCGCGGCCATTATGAAGATGATGCTGTCGGAGGCGCCACTCGACAAGGACATCGTGTCCAAGATGGCAAAGTTCATCGCCGGGGTGCCAAAGCTCCCCGTCGCGTGCGTGGATATGAGCGGCCAGATGATCGCCGCGGGTTTGGGACAGAGCACGAGCCGCATGCTCCAAGGATTCGGCTTCCGGGGCGGGCTCGTCGATGGCCCTGTGCGGGACATCGCCCAGGTGACATCGCTCAAGTTCCCCATGTTCGCCCGTGGCATCATCTGCTCGTCGATCCGCGGCCGCATGGTCGTGGACCTGGAACACGTGAACCAGCCCATGACTTGCGGTGCTCGGATCATCAATCCGGGAGACCTGGTGTTCGGCGACGTGAACGGCGTCGTGATCGTTCCCGGGGATCGCGTGGAAGACGTGCTCAAGAAAGCGAAGGAAATCATCGCGACCGACACGTGGTGGTTCGAGCAACTCGAAAAAGGACGCAACCCCGCGGACATCGAACAAGAGAAGCCATTACCTTGAACGCCATGGGGCAGGATCGAATCAAGCACGTTGATCGTTCATGATGCTCTTGTGGGCCTTTAGAACGTTCTTGGATCCTGCATCCATTTTATAAACGATGCGCAGGATATTCTGCCCAACACGCTTCTGCGCGATGGTATTGCCGTCGTGGTCGTGGGACACGCTATCCGGGGTCACCAGCGCCGAGTCGATCTCGTCCCAGGAGATTTTTTCCCCCTTGATCTGCTTGAGCACGGATTTTGAATAGGTAATTGGCATTCCAAGTCATGTCCAGAAGTCTGGAAAATGATGTCGTAGACCCCGTTTCTACCATTACGACACCACCACGGTCTAATAAATGCATCTCATCTGGCATTGGGCACGGGATGACCCGCGCGATTTCGTCGCAACCTATTATATCCAGCTTGGGCTCTCCAACCTCTACGGGACTCAAAAAAGGTACAAAAAGATTGCAACTATACTAGAAGCATCTCAAACTGGAAATGATAAATCATGTTTCCACGACTGGAACACCATATCTCGGATGACAAGCAGTTCGCGGCAAAGCGCTTCTTGGTCCGAAACGTGCGGCTTGAGCTTGACAAGAAACTCTGTCGCAATTGTGGCGTGTGCTTGAATTCTTGCCCGAACGATGTCATCACCAAGGGTGCACCCGGCGCATCGATCAAGAAGCCCGGGAAAGGCAAGTTCATGGCGGGCGTGGTTTTATCGCCGGGGACATGCTCGTACTGCGGCGTTTGCTCCTACATGTGCCCCTACGATGCTCTCCATCTCTTCATCGACGGCGAGCAGGTACCGCTCGACAAGCTCCAGCTCGCTGTCAAAGGAGCGTTGCCCAAGCTTGTCGCCAAGGAAGTCACGCTCAAGGACGGAAAGAAGGCACGCCAATACATGGACGGCCACCTCGAATACACGCAAGAGGCGTGCCAATCTGGTTGCCGGACTTGCATCGACGTCTGTCCCACGGGCGCGCTGTCGTTCCAGAAGAAAGAAGGGTGGGAACAAGAGAAATTCGTCATCGACAAGGATAAATGCATCATGTGTGGCTCCTGTGCGTTCTCGTGCCCGACCGGCGCTATCAAGATCTTCAGGGAAAAGATCACCCACGAGGGCAAGTTTAACGACCCGTTCTGGCCGAACATCGTGAAAAAGTTGATGGATTACCACGGGAAATGACCGCGGGGAACACGACGCGGAGGAAAAGCGTATCATGGTAGACACGATCACGTTTAAACTCAAAATGGATTCGGAATTACCGCTAGAAGTCGAGATGCTCTGTCCCGACAAGCTCGCCGGCAAGAATATCGATGATATCAAGAAATTGAAGGCGTTCGAGGGCAAGATCACGCACGATTTTGTAAAAGTATTCGATATCTCGGGAACCGTTGCCGCTGAACCCAAGGCCATGAAAATCGTCGTTCAAAACTCGACAAAAAAGCTGCGCCGCATGGGCGAGAATATGACCGGAGGCGAGATCGAGATCGTCGGCGACGCGGGAATGCACGTGGGCGACATGATGAAAGGCGGGAAGATCGTCGTCCACGGCAACGCAGATCATTACGCCGCGAGTCAAATGGAAGGTGGCGAGTTGTGGATCGAGGGCAATGCCGGCGATTATCTCGGCTGTGCATATCGCGGGGAATGGCGTGGCATGAAAGGAGGGAAGATCTTCGTCGACGGCAACGCGGGCTTCGAGATCGGCGCGTGGATGCGCGGCATCAAGGCGTCCCAGGAGAAAGGCGAGCCGCTCATCCATGTGAAGGGCAACGTGGCGCTCCACGCGGGGCACCACAATCACGGTGGCTTCATGATCATCGAGGGGAACGCAGAAGGCAATGCAGGCAGCGAGATGGGCCGCGGTGATATCGCCGTCCTTGGCAAGACAGAGGCCTTGGCATCGTTCAGCAAGGATGATGGCGAAGTTCCCGAGATACCGGTGCTGAAAATCAAGGGGCCATTCATCACGTACACGGGCGACAACGGCATCGGGGGCAAGGGCAAGCTGTACTTGAAGTCCCCGAACGCGAAAGCCGTGGTCGTCGATCGCCAGGCCTTGCGATCCATCGTGCCACCGCCTGCAAGCGAGGCGAAGCCAGCGGCGACGGCGCAAAAGCCAGCGAAGACAGCACCCGCGCCGGTCGAGACCAAGCCCGCGGCCGTGAAGCCCTCTCCGGAACCGGTCAAGCAAAAACTCGTGGCTGAAGCTCCAAAGAAGGATGAGAAAGAAAAGCCCAAGAAAGGCAAAAAATAAACAATATATAAACAATACTCGTATTAATTACCTTTTTTTCACTTGTATTTTATGAAGGGAGCTTTTACACTCCAAATGTTTATTTTCAATCTGTTTACGGTGGATCATCGTCCTAATATCGAAGAAAGTATAATCCTTCCGTATTTGGTGGAAACGCCCTTATCTATGCTGGCGATCAAGGTATTCTCGTTGCATGAGTATATGCGGGGAAATGCAAACCATGATGCGAGACGATGGCATAAAAGTGCAAGGCATTCCATTCGACGAGTGGGAATCGAGACGAAAAAAAGGGACGCGGGGAAAGCACGAGCGTTACGAGTTCATCGACCAGGTGCGCGGGTTGGCGGTGCTGTGTCTCACGTTCGCGTGGGTCACGATACAGCTCGGCTGGAAAAAACTGGTGCCGGCGATTTTCACGCACGGTTTCATATTTTACTCGGACGAGCCACAAATGGCGTGGAATTGGCTGCAGGCGGGCAATTACGAGTATACATGGATCGACCTTGGGTCCAGCGTCTTCATGCTGCTCGTCGGCGTGACCGTGCCGATCTCGTTCCGCACCCGAGCCGAGAAGGAAGGCGCGGGGATGGCCCTCGTGCGCTTGTTCTTGCGATTGGCCGTGTTCATGGGGCTGCAGCTGTTCTTCGATTCGTTCACGGGAATGCCTATCACCTACCGGAGCATTTTCCTTGGCCACAAGGGATTCATGACGCGCCTTGGCATCGGGACCGTGGCCGCGGGCCTCGCCTCGTGGCTCGTGAAAAAACCGGACAAGCGGTTCTTGATTTCAGCCGGGTTGATGGCCTTGCACGCTACACTATACCTAATGCCCGGGCTGGAGGTGTTCCGTGACAACGCGCCGTTCATAGAACCGATTGCCTGGATGGGAAACGGCCAGTTATTCGACTATTACATGATTCCCTTCGAGGCAATGAGCTTCTCGGCTCTTGCCATCGCTGGCACATGCTTCTGGGATTGGCTCGATAAGGAAAATGTCGCGGTGTCCATGAAACGGCGCATCTTGCCCGTCGCCGTGTACTCGTGGCTCGTGTGCTTCGTGGTGGCCTGGTTCATCCCCTTTTCGCACTGGGATCTCTCGGTGTCCCAGGACCTACTCGCGCTCGGCATGGTGTACTTCATCCTCGTGCTGTTTTTCTGCGCCGAGCAGTTTTTCAAGTACAAGATTCCATACTTGACCGCGCTGGGAAGGAATGCCTTGATCTTGTATATCATAGGATTCTTGGGTAATTGGATTTATTTCTATTCCGGGACGTATGATCTCATCACGCCATCAACCGCGTGGCTCGGTCTCGTGCTGTGCGCGGGGCTGGTCGTGCCGGTCACGCTGCTAGCGTGGGTACTCGACCAGCACAAGATATATTGGAGATTTTGAGCTAACGTTGTTTCCTAATTTTAATTCTTGTTTTTCTCTTTCATTGTTGTTAATGTTCAGAATATCCTTGCCATGTTAAATGTCCATGCCCAGTGAAGGCGGGTTCAACTAAGCTGCAGTGGTTAGTATTATCAGGTGCAGTATCCCATGCAGCGGACTCGAAGCAGGTCGGAAATGGTGGTCGTGAAGGTGGCGATCGTGGCCGTGATCATGATGGTTATCGTTACGCAAACAAATACAGAACGATCATCTGCGGCAGGCACCTCAGGTCAGAATCTCTGGACATGTTCGATTAATCATGCAAATTTGGGTGATGTGCTTCCAGCAATTGGCGACGTGGATGGAGATGGAAATAAGGAAATCATTATAAAATCTTATCCAGGCATGTATTGTATTTCTAATATTGGTATTATAAAATGGTATCAGAATTCTGAAAACGGGCCGCCTCTCTTAGCCCAAGCGGATCACGATGCTGCCTTGGAGATTTTCATATTTTATACTAATTATCCCAAATGTTACTTGCAATGCATAGAAGGAATTAATAATACGGTTAAGTGGCGAACCGAGATTGTTAATCCCAACCTGGAGATGCCTCTTGCTTCAGCGGATATCGATGGAAATGATATAGCGGAAATCATCGTGACCAAGAATACTAACTGCATCATCTGCGTTTCAGGTAATAATGGCTTGATCAGGTGGTCTAGTCCAACAACTATGAATCTGAGATCCCCATTAATCACTGATACGAATGGTGATGGCATCACGGAAATCATTGCCGGCTCAACGAATGGTTCGTTGACCTGTTTGGATGCGCAGAACGGATCCGTGCTCTGGAGTAGGACTTTGGGAAACACTATTATCGCACCGCTCGCAGCTTGTGATATCGACGAGGATAGTGCAACTGATGTGAT
>Ga0315277_10005081_pt1 | contig 17403 bp, 20 predicted proteins | sample YL17G05_15_MG_FD_203695 | JGI IMG/M metagenome (GOLD analysis project Ga0315277, IMG submission 203695) | Sediment microbial communities from Yellowstone Lake, YNP, Wyoming, USA - YL17G05_15 | ecosystem: Environmental > Aquatic > Freshwater > Lake > Sediment | place: USA: Wyoming | collected... | reverse complement strand
AGAAACGTGCATAGCTCGGTTTCCAGGAAGTGGCTGGCGAAATGACCGCCGTTCTTGAAACTTCGGTCTATACCCTGTGACCAAAGGCGCAAAGCTAAATCCTGTTGAGGCACTGCGTTACGAGTAGAAGCCTAGCAAAACTTATATTGCTGAAGGACTTTTCTGCATGTGACTAGCCTAAACCAAGGCTCAAGTGCCATGTATTAGGCATATGGGTTCTCACAGGAAGAGGCTGGCTCCGCGACAGGGACGAAAACACAACATGCCAAGAAGGCTACCAGAAAGAACAAAGAACGCGCCTAGACAACCGAGAGGATTTGGAAGCCAAATCAGATTCCGTCCGAGTATACCGTTTTTGCAATCGAAGCCCGTAAAAGAGAATCAGGAAGTAAAAGTTGTCATCGATGACGTCGGAAGCAGGGGCAACGGCGTCGCAGGGACTCAAGGCCACCTCATATTTGTTCCTCGCAGCAAGATGGAGAACGTGTCATGGCAAGAATTCGAAGCGTAAGTGGCAGATTTGCCCTCGCGGAAAGGATTGCTTAGACCGGAGAGATGAACTTGAAGATTAATGAATTACGAGATGGGATGAAACGAATAAACATGATGGCAAAGGTCGATGAGAAATCTGAAACGCGGGAAGTGACTTCCAGGTTCAAAGATCAAACACTCAAGGTTGCCACGGCCCTTATATCCGACGAGACTGGCACGATAAAATTGACACTCTGGAACGAACAGATAGATCAAGTCAACGTCAATGACACAGTCAAAATACAGAACGGCTATATCACGAGTTTCAGAAGCGAAATCCAGCTCAACATAGGAAGATACGGAACGCTGACAGTTGAATAGACTTTAGAGACAGCGGAAGAAGTATTTTAGCAAGGGTGAGAGGTGAAACGTATGGAAGAGAGACGAGGATTCGGCCAAAGAAGAGGAGGATTCAGAGGACGCAGTGAAAGAGGAGGGTTTGCTCCTAAGCCAGTGGAAGTCGGAAAAGAGTACGAGGTGGACATTCAAGAAATGAGCCGCAGAGGAGAAGGCATAGCAAGAGTCCAAGGCCTAGTGATTTTCGTGCCAAACGCAAAGGAAGGCCAGCACGTCAAAATCAAGGTAACGCGGATAAGCAGCAGATTCGCAGAGGCCGAGGTTGTTGGAGAAGGAGAATCGCAAAAAGGCGAAGAAGGCACAGAGTAGTAGGATTGCTAAGACGAACGTCGACCGCCACCGTCTGAAATCTCCATTCGAGCCGCGACCTTGATTAGTCTCATTTCTTCTTGAAGAATATCCAATTCTTTTTGTCTTTGAGCCTAACTAGAACGTATGAGCCGTTTAGTTTTTCGCCGTTGATTTCTACGACGAGTTTATCTTCTTTTCGGTCAATAAGCTTGAAGGTACCCTTGTCCCAGATTTCCACTGAACCCGCACCGTATTCGCCTTCTGGAATTGTTCCAGTGAAATTCGCGTAAGATAGTGGGTGATCTTCCACCTGAATGGCAAGCCTTCTGATGCCGAAGTTGACCGGGGGTTCCTTGGGAACTGCCCAGCTTTTCAGAACGCCGTCCATCTCCAAGCGCAAGTCATAGTGCAGATGGGTTGCAGCATGCTTCTGAATGACGTATGTGGTCCCCTCGCTTTTCTCAGACTTATCCTTGGGCTCGGTGGTTTTTTCGAAGGTCCTCTTGCTCTCGTATTCTTTCAGGTTCAATTTTTACATGATCCCCCTCGCGTCGTCGGCTGAAAGCCAGAATGTCTCCTCTGAAGGACGTTTAGCTTCTACTCGTTTAGCTCGTTCTGAGGTCGTCGAAGAACTCGGACAGGTCGGCTGTGGATTCGCCGCTTTCGTCGCTGATTCTCTGTTTTGCTGGTGGGTTAGTTAGGTAGAAGGGTATTCTGTTCGTTATGCGATCCGCGAAGGTTGGTTGAAGCTCGTTCGTGTAGAAGACGCCTATTGGAATCCTATCTCCCCACTCGCTGGACTTGGTCATTGCCGACATTTTCTTCTCAAATTCTTCTGCCTGGTTGTGCACGATTGGGTCGTACCCTGTTTCTTCCAGCTTGTAGAGCCTAGACTGAGGCCTTCCAGTTTTAGGATCTTTTCTGTCCTCGCCCGCGTACCACTCTCTGGTGTTTATGTCGTTGTAGGTGGGGCAAGGCTGCAACGCGTCTATGAAAGCCAAACCTTTGTGCTGGACTGCCTGCTTGACAATGTCTTTTACATGCTTCACATCGTATGCGTACGACCGCGCAACGAACGTGTATCCTGACACGAGTGCTAAGGCAATTGGGTTCACAGCTTCATTGATGTTCGGTTTTGGAAGGGCCTTCGTTTTCAGGCCAAGCTTTAGTGTAGGTGAAGCCTGACCCTTAGTCAACCCGTAAACGCCGTTGTTATGTATTATGTATGTGATGCCCAAGTTTCTTCTTCCAGCGTTCACAAAGTGGCCTGCCCCTATTCCCAACCCGTCGCCGTCCCCTCCTATAGCCAAAACGACAAGTTCAGGGTTGGCCACTTTTATGCCTGTTGCGAAGGGCAAAGTCCTGCCGTGGAGAGTGTGAACACCGTAGCATTTCACGTTGTGAGCCTCCTTTCCCGAGCATCCTATTCCAGAGACCATCACTATCTGATGAGGCTCCAAACCGAGCTCGGCGAAGGCCATTTGCAACGCAGTCATTATGCCAAAGTCTCCGCATCCTGGGCACCAGTCAGCGAAGACGTCGGTTTTGAAATCTGATGACTTAAGAACCATAGGTTAACACCTGCCTGTCAGGAGCTTCTCCACGCAGAATCTTCTTCAGTGCAACGTACACTTCAGTCGTCGTCATCGGTCTCCCAGTGTACTTAAGAATGTAAAAGTTGGCCTGAATTCCCGTCGCTTCCCTCAATATTCCCGCAAGCTGCCCCAGATAGTTGCTTTCAACGTCAATAATCTTCCGTGCAGACTTCAGAGCATTCGCAACGTATTCTTTTGGAAGCGGGTGTAACATGCGGAGCTGCATGAAACCTATACTGAGGCCTTCGGCTTTCAACATTTCCATCGCTTCAAGGATAGCTCCTTTTGGAGATCCCCAGCTGACAACGAGGTTTTCCGAACCTTCGTCCCCGAAGAAACTCACCTTCTCCTCGACCGGAATTTCCCTGTCTACCAATTCGAGTTTCTTCATCCTTTTTTCAACCATCTTGATTCTGTTCAAGGGTTCTTCACTGATGTGGCCGAACTCGTTGTGCTCGTCTCCAGTGTACCAGTGCACGCCGTTTTTCGTTCCAAGCAAGACTCTTGGAGACAAACCTGTTTCGGTGAATCGGAACCGCTTGTACGACGCATCTTTGAGATTGGTTTCGTCAAGAATCTGGCCTCTTTGAATCTTGAAGTGGCCAGTGTCGAACAATGGGTATGTTTGAGAACAGTTGGCCATGGCCTTGTCTATCAAGTGTATGACTGGCAGCTGGAACCTTTCGGCATAGTTGAAAGAACGCGCAGCGTCGTAGAAACACTCTCTAATGTCGCCCGAAGCAAGTACTATGCGTGGAAACTCTCCATGTCCAGCGTGAACCGCAAACCTCAGGTCAGCCTGTCCATGGCGCGTGGGCAGGCCCGTTGCCGGAGCTCCTCGTTGATAGTAGGTGATAACCAAAGGCACTTCAGAGTTTCCGGCCCAGCTCAGACCCTCGACCATCAGCGAAAACCCTGGCCCTGATGTTGAAGTTGCTGCCCTTGCACCTGCCAACGCGGCTCCCGACGCCGAGTTGACGGCGGCAATCTCGTCTTCCGTTTGGACTACGACGATTCCCCCGTCTCCGGCGCTGGTCTTAAGAATTTCATGAGCTTCAAGATACTCGCTTTCATCCGCGGCTGGAGTTATAGGATAGTAAGTTTGGACACGGCATCCTCCGAGAACTTTTCCCATGGCAACCGCCTGGTTTCCTGAAACGAAGATCCTTTTCTCATTCACGTCTGCTTTCATGAGCTTGTGCTGGAATGAATCCTTGAAAGTCTTCTTCGCGTAATCGTACGCCTCACGCAACGCCAAAACATTCATCTCCACCACCTTCGGCCTTTCAGAAAAAACAGCAGTAACAGCCTTCTCAACCAAACCGACGTCATAGTCGAGTAGCGCAAAAGAGACTCCCATTGTCAAGACGTTTATCATACGCGTAACTTTGCTCAACTGTTCTATTCCGAGCTTTGCCGCGATTGTCTTTAGCAAGTCCATGTATGGTATCTCGAAAACCTGCACGCCGGCTTTCTTGGCATCGCCTAGAATGTCGGCTAGGCTGTCTCCCAAGCCTCTCTGGTTAATGTACTCGCGAACTTCATCCCTGAACTCAGGCGGCAAAGTTGGTATTCCCAAGATCGCCGTGCCGATTTGGTCTTTGTCAACTATTATACCACCGCTAGAGACGACTTCGCCCACGTGTCTCACGACGGTTTCGCCGTCAAATGCAGCCAGCAAGTCAACGTCATTGACGTTTGCCAAGACTTCCCCCTGGGAAACACGCAAATGAAAATAGCTGTGCAAACCCTTGATGTTCGAGTGGTACTCTCTTCTTCCAAAAACGTACAAGCCCCCGTAGCCGCACGCCCTGCCAAAAATGTTAGCAGCGGAGTCAACTCCGGCTCCCTGAGGCCCGCCTGTCATCCAGTTAACTTCCTTCATTGTCATCCTCCTTCAAGTTCTCACGGAAAATTGTTTGTATGGGAAATTGTTTGTAGTAGCTTACGCCTTAACCACCGGTAGCAGTGTCGGCGCCCAGGCAACACTCGCAATCTGAAGTTTCTCCACAGTATGGGCACACGCATTTGCACTCATCGATCGGATAACCACATTTTTCGCACAAAGGTATCTTTTCGTTTGATTTCATCTCGGTCATCTACTCGACTCTAGTAATCGTCCAAAAGATTAAGTTTTTGGAAAACTGAAAAGCCCCAGAACTGGAGATAAAATCAGAAAAAGGGAGGATTGCTCGAGTTCCTTTTTGCCTCGTAGTAGTAAGTTACACCTGCTCTAACAGAGTCGTGAAGGTGTCGTGATGGTCTTCTTCATCCTTCAATATTTCCATGAAGAGGAAGGCTGTAGTAACGTCCCCTTCCTTCTGGGCCATCGCAATTATCTCTTTGTACATGTCCATAGCTTTCTTCTCGTCCTTGACGTCTTGAGCTAGCATTTCCTTCAAAGTTTTTCCTACGTTAATGGGTTCAGGCTTGGTTGTCGGTATTTCGCCCAAATAGAAGAGTCTTTCAGCAATGGACTCTGCGTGCTTCATCTCTTGTTTGGCTATGCCCTCAAACGCGTCTTTCGTCGCGTAGCCTTTCACGCCTATCCATTGGACGTGTTGCCACATGTACTGAATAGAAACTTGTATTTCTCTGGCGATTGCACCGTTGAGCATGTCCAACAATTTCTTTGATGCCATTCGTTTTTCACCTTGCTTCCAATTATGGCTTGAGTTTGTTTCTCATGTTATATTACACTTTCGCTGAAAAAGCGGAAGTTGCAGACCCAGAGTCCATATCTGGGATTAATAAACCCCAAATTGAAGAAATGTTAAAGAATGGAGATATGAAAGGCGACCTTGTGAGCGATTGGCTTCAGACTTACAATAGTGATAGGCCAAACAAAAAGGCTAGTTTTTTGCGGTTCTCCGAGTGGCTAGATAAAACCCCTAATGAAATCTTGAATTTGCGAAGGCAAGACACAAACAGAACCTTTGAAAAGTTGTGTATCAAGTATTTTCACTGTCTGACCGAAGAGAAGAACCTATCTTCAAACACAGCAGTTAACCAACTTGGAACAATCAGAAGCTTTTTCCAGTACCATGACCTACAGCTAAACTTCAAACGAAACGAAATTCCGTCCATGACCCTTAAGCCCCACGCCTTTTCGTTGACGATAGAACACGTCCGCAGAATGTGGCAGTTCATGCACGTTTGGCAAAAGGCGGTAACGATTGTAATGCTTGAAACCGGACTCAGGATTTCCGACATATTGGCCTTGAAAAAATCTGATATTGAGAACATGCTTCAAATGGAATTTCCAGAAATGGAAGTTTCAACCAAGAAGGAAGGCGTGCTGGCGAAAATTCACCTGAGCGACGAAGCAAAAGAAACCTTGAAACTGTACCTGTCAACCATCGACCCAAATCAAACGAAACTCTTCAACAAAGACTTTGACACGGTAAACAAGAGTCTGAAGCAACTTTTCAGTAAAGCTTTCCCAGACTTGAAGGCTAACATCACGCCACACGATTTCAGAAGACTCTTCATTTCCACAGCTACAAACTGTTCAATCAACGAGTGGCACATCAAATATCTATGCGGCAAGAAAATCCCGAATGACATGCTTCCTTATTTGAGAAACTTGGACTTGAAAAGCGATTTCGAGAAGATCAAGTCGAAACTGTCGATTCAGACAAGACCGGAAACGGACGACAGAATGAAGGCTTTAGAAAACACCATGAGCCAACTTGAAGGAGAAAACCGGAACCTTAAGGTCCGAATTGACCTTTTGCAGCAGGACAACGCCAGAAACAGCGAGCAGATAAGCAAACTCAACGACCTAATCTTAAACCCCACTCCCCAACAGGAAGACCTAGCCTCTGTGGCCAGTAAACAAGCCGAGACGCTTCAGCAACGAAGGAACGATCTGAAACCCTCAAAACCTCGTTGAATGGACTCGCCGAAGTAATAATAGAAGGTGAAAAACATGTCTTTCATTAAGAAGTATGTTGAGAAACAAAGGGAAAAAGAAAGACAGAGAATCACGGAACGCGAAAGATGGCTACAGTCAATCATAGACGAAATAGAGTTGGACAAGGAAACGGTTGAAGTGGGTGGTTTAAGCGAAAACGAGGGAACCCGTTTAGAACGATATGCGAAAAAACACAGTTACGTCGAAGACTGCATGGTTGATTCAGATACAAAACTCAGAGGCTACAGGGTTAAAATGGTTTTCAAGAAAACTCCATTGTCAGAACTGAGTCGAATGCTAGACATTCCACAAGACAACATGACCATCATAAAAGTTGAACTAACCAACATGGTTCAATGCGAATACTGCAAAACAACCTTTGACTTAAATCAACAATCAAGATGTCCATATTGCAGTGGCAAACCAAGTGCCTCAGAAACAAAACGTCGTTAACTACCTCAAGAACAGAGAACAAAACGGAAAAACATCCATAGAAAACACATCCTACAAATTCCCGTTAAGACCCCCATCCCCCAATGTTCGACTCTTCGTCTATTTTAGAATGGTGGGAGAGTGATTTAGCGTGGTCGGACCAGTGAAAGAAGGCTAGATTAGGCTTGATTATTTCCGAAGTGGCTGTTTGAATGGAAGGCTAGAACAGACTGTAAACTTTGAGAGTGGAACAGAATTGGTTAAGGGTGAATTAGGCTTCCTTTATAGAATGGAGCCTAACCCTTGTCAAAATAAACAATGATTAAGTTTCGATACGTGGATTGCTGGGGCCTCATATAAGTACCTACGAAAATCCACGGTCGAAGCAAACAATCATTGAAAGTTGCATTCTGGTAAGAACTTCGACGCAGCTGCGTTAAATCTCTACGGGTCAATGGTGAATTCCTGCATACGTGTTCTACGATACCTATATCGTTTATGTACCACTTTCGGCATAGTGGCCTCTGGAGACTCGGGAAGGCTTTCAGGGATAGGATCCACATGAAAACTCAGTCGAAACCGGAATTCCGCATGAGGCCGCCGGGAAGGATAGGTTCGACTGCGCACGTAAACGGAATAGATACGTCTATTTTTGGATATACGTACGGAAAGAGACATATCTATCCCATATCCCTACATAGGGCCGATTTCCAAGCCAACTTTCATTTTCCGCAACCCATGACCTTAAGCCGTTTAAACCCAGTTAATTCCCAAGCCAGTTCGGAACAGGTTCCGAGGCAATTCCAAAACGGGTTTCCAAGCCGTTTTCAACCGAGTTCCGAGGCGGTTCCCAAGACAAGTCCAACCGGTTATCCTATGAACCCACTATTTGCCGGTTTGATTTTTCTGGAACAATAGTGGTTTGGGGTGGGGGAGTTTTCCAGACAAGAGTAGGGAATAGTAACAGTTAATTCTTTCCGTGCGAATGATCACATTGAAGGCCAGCATATGACCGAGCCGGAGAAGCCTAAGCGGACCTGCGCGCATTGCGGAAGGGAATTGGGAGAGAACGAATGTTACACGGCTGAGTCGGATCTGCAAGACGTCTGTGAAGACTGTTTTAATGAAGACGAAGAACTGGAGAACATGTTCTGGTCCTGAACTAAAAAGAATCCAATATTCCAAGCGTCGCCAACACTATGCCATAGTTTCTGTGAGTCTTTACGGAACGTTGTTAATCTTTGCGGAAGGTTTGGTGGTTTCTTCATGGGATCCTTTAATTGATTGGGAAGTACACCAAGGATAGGACATAGTACGATATGCTAGTGTTGTTGTAACGTACTATCTATTATCTTTAGTGTACTTCTCCATGAGTCCATAATATGTTTCTGGCTCATAATCCTTTTAACCGTGTTTCACTATTGACTAATCGTAATAGTACGGCGCTCTTCAGGTGATTGAAAACGATAAGGACATGTGAAGAGTGCAAACAAGAGTTTAAGGCCGTCAAACGGACAGAGCGGTTTTGCAGCCGGAAATGTTACCAGACGTTTGAAAAGCGCGTTCATGGAAAACTCTAATAGAAGGAAATTTCCATGCTCGAAGAACAACGTCTCAACATCATGCAGTCTTACTTAGACCGTCCCGTTGACAGTCTGTTCAAGCTGAGATCCGTCTTTCACAAGTGGTTCAAGTATGAAGACGAAACGTTTCTGGACTTGTGCTTGGCCGTCATGGTTCACACTCACTGGTTGAAGGATAAGGATTTGACTCCCCTATGGCTGTTCATTTCCGCGCCGAGCGGAGACAGAAAAAGCGAGACGATCCGGGCCTTCGAGACCGCCGAAAACGCGATTCTGGTGAACCAGATCACCGAGAACAGTCTGGTCAGTGGCTGGAAGAAACAAGCCAAAAACGACTTAGCTCCGAAACTGAACCGCAAATGCGCGTTAACCTATGATTTTGGCCAATTCCTGAAAATGAACGGCGAACAAAAAGGAAAGATTTGGAGCCAAATGCGAAGCGCGTTTGACGGCTACGTGATCCGCCATACCGGAAGCGGCGTCGACACGGCGTATAAGGGGTTGCGCTGGAACTGGATTTTGGGGACGACACCGCTCATCGACGGCGAACTCATAATGAAAGACGAGTTAGGCACTCGCGAGTTAATGTTTAAAATGAGCGACGAAAACATCGAAGAAAACATTGAGAAAATTCAGCAAAAAGTCTGGGAAAACCAGAACGACAAGGAAGTCATGCGTCTTGAATTGACCCTTGCGGTTAACAGCTTCATGGATTCATGGAGAAAAAGAAACGTAGGGTTCGACGACGTTCAAGTTTCCGAAGAAACCAAAAGCGAGATTTTCCTTTACGCGCGGTTCATGGCACTCTTAAGAGCTAACGCTGAAGTCGATCCCTACACGGGAGAACTCACGAGTTTCGTGCACCCGGAAAAACCGACTAGAAACTTGGAACAGTTGAAAGGCTTGTTTCTGGCGTTGAAAAGTCTCTCCCCATGTTACACGGATAAGCTCGCGTTGAAAAGGCTGGAATCCATAACCCAATCTAGCATTTGCGAAATCCGGCTTGCCGTCCTTAAGGAACTGATCAAAAACCGCGATTTATCTGAGCAATACGTCCCGGTCGGACTTGGGACGTTGCGGAAACGCTTGAAATTGGGAGCTAAAACCATCACTCGGGAACTCATGATCCTAGCTCAACTTGAATTTGTCGACTATATTGAAGAAGGCCATCAAGGAACTCAAGGAGAATTCAAGTCTCGGAAATGGTTCATAAACACGGACGAAAACAACAAGAAAATCATAGATTTTGTTTTGAAAGAAGGGAACGATAATGCCTAGAAGGTTATATCGCGAGAAGCATAGGGAAGAACTGATCCTGAAAGACAGAGAACGCTATCAAAAACAGAAACCTGAGAAACCAGTTGAGAAACCAAGCGCGCGCGCTAAGCAGCAGCCGGAAGGCGAAACATACTATCAATGCCCCGACTGCGGCGCCCCGCCCTTCAACAAAAAAGACTTTATCTACCACAGACAAGTGAAACATAAAGGCTCAACGGCAAAACCGAACGCTGAGTCAATCAACGAAACCGACTGTCAAAAGTTTTGTAGGATCATGAAGGATAAGGCTTCTGGAAAAATATCGCCCACGTTTGACGTTATCGTTTGGCTCAATGGTCACGCTTCAGACTGTGACGACTGTGCGAAATGGTACACCCAAAACAAGAGAAAAACAAGCATGCTGACTACGGACCAATGGCTGGGTTCGTCAGAACCCGTCGTTTCTTCGGTTTCTCATGGGGAATTGGACGTTCAGATCCAGAGAAACATGGAAAGGCAAGACGCGGAAATGAAGGGAAGAATAGACGAAAGAACCCAGTTAGAAGGGGAAAAACAGCAGCTCATAGACGCGCTGGAGAAACGCAAAAAGGAACAATCTCAGAATCTCTTTCAAGACGACGAAGAAGAGAAGGCCAATGAAGGCAGTGTTTGAAGTTCTCAGAATTTACTATCGGACGCACGTCTTAGAATTTGTCGAAAACGAGCTTCACGAGATTCTGAGTCCGGAACAGAAGGAGTTTCTGTTAGACGTCGTTGAAAGAAACGTCAAATACGCTATTGTAAGCAGCGGAAGGGGAGCCGGAAAGACTTCGATCCTTGCGATATACGGAGTTTACCGAGCGACTTGTTTTGACGATTATGACATTAGCGTTCTAAGTTCTTCTGGAAAGCAGAGCAACATTCTGAGAAACTTCATTAACAAGTGGAATCGAAATTCTCCTTTCCTACAGAAGGAAATCGAGAAATCCATTCAGACCGAGATTCTAACCAGACACGGAAACAGAATGTACCTGAACCTATGCGCTGAAACTTCAGTCCGCGGCGTTCACAGCCGAGACCTGCTGCTCGACGAAGTTGCGACGGTCGAGTCAAGCGGCGAAACGGAAGTCATTAAATCGGCGATTGGAAACATTTCAACCAGTCCAGACGCTCACATTATTCTCATGTCAACAAGCCAATACGTTCATGGGGAGTTTTTGAGAATTTGGCAGAACGCGGAAAAACTGGGCTATAAAAGGTATCGGTGGACCATAGCGAAAAATGAGAACGGAGAAGGAGACCCAGCTTTAGCGTCGGGGTGGTTTCCGGCGCTCCATTGGATTTCGCAAGAGACTCTCGCCGCTCAACGCAGAATCTACAGTACAGACCAGTTTCTCGTTGAATGTCTAGGCGGTATCAGCCTAAAAAGTGGCTTAGTTTTCAATCCCGCGGATCTGGAACTTTGTATCTGCGGCCAATGCGAAAACTGCGAACCAAACGATCAATGCCCCCTGTTCAAGGATAAAGCGATAAACGATAAACGATTAGGCGTCGATTGGGGAAGGGTAGAGCCGTCCAGCTTCACGGTCGTCGGAAGAGACGAAGATAACCAAGTTTACGTTTTGCATAGTGAAGAGCTTTCCGGAAGGAGCGAAGACGCGATTTCAAGGGCAAATCAGATTTACCGGGAATTCAGTTGTGAAATGTGCTTTCCCGACCCGGCGCAAAGTAGCAACAATGAAAGCCTTGAAAACTTGGGTGTAGACTACGCTCAGTTGTTTACGGAAGGCGGACAACAGAAAACCGAGTATTTGAGTAACCTGATAAGGCACGTTGAGCGTCGGATCATTCATATCCCGAAGGCTTTTGAAACCCTGATAGGCCAGCTTAAAGGCTACGCTTTCGAGTCGAGAAGGGGAAAGGAGAAGGCGATAAAAAGGGACGATCACAGCGTGGACAGCCTAATGTACGCGATTTCAGAGTTTTACGACGAAGCTTCTTTTCCGGCTTTGGGTTTTGAAGGGGTGAAAAGTCCTTGGCAATAATGGGTTATGAACCGAATAATCGGCAAAACGCAAGTTCAGACGGCGTAATCGACGGAGAAGGGAAGGCGTTTAAGGTGGAAAATGCGTTTAAAACCTTCAGCTTCCGTTTCAGAACTCCCGATAGGATTACGGTTTTCGAGCAGAGAAAGGCCAAGGACATTGACGAAGCCATAGAACTTTCTAAGAAGATCGCGCTGGAGAAGGATTGGAAAGTGATTTCGGTAAGAGAGTTCAGCGTCAAGAAGAGTGAAGAACAACACGAGCCTAAATGGAGTCTTCAAGCATTGGAAAAGGCCAAGGTAATAGGGTTCACAGAAGTTGACTTCGAGAAAGAGCTATCTAAGATAACGGACGAAGAGAAGAAGCTCTATCAAGCCAAAACGGAATCGTGGAACAACTACAAGGCTCTATGCACAAAGTTCTATTCGGAATATTCAGAAGGTTTGGAGAAGCAACTTCAAGGGGCTAGGCAACGGTTCGACCTTGCCCTACGATATTACTTAGAACTTGTCCGAGAAAACTATCAAGAAAACGACGTGGTTTTTTAGGCGACCATGACGAATCGGCATGGTCATATGTGGATCTCTGGGCATTTGTGAGCCAGAAAGGTAAGGGTATTCTGTTACAAACTTGGCTCTAACCAAGACAAAAACAAGTTTTAATACCAAGTTGAACACCCTATTGTTTGGGTAAAAAAGTGACTAGAATGCTTAACAAAGAAGAAATCTTGATGAAACGAGCAACTAGAACAATTCTCTATCAGTCCTTTTAAGTTTCGCCGACCATTGGCTAGCCATGGAGAAGGCGTCGTAATTGCCGAAAGAAAAGCGGAAGTCATATTAAACCTTCGTCCCACAACGCCAAAGTTCGCAAAGTATCCAGAAGCTCAATTTAGATGCCCTTAAAATAATTGAGGGACCAGGGCCCTACGCAATAAATGCGCACTCGATACATGAAACGAATACGGTCTTATGTGCATCTTCATTAGTGAAGAGAAAACTGGCCGGATCTGTGTATGAATGTTGGTGTATAATAAATCATCAAGGCTGAGCCGCATACTGGACACTTCTCTTTGGCCCACCTCAAGTGCAGGTGGCAGACTTCTTGAACGGGATGCTTATTCGGATGATAATCTATGGTTAGATCCCCCAGAGGATCAGTTCTTGGTGTTATCTTGGGCATTTCACTCGGTACTATGAGATTCACATTGATCTCCTTTCTTAAGGTCATAGGTTATCTTAGTTCAGTATAATGCGTCACTTTTACGTGATGTTTGCCGGAGCAAGTCTTCTGTTTAATGGACCAGATGCCAAGAAAGAGTGAAAACTCTCTGGGTTCGCAGAAACGACTCGATAAGCTTCAACAAGCTACACACATGATTCAGCCTAGGACCAAGAGGAACAGGAAAATCTTCCTTGCCAGAACATATTGCAGAACAATATCTGAACGAACACTCTAGCCAAACCCCACTCATCCAAATCCAGAGACATAGTAATTTTATCGAAAGAAGTGGGTTCTGCCGTGCTTGCAGACGTACGAAAGGAACACATGAAAGTAGTATTGCTCAGAAAAACTTGTGACTTCCACGCCCGCTAAAAAGAGAAAAAGGGAGGGTTGTGTTTCTTATATCGGGATTAGTCCGTTTCTTCCTGATGTCCTAGGTAGTATTATTGTGATTGTATCGCTTCCCTGAAACAGCGCGCCACCGTTGAGTTTACCAGTTAAAGTCAACTGTACTGTCATTTGGCCATGTTTAATGAGCGGTGTCATGTCGACAATACTAAGGATGTAGGATATGACTACTTGATAGTCAAATTTGACCATCAAGTCTGAGGGCGTGTAGAGGCTAAGCTCGTTCGGGTCAACCGGAATAGTGCCATCCAACCTTATCGATGAAGCATCGATGTCACCTGGAAAATAGCCTGTTGGAGGTTGAATATCGCAAATAATCCAAGGGCCATTCGACCGCGAGTTCAGAACCAGTGGAAAGATGCTAAAGTATACGCGACCGATAATTTCTGTTGAATGCGCTACGGTGTTCCATAACCCTTGACTATCCGTGACATTCAGTGTTACCCCGTAGGTTCCTGCTGAAGGAAAGGCGTGTGTGATAGTTACCCCATAAGAGTCAACTATTCCGTCACTCTCGAAGTCCCAAGCATAGCTGGCAATGGGCATTTCGCCCGCGCCACTCCAGCCAGGCAGCGAGCTTGACGCATCAAAAGAAATAGGCTCGTCCGTCAATGCTATCACAGAACTCTGAGTAAACGAAGCGACCGGCTCAAGAGGCTGGTCTGAATACACGTAGCCATCTACAGGAAACCAGTACCCATAATACGCCCAGAAGTGGATACTGGTTTCTCCAACGCCTACACATTCGAAGGTGAGTGTCGCCAACGTTCCGCTGCCACTGACCCCTTCGGGCGCCCAACAACCAATGTCAAGTAGCACGCTATCCCAGGGGCCAATGACAGAAAACCACTCTCCGCCAGTTTTCAGGAAATCGCCCTCAGTTACGCTGACAAGGTTGAAAGGCCCAGTCCATTGTAATGTGACATTGTAAAAACTCAAGCCAACAACGTCGGCTACTTTTACACTGACACTGAAGATGCTGGAGGGTCGCGTCGTTGTGATCGGAGGATCTATGTAAATAGTTGGGGTTTCAGCATGAACCATCCGTATATTTACCGCGGCTGCACTGACAAGTAACGATACAACAAGGCTGATACACAACAAGTTTTCCTTCCTCATTTTCTATTCTCCTTTCTTATTCAAATTACACTTAGCAGTCCGTACAGAAAAGACTAAGCGCAACTAAACACTGGGCCCAAGATGCTTATATGACTTGTGAAACATTGTTCTAATACAAACGTGAACTGAAAAATGAAGCAATTGCGCTTACTACAAAGCCAATTCGCTTCAACAATAACTACGCAATTTCCAGCAAACCACAGATTACCCGAACAGCGCGCGCATGTTCTCTTTCATACACTCCATCAGACCTCAAAAAGCCTTTCCTCACTAGATTCTGCAGGTGATCATCCACCATCTTCCAATCTTTCTCTCAAAGGACCACAGCCACATAGCGTGCGCTCTTAGAATGCATCAAGTTACTTCTGTTTCTGAACTTCCTTTCTCATCAGGTCCTGAATTGCCTCGCGCGCGCTAAGGCAAAAGTGAATGGTCATTATCTTGACGGGCGTTCGCGTACATGATGCAGAGCATACCTCTTAAATATGCAATTGACTCAGAAGTTATTGGGAATCCTTTTGAAAGATGTTGAGCTGAAACTAGTAGCCGAATTGACAAAGAACAGTCGTAGAAGCGACAGGGAACTGGCAAAGCGCTTGCACGTTTCCCAGCCCACAGTCACGAGAATCAGGAACAAACTGGAAAAAGAAGGCATTATCAGAGAGTTTACAATCATACCGGATTTTGTGAGACTCGGCTATGAAATCGCGTCAATAACATTTGCTAAGATGAAAGACCCCCCCTTCCCAAAAGGCAATTGAAGAGGTTTTGAGACATGCGACAGAGATGGAAAAGAATAATCCTTCTCCAACAATTGTAACGATGAGAGGAATAGGCTGCAACGCTGACTACGTGAGCGTCTCCTTTCACAAAACCTACTCTGAATACACCCAGTACATCCAGTACGTCAGACAGTTTCCTGGAGTGAAAGTCGATGATATCAAGAGTTTCATAATAGACCTCCAAGACAAGGGGCATTTCCGGTATCTGACGCTCTCCGTGTTTGCAGACTACCTACTCAGAAAGAAAGAAAACCAATAGAAGAGAATTGCGACACGTCACCAACTTCGCGTTTAGCAGATAATCAAGTGCGAGCACTCGTCTCTCAAGAAAGTGCGTGCTAGAGACACGACATGATGAAGAATACTGGGCATCATACGATCGCAGCTTTTACTTACTTACGACCATAACAACGACCCGTAAGAGAATCAGATAGAATGCAAGGATTCGAAGCCTCACCTTATATCAGAATCAATGTTGAGCCGTCACTTGCAACCTAACTAGATTAAACTTGCTCAAACCGCAGTCCAACATCATTATCCAAGCTGGACGAGATTCTTCGTCGTCGGCCCAAAAGGAAAGTGCCGTCTAGAAGAGAGTATGTAAAATCCTTTACAAGACAAGCAAGCTAATTCAATTCAGGGTAAAACAGCCTGAAGTCGGCGGCAAGTTTATAATTCTAGGCTCTAACATTGAGAAAAGAAGAAGGAAACTATGATGGAGAAGACAAATGAAAACTTGAAGAACGCTTTCGCAGGCGAGTCGCAGGCAAACCGTCGCTACCTAGCCTTTGCCCAGAAGGCTGAAGAGGAAGGTTTTTCACAGGCCGCAAAGCTGTTCAGAGCTGCCGCAGAGGCGGAGACTGTTCACGCATTGAATCATATCCGAACAATGGGAGACGTGAAAACCACCGCTGAAAACTTGGACGCCGCTATCACAGGAGAGACTTTTGAATACAAGAAAATGTATCCAGAATATGTAAAGATGGCCAAGAAAGAAGGAAATACACAGGCTACTTGGAGCTTCAATGTCGCCAACCAAGTCGAGCAGGTTCACGCCAGCCTCTTTTCAAAAGCTGCTAAAGCCTTGAAGACGGCCAAAGAACTGCCGAAGGTGGATTACTACGTCTGCAGCGTCTGCGGAAACACAGTGGAGAACGAAGCGCCCGAAAAATGTCCAATCTGCGGAAACCCAAAATCGAAATTCTTCAAGGTAGCTTAAGTCTACAAACCTTTTTTCTGTTTTTCTACCGTCAATAGCCAGCGAAGTTTTCCTTCCTTAGGTTTGCAGCGGGAACATTCAGGGTTTTGAGCAGGTTTTCCATTGCCTGCACCATAGCAGGTGGACCACATATGTAGAACCTAGTTTCAGAGTATTCGGGTATCTCTTTTTTGACCATTTCGGGAACTATGTTGCCCGTGTAGCCTTTCCACGTTGTTTTGGGCTCGGCCAAAGTGAGCACTACCTTTAGGTTTTTGTTTTGTTGCTGCATCTGTTCAAGTTCTTGTCTAAAAATGATGTCTTCTTCTGTTCGGTTCCCGTATAGCAATGTGACTTTCGTGTTCATTCTCATGTCGGTGCAGAATCTGCATATACTTCTGAGCGGGGTGATTCCGACGCCTCCTGAAAGCAGGCCGATTCTCTCAGATTCTCCTTCAAATGTGAAGTTGCCGAAAGGTGTCTCTATCGTTGCCATATCGCCCACTTTCAACGCGTCCAGCTTCTTAGAGAAAGAATGACCCGTAAGCTTCTTCGTAAACTCAATGAAGTCCTCTTCGGTGGGGCTGCTTGAGATGCTGAAAGGCTTCCGCGTCTCCTGCCCATCTATTCTCAGAGTGACAAGCATGTACTGTCCGGCCTTATAA
>Ga0315277_10005079_pt1 | contig 17406 bp, 7 predicted proteins | sample YL17G05_15_MG_FD_203695 | JGI IMG/M metagenome (GOLD analysis project Ga0315277, IMG submission 203695) | Sediment microbial communities from Yellowstone Lake, YNP, Wyoming, USA - YL17G05_15 | ecosystem: Environmental > Aquatic > Freshwater > Lake > Sediment | place: USA: Wyoming | collected... | reverse complement strand
TCATCCGACGACGCTCTACATCGCGGGCGCGGCGAGGACGCTCATATCGGAGACGGTGCGAGGCGAGGGGGGGATGCTGCGCGACAGGTTCGGCGTCCATTTCATGCCCAACTACCACCCGCAGGGAGACCTCGCGCCGAGGGACATCGTCAGCCGCGGCATCATCCACCAGATGACGGCAACCCACGACACGAACGTCTACCTCGACCTCAGGCACCTCGACAAGGACCGGATGCTCAAACGGTTTCCGAAACTGGCCGAGCTCTGCGCGCTTTTCGACATCGACATTTCGAAGGACATGATCCCCGTGCGGCCGAGCGCGCACTACTTCTGCGGCGGCGTCCGCGCGGACGAAGACGGCGCGACGGACGTCGAGGGGCTTTACGCGTGCGGAGAGGCGTCCGCGACGGGCCTCCACGGGGCGAACCGGCTCGGGTCGAATTCGCTGCTGGAGGGACTCGTGTACGGCGCGGCCGCGGGGGCAGCGGCGGCGAGGCGCGCGCTTTCGACGCCCTCGCATGACCCGCACGTCAGGGCCGAGGCGCTCGCTGCCAACGAGCGCGCCGCCAAGATCGACGTCGTCGACATGGAAAACTCGCTCCGGGCGCTCATGTGGCGGCAGGTGGGCATCGAGCGGGAGGCGGCGGCGCTGGAGGAAAGCGAGGAGAGGATAGATTTCTGGTCGTCGTACCTTCTCGACAGGGAGTTCGCGTCGCCGGCCGGCTGGCAGGTCCAGAACATGCTCACCGTGGCGAAGATAATCACGTTCGCGGCGCGCATGCGCACGGAAAGCCGCGGCGCTCACCACCGGTCCGACTTCCCGGACACCGACGACTTGAACTGGAAAAGGCACCTCATCATAAAACGTGACTGACGCGGGGGAGCCGCTTCGAAGGGCGGTTTTTTCGCGACTAAAGGGGCGCGCGGCGCGTATTTATGCTTGTATGGGGATTGGCACGGCAGTATCCTGCCTTGTTCGTCGGTCCGAGGACGATGGGGGAACTGACGGCCACGGTAGAACGGGTTTTCAAAGGGGCGGTTCGGCGGCGAGGGCATTTCTTCAGGCGCTGCAAATGCGAGGGACGATTACTATGAAGAGAGCGGTCGTTTTAGTCGCGGTGCTCTTTCTGTGCGCGGCGGTCTACGGCCAGGGCGAGACGCCGAAGCCGTCGGCCGCGCCCAACGACACCTTCCGCATCATCACCGAGGCGAAGGCGAAGGTCTTCCCCGCGGTGGTCTTCATCAAGCCGATCGTGGAGAAGTACGAAGGCGGCGAAAAGAAGGCCGAAGAGGTCACCGGCTCCGGGGTCCTCATCTCCGCCGACGGCGAGGTCGTCACCAACTTCCACGTCGTCGAGAAGGCCGTGAGCATCCGGTGCTTGCTCTCCGACAAGCGCCACCTCGACGCGGAGATCGTCGGCAGCGACAAGGAAACCGACCTTGCGCTTCTGCGCCTCAAGCGCGAAAACGAAAATGAGACCTTCCCCTATGCGGTCTTCGGAGATTCCTCGAAGCTCACCGAGGGCGATTTCGTGATGGCGATGGGCGCGCCCTGGGGCTTGAACCGCAGCGTCTCGATGGGCATCGTTTCCTGCCCGCGGCGCTACGTCCCGGACACCAGCGAATACAGCCTCTACATCCAGACCGACGCGTCGCTCAACCCCGGCAACTCCGGCGGGCCGCTGGTCAACACCGAAGGCGAAGTCGTCGGCATCAACAGCATGGCGAGCCTCATCGGCGGCGACCTCGGGTTCGCGATACCCTCCTCGACCGTAAAAAACATCGCCGACCAGCTGCGCAAGAACGGCAAGGTGCCCCGCTCGTGGAGCGGCATCAGCCTGCAGCCGCTGGAGGATTTCGACCAGAACATGTATTTCGGCGGCGACAAGGGCGTCATCATCGCGGGGACCGACCCGGACTCGCCGGGACTTCGGGCGGGCCTGAAAAACGGCGATAGGATAACTTCCATCGCCGGCGCGGCCGTTACCGCGGCCACCGACGTCGACCTCCCCGCGGTGAGGGCGCTTCTGGCGAGCCTGCCCGCGGACCAGCCTGCGACCGTCGAGATCGACAGGGCCGGCCAGGCGGTGACGGTCACCCTCACGCCGCGCATCAAGGGCAAGGTCGAGGGCGAGGAACTCGACTGCCCGCGCTGGAGCATGACCGTGAAGACGATAAACCAGTTCGCCAACCCCGACCTGTACTTCATCAGGCAGGAAGGCGTCTTCATCTTCGGCCTCAAGTACCCCGGCAACGCCGTCAACTCGGGGCTCCAGCAGAACGACATAATCGTGAGCCTTGATTCCGTCGAGATAAAGACCCTCGACGACGTCAAGAAAGCGTACGACGCCGCGGTCAACGCCACCCCCAAGCGCACGCGCGCCGTGATCGAGATCCTGCGCGGCGGGCTCGCGCGGCAGGTGGTGCTCGACTTCGCCAAGGAGTACAAGTCGGATTAGCGCTCGCGCCCGCGGCACGGGGCCTCGGGCCGCGTCGGGCGGCCGGAAAGGCGCCCGGCGCCGCGCGCCTTTGTCCTTCGATGGATGTTGAAATGAGATCATGTCACCAGCAAACGGAGGGGACCGGATGAAGACGAGGAAAGTGTTTCTGTGCCTGGCGGTCGCCGCGGCGGCGTTCGCGGCGGCGGCCGAGGCGCGCGCGGCCGACATCGACACGGCGCGAAAGGCCGTCGGCGACTCGCTGGCCGAGGTGTCGTTTTACATGAAGTACGACGAGGGCGACGCTCCGTACGGCTTCGGCGGCTGGTCGGGCGACAGCTCCGCGCGCTATAGCCGTTCGAGCGGTTCCGCAGTCGACAACGAGGAGCCGATGCGCCTCATGGGGTTCCTGGTCGACAGCGACCTCGTCCTCACCTGGGACCCGGAAATCCAGGACAGGTTCGTGAAGAAAATCGTCGTCACCATCGGGGACACGAAATACGACGCCGCCATGGACCGCTTCGCACTCGCGAACAAGGGGCTCTTCCTGAAACTCTCCTCGCCGGTCGCGGCGGGCAAGCCCCTCGCGTTCGACGCCAGGGCGGCCGGCCCCTACGCGGTCGTCAATTTCGACTCCGACAGGGACAACAAGTGGATCATGCGCGCCACCGACCTGCCGACCGACCAGGTGGAGAGCATCGGCGGGACGAAGTACATCCGGGTATCGTACCCGTCGCTCATCATCAACAAGAAGGGCAGGGTCGCGGGCGCCGCGATGACGTGGAGGCTTCCGGCCGAATCCGAGTGGCGCGGGTCGCCCCTTCTCTGGAACGCCATATCCAAGAAAGACTTCGACGCGAAGGTCGAGGCGGTGAAGAAGGCGGCCCAGGCGGGCCTCGTGCAGGTGACGGTCAACTTCCGCGCCACGCAGTCGCGGCGGCTGTCGACGCGGGGATATTCCTACGAGGACAGGAACACCCCCACCGAGCTCCAGGCCGTCGGCCTCATCCTCGGGCCGGGAAAGGTCCTGGTCCTGGCGGACATGTCCAGGCGCGACACCGCGAAGGTCGAGTCCATGTCGCTTACCCTCGGCGACAAGAGCGTCCCGCTCACGATTGAAGGGGCGCTCTCCCGCTACGGCGCGATCATGGCGAAATACGACGGCGCGCTCGAAGGCGCGGCGCCCCTTGCGGCCGCAGAAGTAGACTTCGCGAAGACGATCGACGCGCTCATGGTCGCCGACATGCTCTCGTACGACGAGGACGCGCGCGACGAGCGTTTCGCCAGGGACCGCGTCTCGTCGATATACGACGGGTTCCTGGGGCTCGGCTGGCCGGCCACCGGCGGCAACTCGCAGGGGGCACTCCTTTTCACGATGGACGGCAAGCTCGCGACGCTGCCCATCAAGGTGCGCGAGCAGATAGCGATGCGCGGCGGCGGGAGCTACAGCCCCTCGAGCGAATGGGGCCGCAATTCCGTCAACATGCCCGCCGCGCGCCTGGCCGACGTCCTCGCCGACGCCGCCGCGGTCGACGCGACCTTCAAGCCGCTGACGGAGGAGGAAGCGAAGCGCTTCGTATGGCTCGGCATCGAGACGCAGGAGATGACGCGCGACCTCGCGAGGGCGAAGAACGCGTCGCTGGCGACCAAGGGCGGCAAGATCGGCGCGCTCGTGACGTACGTGTACAAGGACTCGCCGGCGGACAAGGCCGGGATAAAGGCGGGCGACATACTCGTGCGGCTCAATATCCCCGGGCAGGTGAAGCCCGTGGACGTCGAGGTCCGCGAGGAGAGGGAGTTCGAGTTCCCCTGGGCGGAACTCGACCAGATTCCCGACATGTATTTCGAGCAGCTGCCGCGCCCGTGGCCCGACCAGAATAACGAGCTCGCGCGCGTCTTGACCGAGGTCGGCGCGGGCAGGACCGTGGCCGCCGAGTTTGTCGCGGCCGGCGGGGAAAAGCGCGCCGTCGACTTCGCGCTCGAGATGGGCCCGAAGGACTTCAACTCAGCCACGAGCTACGAAGACAAGGCTTCGGGCCTCACCGTGAAGGACGCCACTTACGAGGTGCGCCACTACTTCAAGATGAAGGACGACGACCCGGGCATCGTCGTTTCCGACATCGTGGCCGGCTCCAAGGCATCCGTCGCGGGCCTCAAGCCCTGCGAGGTAATCACCGCCGTCAACGGCCAGGGCGCAAAAAGCGTCGAAGACTTCAAGAAGTCCTTCGCGGCGGGCGGCGACATCGCGCTCACCGTCAAGCGCATGAGCCGTTCGCGCGTCGTGAAGATCTCGCTGCCGAGGCCCGCCAGGGAGGAAGCCAAAGGCGCCGAGGCAGCCTCGACCGACTCGACGATTTCCGTAAAGCCCGCCGCGCCGGGGGCATCGACCGAGTCGGCCGTGTCGCCCGCGGCCGAAGCCCCGGCCCAGCCGGCCGCCGCGCCCGGCGCGTCCGAGGAAGAACCGAAACCCGCCGAGTGAGCGGGCCGGACCGCCCTCCAACGGGAAAAAAGGGCGAGGCGCATGCGCGCCTCGCCCTTTTCATTCCGGCGGTTCGACTCGCCGGCGCCGGGACAGGCGCGGCCCGATTACGCGCGCCGGAAGCGAAAGCCGCCCGCGTCGCAGACGAGGTAGGAGCCGTCCGCCCCGAAGTCGCCGAGGGTGTAGAGGGTCCTGGGGCCGGCGGACGTTTCGACCGTGCGCGTGCTTTCAACGTGCGTGTGGCCGCAGACGATGACGTCGGCGCCGCCTGCGAAACTTGCGCGCAGGGCCCCCTCGTTTATGCCGAGGACCCGCTGGGTCTTTCCCGTGACGGCGAGCTTCGAGCGCCTGCGGGAAAACCTCGCCATCGCGCGCGCGAGCGCCGTCGGCGAGTGCGTCACGAGCCACTCGACCGCGGGGGACTCAAGCACCGCGCGCATCCGGTGGTAACTGACGTCGTTGGTGCAGAGCATGTCGCCGTGGCAGAGAAGGGCTTTCCGGCCGCAGAGCGTCTCCGTGGCCGATTGCGCCACGAGGCGGAAACCGAAGCGCCCCGCGATCCCGGCGTCGAGATAGAAATCGCGGTTGCCGTGAAAGACGGTCACCTGCGCCGACGAGGCCAGGGCGGCGAGCGCGCCGAGGATTTCCCCGTAAGGCGCGATCTCGGCCTGCCTGGGCCCGAACCAGAAGTCGAACAGGTCGCCGAGGATGAAAAGGCGCCGCGCCCGCGGCGCGACGCCCGACAGAAACTCGACGAAACGGCGGCAGATACACGCCGAGTCCTCGCTCGCGTGGACGTCGGAGAGGATGATCGCTTCGTAAGTGCGTGGCGTTTCCATGCGCTCGGACCGGCCTCTCTACTTGCCCATTCTACCGACCCGGGTCTTGATCCAGTTGAGGAATTTTCCGAACGGTCCGCTCGGAACGAGAGTCACCTGGGGGTCGCTGAACGTCCCGGTTATGTGCGCCTTGACGAGGTTTCGGCCCACCTCGCCGGCGATGAGGCTCACCAGCGGTATCTGGCCCGGCCGCGCGTAAAACATGAGATCGAGTTTCCCGTCGAAACCGATCGTCCCTTCGCCGAAAAGGGTCGCGGGCACGCTCGACATCGACAGCTCCCGGATGAGCAGGCGGTTTTCGGCGATGTCGCAGCGCACGTGCGCGCGGTCGAACTGCGTCCGCTCGGGAATCCTCAGCTGCAGGACGTTCATCATCGCGAAGATGACCGGCACCTCCCAGAGCGTGCCGTCGTGGATATTAGCCTCGGCGGTGGCTATGACGTCGCACGACTTGCCCGTCGCGCACAAGAGGTCCATCCGGCCGTCGATCGTGCCCGTGAGGCCCTCCTTGCGGAAGGCGAACGCCTTGTCCACGAGGTCGGGAAGGCTCACGTCATTGATGAGTATCGAGAAGGCGTACGACTCCGCGCCGCCGGTCTTGAAAAACCCCTGCCCGGAAAGCTTCCCCTTTAAGACGTCGGTCTCCAGGCGGTTGACCCTTACGGAGTCGGCGTCCTTTTCGAGGTCAAACTGCGTCGGCCCGACGCGCATCGAGTCGAACGCCCCAGAGAGGAGTCTCCCGTTGGCGACGAGGTCCACGTCCGCCGCGCCGCCGCGGCCCTTGAGGCTCACGTCGCCCAGGATGTCCTTGATCGATTTCGCGAGGACCACCGAGGCGTCGCGGCACTTTATGGCAAGGTCGAAGTCGACGGCGCCGGCGCCGTCCGTCTCGCCGTACGAGAGGTCCCCCGCGGCGTCGACGAAGCCCCTCATCTGCCTGTCCGCCGCCATCGCGCGCACCTTTTCCGGCAACCGCTCGAGAAGCGCGTCGTCGGCGAAAAGCCGGCCTGCATCAAACCGCAGCTGCCAGGCGCTGCCCTGGCGGCCGGAGAGGTCCGCGCGCCCGGCCGCGGCGACCTCCGTCGCGGGCCGCGCCAGCATCGGCATGCGGACAAAGGGCATCATGACGAGCGAATTGTCGGCGAAAAGCGAGCCTTCGAGGCCGCTCACGGCGAAGCCGTCGGCTCCGTATACGAGCGATAGTTTCCGCGCCGCGACGCCGAGCGGGACTTCGGGAATGATGAAACTCGCCGCGCGCAGGCTCCCCTCGACGCCGAAAACGGAGATCTTGCCGCCCGCCGGCCGCGAGACCGCCATCTTCGCGTCGGCAATGCCCGATACGCCGTAGCGCTCGAGAGGCCGCCGCGCTTCTTCCGGCAGCGCCGACATGAACTCGGCGTCCATGGGAAGGTCTTTGGCTTCGAGGTCGAGGTCCACGGTCCCCGAATACATGTCCGCTTCTCCCGTGGCGGCAAGCCGCGCGCCGCCGTGCATGAAACGAGCGTTGTCGAAGTAGATGGCGCCGTCCTGGATCACCACGGCGCCCTCGCCGCCGGTGAGCCCGTATGGAAGACCCGCGTACAGGATGTCGACGCCGCGCATGTCGGCCGTGATGTCGAAGTACGGCTGCTCGCGGGGGCGCTTTCTGACCCTGGTCCGCACGTCCGCCTTGCCCGCGACGCTGAACGTCTTCCACGCCGCCTGCGACTCCGGCGGCAAGAGGTCCCTCAACTCGTCGTCAAGCGCCAGCCCCTTTGCCTCGACGACCATGTCGATATCGGCCGAGCGCGCGAGGGCCAGCGCCGAACCGGTGATCGTGACTTCGGACGAGCCCCGCACGCCCCTGATGACATCGACGCTGATATCGCCGTTGTTGTAAGTGAAGTGCCCGGTGATGCCGTCGAGGGCGAGCGGGAAGCCTCTGTAAACCGCCCGAATGCCCTTCGGGTACACCTCACAAGCCACTACGAGCGGCTTTCCGGCGCCCCTCTCGCGGTCGATCTTGGTGACCGCGTCGATGGCTCCGCGCGGGCTGAAAAGCTCGATGCCGGCGCGCGCCTTCGGCGGAAACGCGGCGAAAAGCTCGTCGACCAGCGCCAGGCCGCGCGCGTCTATCGCCACGTGGTACGCCGCCCCCGGCCCATACCCCTCGGTGCGCCCGGAGATCCTTACGCTTCCGCCCAGCGACGTCCCCGCGAGGTCGGCAAACGAACAGCCGTCGCGGTTGAAGCGCACCCAGCCGACGAGGCCCGACACCCGCACCGGGAAGCGATCGTACGTTTCTCCAATGCCCTTCAGGGCCGCCGTCACGTCGAAGTCCCACTTCTCGGCGGGCGAATACGATACCCTGCCGGTTATGTCGGCCGGGCCCGAAGGGGTGAAGAATCCCCAGACGCGCCGCGCGGGCGGCGGAAGGCGGCTCGACAGCCCCTCGCCGAGCTCGATGGCGTCCACTGTGAACTGGACGGCGAGCGTGCGCGCGTCGGAATTGCCGGACGCGGCAAGGCGCCAGGTGCCCAGGAGCCCGCCGCCGAACGAAGCCATGAGGCGCCAGCGGGCGAGGCTGTCGGCGTCGGAACTGACTATGACGCTGTTGACGGTGGACGACACCGCGTAGTTGTCGCGGCGGTCGTCGACGCTCACGAACGCGCCCTTGAGGCTCATCGTGAACGGCGTCGCAAGCCTTGGCTTCGCGGAGCCTCCGGACGAGGCCGGCATGGAAAGGTTCCACCTGCCGTCTTCGCCCCTCACCAGAAGCAGCGACAGATCCACTGCGGTGACGTTCTTGGGGACAAGTTCAAAGCGCCACAGGCGCCTGCGGTCGAAGTCGATGTGCACGTTCTCGACCTTGGCTATGGGAATGTCGCCGGCTGGTTCGTACACCTCCGCCCCGTAGAGGTCGATCCCACCGAGGAGGCTGAACTCGGCGTAGCGCACCTTGACGAGTTTGCCGGGAAAGAAGAGGCTTATCTTCGCGACGGCGAGGTCGCGGACGTTCGAGGGGTTGGCGACCCACCGCTCATAAAACGCGTAGGAGAGCGCCGCCGCCAGCGAAAAGAGAAAGACGAGGACGAGGAATATCTTGAACGGCAGCGTGAAGCGCTTCTTTCGCCGCGCCGGCTTCCCGGCGGGAGCGGCCTCTCCCGCCGCCGTCGCGGTTTCCGTGGCCGCAGCGGCCCGCGCGCGCGCCGAGAGAAGCCTCGACACGCCCGCCGCGGCCAGCATTGCGACCATCGGCATGATGGGGCTCCGGTAGCGGGGCGACCCGACGAAGACGACGTGCACGAGCGTGAAATAGACCGGCCCCGCCAGGAGTATCACGAGGTCCCGCCAGCGCATCGAAAGAGTGAAGACCGCAAGCGCCGCAAGCGCGTACACCGGCACGACGGCCAAAAGACTTACCCACCTGTAGAAGGGCGTGCCGAACATGCCGCTGGTCGGCTGCGGCGACCAGAATCGGTACGCCTTTACCGGCACGAGGGCGAGGACCCGCCCGGGCGACTCCATCGCGTCGTTTAGCGCGCGGTTGAGGAGGTAGCTGTCGCGCTCGACCTCGGTCATGCCCTTGAGTTCCGGCATCTTCGTGAGGAACTCCATGTTCGAGGAGCCGTCGGCCTGCGGCCCGACGCCGTCGTAGAGCGACGCCCCTACGCCGAGCGTCGTGAAAATCCAGTGCCCGGTGACGCGGTAATTCCTAAAGCCCCACGGCAGGATGAGGATGCCCGCCGTAAGCGCTATCGCGAGCGCCGCAAGGACCGCGCGGCGCCGGGGCTTCGCCCAGACGACGAGAAACACGGCGAAGAGAATCACGAGCCCCGGGACCGACGGACGCGTGAGATGCGCGGCGGCCGCCGCCGCGCCCGCGCCGACCCCCGCCAAGATCCTCGGCCTCCCGAGCGCCACGGTGAACGAGTAGAAAAACGCCGCGACGAAGAAGATGAAGAGCGTCTCGGAAAGGACCGTTCCCGCGTGGAAAACAAGGTACGGGTCGAGCGCGATTATGACGGCCGTCACTCCCTCGGCCACGCGCCCGAGGAGCCGGCGCGCCCCCGCCGCGAAAAGAAGTATCGACGCCGTCGACAGGACCGTCTGCACGGCGTAGAGGAGGAGAAACTCCTTCCCGAAGATCGCAAGCCTCGTAGCGGCGACGAGAAGGGGATACAGGGGCGGGCGGCCGACGCGCTCGTCGCCCCAGAGCAAACCGTTGCCCGCCAGGAGGTTGTCGGCGATCTTTATATAGGAATCGGAATCGTAAAAGCGGATTGCGTCGCCCGCCGCGACGGACCAGGCCGCGCGGACCAAAAACCCGACGGCCACCGCCGCGATGAGAAACCACCGCGAAAGGAGAATCCTCTCCGCTCTCGCCCTTAGTGTAAGCATCCGGCCTCCGCGCCCGCCTCGATCCGCCTGAGTATTTACGCGGGCCGCGCCGCTCTTGCAGCCGTGGCGTCGTCGCGGTCACAAAAAAAGGGCGGGTTCATCCCGCCCTTAAACTCTAATGGTGGAGAAGAGGGGATTCGAACCCCCGACCTCCAGAGTGCGATTCTGGCGCTCTCCCAGTCTGAGCTACTTCCCCACGTAGGCAACACTCTAACAAAAACCGCGCCTTCTGTCAAGCAAATGGCGTCTTGGGCCGGGAGTCCCCCCGGCGCCCGCGCGACTCTCCCGGAGTTATTTCGGCAATACCCACCGCCGCGAAACACTATTTGCCCTTCCCTTCGCCCGCGCCGTCCGGAAACGGATGAGCCGCACGGCCTCCGCTGAGTTTTGCCCGCGGCGAAAGAGCCGGGCCGCTCCGGGCCGCATGGCCTCCGGCCGTTCGTGCAATCGTCCTTGACATCCCGCACGCGCAGGCGTACTTTAGAGCGCAGTCGGTCCAAGCAGGACAGGCCAAGGGATGCGCAATTGTCCGAAAATCCAGTCACGCCTGAACCGTTTCACCGCTCCCGCATCTTCGAGTGGACCGCGCTTGCAGTCATCTGCTTCGCCGCGCTCGTCGTAAGGATACTCGCCTTCCAGAAAAGGGGCGTCGTCGACTACGACGAAACCTATTACTACATCCTCGGGCGCAACCTCGTAACGGGGGCGGGCTACACGCTCAACGGCCTGCCGCACAGCGCCTTTCCGCCGCTCTACCCGATACTCGTGGGCCTCGCCAGCCTCATCCGCCCGAGCATACTGGCGACCTCCATGGTCGTGTCTTCGCTTGCGGGGGCGCTCTTGCCCGTGCCCGTGTATTTTCTCGGCAAAGACGTCCACGGGCGCCGCGCCGGCCTCATTGCCGCGGCGGCCGCCGCCGTATGGCCCGCGCTCTTTTTCTTCGCCGCAGTGAACGTCCCGTACGCACAGCGCCTGTACTTCGGTTCCGAACAACTCTACGTCACGCTCCTTGCGGCGACCATGCTTTTCGTCTGGCGTTCGGCCCGCGCCGACGGGTACGCCGACGCGATCTTCGCGGGCCTCTTCGGCGCCCTGTCGTCGCTCGTGCGCTCCGAAGGCCCGGTGGTCTTCGCGTTTCTTCTTGCGTGGCTCGTCGCCTGCCGGCTCGCGTCGCGGACGCTCGCGTCGCACACGCCTGTGTCGCCCGCGCGGATTGCCCGCGTCGCCGTCGTCGCCGCCGCGTTTGTCGTCGCCTTCTCTCCGTTTCTCGTCTACGTCCACCACGTCACGGGAAGGTGGACGCTCGGCGCCAAACTCGCCAATAACGCCCGCATCCGCGGCGCCCTCTGGAACTGGGTGGAACTCAACGACAGCAAGTCGTTCTTCCCCCTCCACTACGCGCTCAACCGCGAAGGCAATCGGATGGAAGACCCTTACTGGGGCGTTTCCGCCTGGCACCGGGCGCACATGACCCCGGGCGAGTCGCTGTCGGGCGCCCTGTCGCTCGTCGCGTCGCCCGACTGGCGTTGGCTGCCGGTCTTGGGCCGGGCGTTCTACTCGGGGCGCGGGGCGCTCGTGCCGTGGTTTGCCTGGATATTCGTCCTCGCGGGCGTGATTCTCCCGCCATGGGACTCGAGGAGACTTCTCTGGTGGACTTTCTGGGCGGCGAACTTCCTCCCGATGGCGCTTCTTGCCGTGTCGCTTTACGCCCTGCCGCGTCACGAGTTGCCGCTTCTGGTCCTTTTCGCCGTCGCCCTCGGCAAGGGGCTGGCCGAGGTGAGCCTCCTCTTCGCCCGCGGCACGAGCGCCCTCTTTAAGGCGCCTGCCGGAGCCGCCGGCGCGGTGGGCCTCGTACCCGTCGCGGCCGTTCTCGTCGCGCTTTACGTCGCGGGCTATAGCCTCAACATGTTCGGCAACCACCGCCCCGGAATCGACAAGGGCCTCGCCTCGCAGGCGCTCGACCGAAAGGTCTCCAAGTGGCTCACAGAGCACCTCCCGGCCGGTTCGACCGTCATGTGCCACGAACCGTGGGTCGCCGTCTGGGCAAAGATGGATTGGCGCGTCACGCCCTCCGCTTCGCCGGCCCGGGTCATCGCGTACGGCCTGGACAACGGCTTCGACTACGCCGTCTTGAAGAAATGGCAGGTCAAGACATACCCGGACGAGATGCCGCTCGTGACGCGGCGCCTCGACGCGGAGCTTGACCTGGGCGACCCCGTGTACGTGCTCAACCTGAAGCAACCGCCGGCAAAGGAGCCTGCCGATGAGCCGCGACGGTGAAGGGCCGGCGGCGGCCGTCGAGCGCCGCGCCCTCAAAGTCCGCATGGGCCGCGTGCTCGTCCTCTTGGCGCTGGCGGCCGTGGTCGTCCGCGTCGCCGCGGCGGGCATGCGCGGGGATTACCTGAGTTTCGACGAAAGCATGTACATAATCCTCGGCAAGAACCTCCTGTGGGGCCACGGCTACACGCTCAACGCCCTGCCGAACGTGACGTTCCCCTTCATCCTGCCGATTCTGGCGGGCATCGTGGAGCACTTCGGCGGGCCGAGGCTCGCGCTATCGCTGCCCTCGGCGGTCCTGGGCGGCCTTGCCGTCATTCCGCTTTACCTCTTGGCCAGGAAGATGGCCGGCGAAACCGTCGCGTTCGCGTCGGCCCTCCTCTTCGTCGGCTTCCCGTCGCTCATCCAGTTCACGCCGTTCGTTTCATACGGCCGCAGGCTCTACGACGGTTCGGAGCAGGTGTATATTTTCTTTCTTCTTTTCGCGGCGTACTTCGCGTACGCGGCGGCTGTCGACGGCCGCTGGCGGGATTACGTAGCCGGGGGGCTCTTTGCCGGCGCGGCGTTTGAGGTAAGGCAGGACGGCGGCGTCTGCGCCCTGATGGTTTTCCTCTGGCTCGTCGGCGCGGCGCTCGCGCGCCGGCAGTGGAGGTCGGTCGGCAAGGCCGGCGCCTTCGCCGCGGCCGCAATTGCCCTGGCGATGCCGTTCCTCTGGCACGTGCGCGCAGTCACGGGCGTGTGGGGGCCCGGCACAAGGCTTGCCGGTTCCATCCCCATGCGCAGTTCGTTCGAGCTGGTCATCCGCAAAAACGACTGGCAGGACGCCCTCAAGTCACTCTTCGCCCTCAACGAGAAAGGCACCGAGCTCCGGACTCCTTACTACGGCGTTTCCCCTTGGCACAGAAGCAGGTTTCTTGACGGCGAGGAAACGGCGGACGTCGGCCGAGCGCTCCGGGACATGCGCCCCGGCTACCTTCCCGAGGCCCTGCGCGACTATGTCCTCTGGGCCATCCCCGACCGCTTTGGCTACGTCGCGCTCGCGGGAATCGCGGGACTCCTGCTCTGGCCGAGGCGGTGGACGAACGCCGCCTTCCTTGTCGCCCTCTTCGTGCCGGCCGTCCTCGCCGCGCTGTTTCTTTTTCCGCTCGCGCGCTTCTGGATGTTCCTCACGCCGTTTGTCGTGATGCTCATCGCGTGGGGCATCGTCTTCGTCCTGGGCCTCTTCACGCGGGTTGCTCCGAAACTGTCGCTGTGGGCCGCCATCGCCTCTCTCGCCGTCGCGGCCGCCGTCTCGGGTTTCGGCGCGTACGACGGCCTGAAGGCCCAGGAGTCCTACCGCCGGGACTTGAGAAACTACGAACGCACGATGGAGGAACTCGACAAGACGGCCGCGAGGTGGCTCGTAGTCAACACCGCCCCCTGGACGCGCGTCATGGCCTCCGGCCCCCAGCCGGCGCTTTTGGCCGGCAGGGAATGGCTCGTGCTCCCGATCGACACGGGCGAGCGCGTCCTCGCCTACGCGCGCCTCAAGAAAGCGGGCATCATCGTACTGACCTCGTCAGAGCCGGGAAAAGGCGCCGCGGCCCTCGAGCCGTATCTCAAGGCCATCTTCGCGCAGGAGGGCAACAACTTCAGGGCCACCGTTCGCATTTACGATCTCGAAGCAACTCCGGGCGCTCCCATGGAGATGCCTTCCGCGGCGAATACGCCGCAGCCTGACCGGCTTTCCCCGGCGCAGTGATGGCAGTGGGCGCGGGGAAACGGCGCGAGGCTCGTCAAAAGGAGCGGACTTGGCTGCAAATCCGGCGGCGCAAGAGATTCGTTTAGAGGACCGAGGCGCATCGCGGCGCGATGCCTGGGCCTTGGCGGCCGTCACCGCCGCCGCCGTGGGCCTCCGGTTTCTCTCCATATCGTACAGGGGCTCGTACCTCGGCTGGGACGAGGCCATGTATCTCATGCTCGGAAGGCACCTTCTCGAAGGCCAGGGCTATCAACTCAACGGCCCTCCCAACATCACTTTTCCGCCGCTGGTGCCGGTAATCGGCGGCGGCGTGTGGCTCTTGACCGGGAGCATACGGTGGGCGCTCTCGGCGCCGTCGGCGCTTCTCGGGGGGCTCGCCGTCATACCGGTGTTCCTCCTAGCGCGGCGGATGTTCTCGCGGACCGCGGCCTTCGCGGCGGCGGTGGTCTTCGCGGGCCTGCGGCCGCTCCTTTTCTTCAGCGCCTTCTGCTGGTACAAACTGCGCCTCTACGACGGCAGCGAACAGATTTTCCTTTTCATCGCGGCATGGGCGCTCTACTTTTTCTGGCGCTCGTGGCAGGACAAGAGCATCCTTTTCGCGGCGCTGGCGGGACTCGCCTGCGGCGTCGGCTTTCTCGCGCGCCAGGAAGCGCTCGCCCTCTGGGGAGTGCTTCTGGCATGGCTTTTGGTCTGCGCCCTCGTCCTCGAAAAGCGTCTCACCCTCAACCTCGCCGGGCGCATCGCGGCCGCGGCGGCCCTCTTCATCGCGGCCTCGTCGCCCTTTTTCGTCTTCGCGCATTCGGTAACAGGCCACTTCACCTTCGGCCCGCATCTCTCGCACAACGTCGTCGTCCGCGACGCCTTCAGGCAGGTCTACTTCTACGACGAGTGGCGCCCCTTCCTGCGGCTTTACCTCTCGCTCAATGCCGATAACACTGATTACGAGAACACATATTACGGCGTCGACCCCGAGCACGTGAAGGGGCTTCGGCGGGAGTACAGCGACGCGGGGCTCCTCAAGAAACTCCTCGTCGGAACGGACCCCGGCGCCGTAAAGTACTGGGCGAAGGACATGCTGTTGGCGTTCCCGTGGTACCTCTTCGCGTTTGCGTTCGTCGGCCTCGCCGGGCGGCCGTCGCGCGAATGGCTCGTGAAGCTTCTTTTTCTCGCCGCGGTCGCGGTCCCCGCGTTGGCGATAGCCGCAACGCTCATTGTCCTGCCGAGGTACGACGTTTACCTGGGCGGTCTCCTCGCGGTTTTCGCCGGCGCCGGGCTTCAGAAAATCGGCCGCTTCGCGGCACGCGCGGCGAGTGCCGCATCGGCAAAGGTCGCCGCCGTTTCGTCGGTAGTAGCCACGGCCGTCGCCCTGGCCGGCGCCGCGGGCATCGCAGCGGCCGGGGCGCGGCAGGTCTTCGCCTTCAACCGCTCGCCGGCGGCCCAGGTTCACAGGGAGCGCCACATCGAGAGGATGACGCCTCGCATCGCCGCGGAGCTTAGAAGGCTGGGCGCGGCGGGGTCGCCCGTCTTGTGCCACGACCCCCAGGCGGTCCTGTACGCCGGCGCCGTCTGGCTGCCGCTTCCCATGGAGGACCTGGACCGAATCGCGGCCTTCGCCCGTCACCGGGGCGCGAGGTTGATGGTGTTGAAGTCGAGCGACTGCGCGCCGTCCGAGGAATCGAAGCCCAAGGCCCAGCGCCCCTTCACCTTTGCCGAGGCGCTCGCGCGAACCGGCCTCGCCAAAACCGCTTTCAGGGGAAAGATCGACGGCGAGGAGGTCTCGATCCTCGAAATCCTTCGCGCGGGAGCGGCCGATACGGCGGGCGCGAAATGACGGCGGCCGCGCGCGTTCAGCCGGGAAAGTAGTCCATGCCCTTGAGCATCTCGTAGCGCGCCTTGTCGGCGGCCGAGCCGATCTCGTCCGTCACGTCGATGAACTTGTAAGGCGCCTCGATGGCGCTGTAGTAGTTGCGGTCGGGAAGCAGCCGATAGCGCGTGCCGAAATACCTGTTGAGGATTACGCGGAACGTGTTGACGGGGGTAACCGAATCGTAGAGGTCGTCGGCGCCGCCGGGAAGGTAGTAGGCGTTGAGGATCGACATCCGGTCCTGGAGGTACGAATCTTCGAGGCGGCTGTGGTGCAGAAAACAGCCCGGCCCATGGTCGCCCTGGATGACGATTATCGGGGGGACGCTCGAATTGGCGAAAATCCGGTCCACGGTCTCCTTCATTTTCGAGTTGAGAAAGATCACCTGGTCAACGTAGCGGCGCATGGACTCGGCCCGCGTGATGCCGTTTTTCTGGACGAGGTGGTTGCCGCTGGCCATCGCGTAGTAGCGCGAGATGTCCGCGGGCCGGCCGTCGCGGCCGAAAACGTAAGGCGGGTGCGGCGCGATTATGTGCGCGAATACGAAAAGCGCCTCCTTCGACTGCGCGAGTTCCGGCATCTTCTGGAGCGGGTAGAGGATTCGCCTCCTGTCGTCGCCGCTCTTGTCCGCGTCGGAGGCCGCGGGCGTCGTGCCCATCACGCCCCTCTCGAACTCGCTGCGCTCCTTGACGGCCCTGAGGAAGAGGTCCGAGTCGGCTATCTTCGACGACTGCCAGCCCGTCTCGAAGGTCGCGAAGCGGTATCCGCGCTCGCGCAGGAAGGTGCGCACCATGCTGTGTGCGATCCTGCGCTCGGCCGCGTCGCTTTTCTGGTAGGCCTGCCCGACGGCCGCCGCGAGCCCGTCGAGATACTGCATGTTGAGAGACGACGCCAGCGACAGAAACGTGTGGCTGTAGTTTGTCCGCGCGCGCTGCGCGACGTAGAAGCCTTTGCCCTTGAGGTAATCGATGAACTCCGAATTGTCGTACCCGTAGATCTCTTTCAGGTTGTCGGCGCGCGCGTAGCCGTCGAGGATGATGTAGAAGATATGCGGCCTCGAGGCGCTGACCTCGGCCGGCGTGAAAGGCCCCTCGTTCTGCGTCGCCCGTTCTTCGCGCGCGAGACGCGCCGCGGGGCTCGTCTCATAAATCGCGATGTGCGCCGCCGGTATCGCCGCGAGGCATAAAGCCGCGAAATTGAGCACTTTCGTGAGCCCGGCCAGGTCGCTTTTCGTGGCGACGGCCGCGTACGAGCACGTGAAAAACGCGAAGATGAGCACCGCGAGAAGCAGGTTCGACGTGCCGACGGTGAGGCGCCCGACGGAGAAACTCGCCTTCGGCACCAGCGACGCGACATGCCCGTACGAAAAGAAAAGCACGAGGAAGAGC
>Ga0315277_10005078_pt1 | contig 17406 bp, 12 predicted proteins | sample YL17G05_15_MG_FD_203695 | JGI IMG/M metagenome (GOLD analysis project Ga0315277, IMG submission 203695) | Sediment microbial communities from Yellowstone Lake, YNP, Wyoming, USA - YL17G05_15 | ecosystem: Environmental > Aquatic > Freshwater > Lake > Sediment | place: USA: Wyoming | collected... | reverse complement strand
GCGGCGACATTCTCCATACCGATGTCCTGGTCATCGGCTCCGGGATCGCCGGCGCCAGCGCGGCCCTCCAAGCCTCCAAGTCCGGGCTGAAGGTCCTGGTCGTCAACAAATCCTCCCGGATCGAGGAGTCCAATACGTTCTACGCCCAGGGCGGGATCGTCTCGCTGGGCAGGAACGACGCGCCGGACCTGCTCGTCGCCGATATCATCGAGACGGGCGACGGGACGAGCGATCCGAAGGCGGTCGAGGTCCTGGCCGGGGAGGGGAAGGAGCTCGTCGAGCGGATCCTGATCGAAGAGCTCGCCATCCCCTTCACCCGGAGCGCGCCGGACGAGCTCGACTACGCCCAGGAGGCGGGTCACTCGCGGCGCCGGATCCTCCACGTCCAGGATACGACGGGGCGGACGATCGAGGAGCGGTTCGTCGCCGCCCTCAAGAAACGCAAGTCCGTGACCCTGCTGGCCGACCACACGGCCGTCGACCTTCTGACCGTTCCCCACCACTCCAAGAACCCGATCGCCTACTACCGGTCGCCGGCCTGCATCGGCGCCTACATCTTGGACAACAAGACCGGGAAAGTCCGGTCCGTTTTCGCTTCGACGACCGTCCTGGCCACGGGCGGCTGCGGGGCCGTCTTTCTCTATACCTCGAACCCGCGCGAATCGATCGGGGACGGCTATGCGATGGCCCTGCGGGCCGGGGCCCGGATCGTGAACATGGAATACATCCAGTTCCATCCGACTTCCCTCTACCACAGGGATTCCGACGGCTTTTTGATCTCGGAGACCGTCCGGGGCGAAGGGGGGCGTCTTAAAACCAGAGACGGCCGGACATTCATGGAGAAATACAGCCCCCGGCGCGATCTGGCGCCGCGCGACGAGGTCACCCGGGCCATCTATGAGGAGATGATCGCGACGAACACGCCCTACGTCCTTCTCGACCTCGCCTCCTACGCCAAATCCGACGTCAAGAAGCGTTTTCCCAACATCTATAAGACCTGTCGCCTTTACGGGATCGACATCAGCAAAGAGCCCATCCCGGTCGTCCCGGCCGCCCATTACTGCTGCGGCGGCGTCCTGGTCGACGACTGGGGACAGACGACCCTGCCCGGCCTCTATGCCGTCGGCGAAGTTTCCTGCACGGGCGTCCACGGCGCGAATCGTCTCGCCTCGACCTCGCTTCTGGAGGGACTTGTCTGGGGAACCAGGGCCGGACGTCGCATCGCCGAGCGGTTCGAGCCGGCGATTCCGGTCAAGCCGTCCGAGATCCATCTCTGGTATTATCCGCGCAAAGAAGAGGAGATCGACCCGGCCCTTATCCAACAGGACTGGCTGACCATCCGCTCCACGCTTTGGAACTACGCCGGGATCATCCGGACCCGGAAGCGCCTGGAAAGGGCGAAGGCCGACCTCGAATACCTCCTCCATCGGATCGAAAAGTTCTACCGTGAAGCCCAGATGGACGCCGAAATCGTAGGGCTCCGCAACGGGATCCTGGTCGCCCTGATGATCACGCGGGCCGCCCTCAGCAATCCCGTCTCGCGCGGCGCGCACTTCCGGAAGGATTGAGGGGGGGACCAAGACCGGCCTCGAGAACGAACATGGACAATTCCAGACAGGCCTATTTCAAGACATCCACCATCCGCCTGAAATCGGGAGAGATGATGCGGCGGCTGGCCTCGTTCCGGAAACGGCGCGCCTTGGGGCTGAAGCGGGGGCGGGCGGCCTTGCTCGTCCTCGACATGCAGGACTATTTCCTCGAGCCCGCCTCGCATGCGTTCATCCCCAGCGCGCCCGCGATCGTCCCGGGCATTCGGGCGATGATCGCCGGTTTCGGACGGTCCGGCCGGCCCGTCTGCTTCACCCGACATCTCAACGCCGCCGGGGATGCGGGCCGAATGGGGATCTGGTGGCGGGAGCTGTTGACGGAGGACAATCCCTTGAGTTCGATCACCCGCCGTCTCGATGTCGGCCGGGGAACGATCCTGGACAAAAACCAATATGACGCCTTCCATGAGACGTCCCTGGAAACGTTCCTCAAGGAACGCTCCGTGACCCAACTCGTCATTTGCGGGGTCATGACCCATCTCTGTTGCGAAACGACGGCCAGGTCGGCATTCGTCCGCGGCTTCGAGGTCTTCTTCGCCGTTGATGGGACCGCGACTTACCGGGAGGCTTATCATCGGGCCAGCCTCCTGAACCTGTCCCACGGCTTCGCCCTGCCCGTCCTGGTGCGAGAAGTTTTGAAGGCGGTGAGGTCCGATGGGGAATGAGTTCGTCACCGTCGTCGGCGGCGGCCCGGCCGGGATCGCGGCGGCCGTCCAGCTCCAGCGGTCGGGACTGAACCCGCTTCTCGTGGAGAAGGAGGCGCTGGGCGGGCTGTTGCGTAATGCCTTTCGCGTCGAGAATTACCCGGGATTCCCGGGCGGGATCGGCGGTCCGAGCCTCGTTCGGCGGCTGGAAAAGCAGGCCGAGCGGATCGGGCTCCGCGTCATCTTCGACGAGGTCTTGCGCCTGGACGTCGTTCGAGGACGCTTCGTCCTTAAAACCAGGCGAAGGCTGTTCCAATCCGGGATCGTCGTCGTGGCGACCGGAACCAAAGCCAAGCCTCCGGCCGGACTCGAGATCGACCCCGAGGCCCGCCGCCGGGTCGTCAGCGAAATCGTCCCGATCGGGAATGTCTCCGGCCGCGATATCGCCGTCATCGGAGCGGGCGACGCGGCGATGGATTACGCGCTCAACCTGGCCAGGGCCAACCGGGTGATCGTTTTCGATCGTGGGGATTCTCCGCGCTGCCTGCCGCTCCTCCTGGACCGAGTCCTGGCGCGGCCCCGCATTCGATATGTTCCCAAGACAAGGATCGAAAGGGTCGGGCCGGCCGGACCTCGGGCGATTTGCCTGGAGGGACGGGGATCGTCGGGTACGTTCCTGCTCAAGGTCGATTATTTGGTGACGGCCGTCGGCCGTGAGCCAAGTCGGGATTTTCTAACCGAACGCTTGGACAGAGCATCGCGCCTGGGGAAGCTCCGCGGCCGGCTTCATTTCGTGGGCGACGTGAAAAACGGTCTTTTCCGCCAGGCCTCGATCGCCGTTGGGGACGGTGTCCGGGCGGCCATGAAGATAGCCGCCGAATCGAAAACGGGTCAACTCGCATGGCCATGAAAGTGATCGGCTCGGCCGGGAAAGAAGGCGTGGCCGTCGTCTACCTGGCCGATTTCGGGGAAGGCCGATACGCGGAATTCGTGGATGCCTATCAGCCCGGGATCCGTCAGGGATCCAAATGGGTATTGCTGGTGTCGACGATGTTCGGCTGTCCCGTCGGCTGCCGGATGTGCGACGCGGGCGGCCTGTTCCGGGGGAACGCCGGAGTCGAGGACATCTTCGCCCAGGTCGATTACATGGTCCGCGGCCGGTATCCGGACGGCCGGATTCCCCAAGCCCAGTTCAAGATCCAGTTCGCCCGGATGGGCGAGCCCGCCCTCAACCCGGCCGTCCTGGACGTCCTCGAGACGTTTCCCGACCGCTATCGGGCTCCCGGTTTCATGCCCTCGCTATCGACGATCGCCCCGCTGGGCTCCGGCTCATTTTTCCGAAGGTTGCTGAGGATCAAGAAAGACAGATATCGGGGCGGACGCTTTCAATTCCAATTTTCAATCCATACGACCGACTCCGTGCTGAGGGACCGGTTCATGCCGATCCCCAAATGGGATTTCGGCCGGATGGCCGCCTACGGGGACGAATTCTTCGAACCCGGAGACCGGAAGATCGCCTTGAACTTCGCCTTGGCCCACGGGATGCCCGTCGATCCCGACGTCCTCTTAGCCCATTTCCATCCGGACCGGTTCCTTCTGAAAATCACGCCCCTCAACCCGACCTACCAGGCCGAGCGGCACGGGCTGTTGTCTTATATCGACCCGTTCCGGGAGGATGAACGGTATGGGATCGTCGAGGCGCTCAAGTCGGCCGGCTATCAGGTTCTGGTGAGTATCGGCGAGCCCGAGGAAAACAGGATCGGCAGCAACTGCGGCCAATACCTCAGGAAACACCTCGAGGCGGCGGATCGGCTTGCTTCCGGGTACAGCTACGACCTGCGCCGGATTCCGGAGTGAAGCCGGAGACGGATCATTCCCTCAAGTCCCGACTTCTTCAACCGTTTCCTTGACGGCGATCCCGCGCTCCAGGAGGCCGTCGAGCAGGAACTTGACGCAGGCCGGGTTTCGCCCGATCTGTTCGGGGGCGGACAGCCCCTTCCTGTCGTACAATCCCCGGGCGATCATCCTGAGAATGACGGTCGCCGTGTATCCGGTCGTCCGGGCCATGGAATGGACGCCGCTCCCGGGATCGTAGCGGTCCAACAGGTCGAACGTCGTGCGGAGCGCCTTCCCAGCCTTGACGCCCTCGACGACGATCCGCATGACGGTGAGGTCGCGCTCGCCCTCGGAGAGCTTCCACTTGGGGAACAGGAGCCGCGAGGTCAGATCCAAGGGGCGGACTCGAACGCCGCCGGCATCGACCTTGTCCTTGCCGAAAAAGCCGGCGTCCCTGAACACGGCCATCAGCTCGCGGTGGCCCGGATAGCGGAGGGTCTTTTCCTTCATGTCGGGAACGGTCATGGTTGAGGCCAGGCTTCGCAGTCCGTCGGTGTTGAAGGCCTCGAGCGTCCCGACGCCCGGAAAATCCATGAGCTCCGGTTCGGATAGCGCGGGCCGGACGACGAGGCGTCCGTTTTGAATAAGCCGGGCCGGCCTTAAATACTCTTCGATGACGTCGGGGGGCGAGAAAACGGCCTTATACTCGAAGGGGCGCTCCCTGACCTCGGGCAAGCCTCCGACGTAGATGGCCGCCGATCGCGTTTCGTCGAGCCGGGCTTGGACGTGTCCGACCAGGACATTGCTCAAGCCCGGGGCGACCCCGCAGTCGAAGACGGCCTGGATGCCGGCTTTATCGGCCGCCTCCGACAGGGCGAATGGATCTTCGGGGAAAAAGGCGATGTCGACGACGGTTCGGCGGGCTTCGATTACGGCGCGCAGCGTTTGGAATCCCAGCGCGCCCGGGACCGCGCTCACGACCAGGTCGTAATCCTTGACGAGCGCTTTGACCGCGCGCGGATTCGATAAATCCTTGCTGATGGCGGAATGGAGGCCGCCGTGGGCGCGGCGCAGCGAGGCCAACCTTTCCCGGCTGATATCGGCGACGCTGACTTCGAATTGAGGATCGGCGGCGAGGTCGGCGGCCATCGGGCCTCCGACCAGGCCCCCGCCCAGAACGATGATTTTCATGATTTTCCTCCCTGATAAAGGTTCACTTCCCGATGAAAGAGGACTCTGGGAAAAAGGGAGTAGCGAGGGGCCTATTATAGGCCGCTATAGAGATTCATGACCCGGATAAGCCGGACCCGGCATCCGGCCGCTGCCGGATCCGAGCCGTCCCTTCTTATCGTGGGAATCATTGCGATTATTTTAAGGCTAGGCCACCCTCCGGTCAAGTAGGGACGGTCAGGGGACGGGCGCCTCATTGACATTTAGGGCTGGTCGGATAGAATAAATTGATTTATAATGAGTTAATTTCCGGCCGTATCCACGGGAGTCGCACATGTCGGATGACAAGGATCTCAAGCTCAGCCTGAACCTGCCCCAGACGTCTTTCTCGATGAAGGCCAAGCTGGCCCAGAAAGAGCCCGAAATCATCAAGGCCTGGGACGCCATCGGTCTCTACAAAAAAATCCTGGAATCCCGGAAAGGCCGCCCCTGCTTCGTCCTCCATGACGGGCCTCCCTACGCCAACGGCCACATCCACCTCGGGACGGCCCTCAACAAGATCCTGAAGGACTTCATCGTCAAGACCAAGAGTATGCAGGGATTCCAGGCCGCCTACCTGCCCGGCTGGGACTGCCACGGCCTGCCGATCGAGATCCAGGTCGACAAGCAGTTGGGCGACGCAAAGAAATCCATGTCGATCACCCAGATCCGCGAAGAGTGCAGGCGGTACGCCCTCAAATACATCGACATCCAGCGCTCCGAATTCATCCGGCTGGGCGTCCTGGGCGAATGGGAAGCGCCCTACCTGACCATGAATCCCGCGTACGAGGCCGAGACGCTTCGCTACCTGGCCGCTTTCTTCGCCTCGGGCAACGTCTATAAAGGGAAGCGGCCGGTCCATTGGTGCTTCCACTGTCAAACGGCCCTGGCCGAGGCCGAGATCGAGTATAAGGACAAGACGTCGCCTTCGATCTACGTCCGGTTTCCGGTCGTATCCGACCTATCCGCCAAGGCGCCGGCCCTGAAAGGAAAGACGGTCTACGTCCTGATCTGGACGACGACGCCCTGGACCCTGCCGGCCAACCTGGCCATCGCCTTCCATCCCGAGCACGAGTACGCGGCCGTCGAGGTCGGCGCCGAGGTTTATCTCCTGGCCAAGCGCCTCGTCCCGGTGGTGGCCGAAGAGCTCGGGTTCAAGGAGACCAAGCTCCTGGCGACTTTCCTGGGCGGCGAACTCGAGGGCTTCAAGGCCCGCCATCCCTTCATCGACAGGGAATCGGTCTTGGTCCTGGGCGATTACGTGACTCTCGAGGACGGGACGGGCGCCGTACACACCGCGCCCGGACACGGCCACGACGACTATCTGACCGGCATGGCTTACGGCCTCGACATCTACACGCCCGTCGACGGCGCCGGGAACTTCACGCCCGACGTCGCCAAGTACGCCGGCCTCAACGTCTTCAAGGCCAATAAGCCCATCAGCGAAGACATGAAGAAGGACGGGAGCCTCCTCAAGGAAACAGCCATCAGCCACTCCTACCCCCACTGCTGGCGCTGCAAGAACCCCGTCATCTTCCGGGCGACCGAGCAATGGTTCATCTCGATGGACGCGGCCGGCCTGAGGGATCGAACCCAGGCAGCGGTCCGCAAGGTCCGCTGGATTCCGGCCTGGGGCGAGGAGCGGATCGCCAATATGATGAGCGGCCGCCCCGACTGGTGCATCTCGCGCCAGCGCCTGTGGGGCGTACCCATCCCGGCCTTTCACTGCGTCCGCTGCGGGGCCGTCGTGGCCGGCGACAGCATCGCCCGCCACGTCGCCGATGTCTTTTCAAGGGAGGGTTCGAACGCCTGGTACACCAAGCCGGCCGGGGATTTCATCCCCCTGGGAACGTCCTGCGCCTCCTGCGGCGCCGCGGAGTTCGAAAAAGCCAACGACATCATCGACGTCTGGTTCGAATCCGGGGCCAGCCAAGGCGAACTGGGCAAACGGCCCGACCTGCCCTGGCCCGCCGACGTCTACGTCGAGGGTCACGACCAGTACCGGGGCTGGTTCAACAGCTCGATCGTGATCGGAGTCGGAGCCAAAGGCGGATCGCCCTACCGGACTTGCATCACCCACGGCTTTGTCCTGGACGAGCAGGGGAGGGCGATGTCGAAATCGACGGGGAATGTCATCGATCCCGGCCGGATCATCGCCCAGAACGGGGCGGAGATCCTGCGGCTGTGGGTCGCCATGCTGAACTTCAAGGAGGACGCCCGGTTCGGGACCGAGATCCTCCAGCGCCTGGTCGAGGCCTACCGCAAGATCCGCAACACCTGGCGCTACTTGCTCGGCAACCTCTACGATTTCGACCCGGCCGCCGATGCCGTCCCGGCCGCCGAGATGGAGATCTTCGACGGCTGGGCGCTGGAGACGACGGCCCGGACCGGCCGCCGCATCCTGCAGGGGTACCAAGACTATGAGTACCACGTCGTTTTCCACTCCCTTTACCAGTTCTTCACGGTCGAGATGAGCGCCGTCTATCTCGACATCATCAAGGACCGGCTCTACTGCTCGGCCAAAAAGTCGCGCCTTAGGCGTTCGGCCCAGACGGCCCTGTTCCGGATCCTTAAGGATACGCTGGCCCTCATGGCGCCCATCCTCCCCTTCACGACCGAAGAGGCCTGGGAGGCCATGCCGGCTTTCTCCGGCAAAACGGAGTCCGTCCACTTGGGATTGTTTCCCGCTTTCGAGGAAAGATGGCTCGAACCGGACCCCTTCAACGAACAGGAAGCTCTGATGGCCGTCCGGGAGAAGGTCCTCAAGGAGCTCGAGAAGGCCCGTGTGGACAAACTCATCGGGAATTCGCTCGAGGCGTCGTTGAGCCTGGCCGCGCCCCAAGCCCAGCTCGGGCTTCTCCGAAAGCACGAGGCCGCCCTCCCGGCCCTGTTCATCGTTTCGGCCGTGACGCTCGGGGAGGGGGGAGGCCCCGAGCTGGAGGTCCGGGTCGGCCGGGCCCCGGGGGAGAAATGCGAGCGCTGCTGGAACTACGCAACGACGGTCGGCTTGTCCAAGGCTTTTCCCAACTGCTGCAGTCGCTGCTCCGGAGTCCTGGAAGGGAATCGGACGTGAAACGGAAAGGACTCGCCCTGGGATTGATCGGCCTCACGGTCGTCCTGGACCAATGGACCAAGTCCCTGATCGCCAAGAGCATGACCCTCTATGAAAGCCGGCCCATCATCCGGGGGTTTATCAACCTTACCTATAATCGCAACGACGGGGCCATCTTCGGCTTTCTGTCCCACGCCGGAAACCCGGCCTTTCGCTGGATTCTGGCCCTGGCGTCTTTCCTGGCCCTGGGGCTGGTCGTCTTCTATTTCGTAAAGACCCCGGGCCGGGACGTCCTGATGCTGGCCGCGCTGTCCTTGATCCTGGCCGGGGCCGTCGGCAACAACGTCGACCGGATCCTGCGCGGCTCGGTCATCGACTTCATGGACGTCTACATCAAGCGCTGGCACTGGCCGATCTTCAACCTCGCCGATTCCTGCATTTCGATCGGCGCCTGCCTCCTCCTTATCGTCCTTTTCAGGAGAAAACCGGCATGATCCCCATCGTCTTCAAGCTCGGCCCGTTGACGCTCCACAGCTACGGACTGATGATGGCCCTGGGCGTCGGCCTCGGGCTCTGGTTTTTCTACGTTCAGGCCAAGAAGCGGGGGCTCGACACCGTCAAGCTGATCGACGCCGCTTTTTACACGATCCTGATCTCTCTCGTCGGCGCCAAGCTCATTCTCTTCATTTCCAACTTCGATTATTACACGAGCTACCCGGGCGAGCTTTTCAGCCTGGCCCGGTCGGGCGGCGTCTTTCAGGGGGGGCTGGCCTTCGGCGTCGTCTTCGCGCTCTGGTACTTCCGGCGGAAGAAGATCCCGACCTGGAAGGCGGCCGACATCATTGTCCCCGCCCTCGCCCTGGGCCACGCCGTCGGACGGATCGGCTGCTTTGCCGCCGGATGCTGCTACGGGAGGGCCAGCGACGCGCCATGGGGGGTCGTGTTCAAGGACGATTATGCCCACAACCTGACCGGTATTCCGCTCGGGGAGCGCCTTCATCCCGTCCAGCTTTATGAAGCCGCCCTCAATTTCCTGAACTTCGGCATTCTGTTCCTGATCCTGAGACGGAAAAAGTTCGACGGCCAGGTTTTTTCTTTTTATATCATCAATTATTCGGTCATCCGCTATATCACCGAATTCTTCCGGGGCGACCATCCGGGCCGGGCTTACCTCATCCAGGGCCCCTCGCCCTACTTGAGCGTGTCCTATCCTCAGCTTTTTTGCCTGTTGGGTCTCGGGGCCGGGATCCTGGCGGGCCTGATTTTCAAACGACGCCAACGTGTCTGAACGGGAATTTAGGTTTGTTCACGGCGAGGATGACAACCTCAGGCTCGACGTCTACCTGGTCGACCAGGTCCGGGACCTGACCCGGGCCCAGATCCAGGATCACATCGAGCAGGGCCTGGTCACGGTCAACGAACGAACCCGGAAATCCGGCACCCGTCTCAGGCCCGGGGACGTCGTCGTCATCAAGGTCCGGGACTTCGAACCGCCCTCCCTCGACCCCGAGCCCATCCCTCTCCTGATCATCTACCAGGACGAGGACGTCGCCGTCATCGACAAGCCCTCGGGGCTGGTCGTCCACCCCGGGGCCGGGGTCCACTCGGGGACGCTCATCAACGCCCTCCTCCATCATTTTCCCGAAGTCCGGCGCGTCGGCGCCCCCGAGCGTCCGGGGCTGGTCCATCGATTGGATAAGGAAACCTCGGGGGTCATGGTCGTCGCCCGGACCGAGCGGGCTTACTCTGACCTTCAGAGGCAATTCAAGTACCGGGTCGTCCAGAAGACCTACTTGGGGCTGGCCCGGGGCCGGCCGGACGAGGAAGGCCGGATCAACTGGCCGATCGGCCGCCACGTCAAAGACGGCCAGCGCTTCTCGATCAAGACCCGGAAACCCAAGGAGGCCAAGACCTGTTTCCGGGTCCTGGAGCAGTTCAACGATTTCGCCCTTCTCGAGATCAAGCCCCTGACGGGCCGGACCCACCAGATCCGCGTTCATCTGGCCGCGGCCGGCCATCCGCTCTACGGGGATAGGCTCTACGGGCCGATGAGGGCGAAGGGCTTCGAGCTCAGGGTCTTCCTCCACGCCCAACGCCTGGGCTTCATCCATCCGGTCCGGAAGGAATGGGTCGAGTTCTTCTCGCCCCTCCCCCTGGAGCTCGACACGATCCTGGACAAGCTCAGGGCCTCCGCGGTCCGTCCCCCCGAAACCTGATCGGCGGCCCTTGTCCCAGACTCATCGGATGCAGGCCCGCGGATCGGAAGCTTCTTGAAGAAGCGACGAATATTGCCTATAATAATTAGGTGAAAAAGACAATTGCCGTTCTCGCCGTATGCGCGGCCTCCCTGTGTTTGTTCCTGTCCTCCCCGGCCCAGACGAAAAAATCCATCAAGGACCTGAGCCCCTTCTACCGGAAATGGCTGCAGGAAGAGGTGGTTTACATCATCACCTCCAAGGAAAAAGAGGTTTTCCTCCAGCTCGACAACGACCGGCAGCGGGAGATGTTCATCGAGGCCTTCTGGAAGCAGCGGGACCCGAACCCGGCGACACCCGAAAACGAATTCAAGATCGAACACATGCGCCGGATCGCCTTCGCCAACGAACGCTTCGGCAAGAGCTCTCCGGGGCCGGGCTGGCGGTCGGACCAGGGACGGATCTACATCACGCTGGGCGAGCCGAATTCGACCGATCGCTTCGATAACCGGACCGAGGTCTATCCGATCGAAATCTGGTTCTACAGCGGGATGATTGAGTTCGGTTTGCCCAACGCCTTCTCCGTCGTCTTCTTCAAGAAGGACGGCGTCGGCGAGTACGAGCTGTACACTCCGATCAAGTTCGGCCCCCAGTACCTGATGCCCAATTACAACGGGGACATGACGGATTACGCAACGGCCTACGACCAGTTGTTCCGGATCGAACCGTCGATCGCCCACATCTCTCTGACCCTGATCGAAGGGGAAACACAAAATGTCATCAGCCCCTCGATCGCCTCGGAGGCCCTCGTCCATCAGAAAATCCCCATGGCCCCCATGGTCAAGGTCAAGGATTCCTATGCCGAAAAGCTGCTGGCCCTTAAAGACGTCATCGACGTCGAGTACTCGGCCAACTATATGGATAACGACGCCGTCGTCCGCGTCTTCCAGGATGGGGCCGGCCTGTTCTATGTCCACTATCTGATCGAACCGGCCCGCCTGACCTTCGAGCAGTACGACAGGCGATTCCTTTCCAACCTGGAAATCAACGGCAGCGTCACTTATCTCAACGGGACCCTGATCTACCAGTTCGAGCGCAAGACCCCGATCGAAATGAACCGGGATCAGATCGCCGCGATCCGGCCGAAGCTTTTCAGCTTCCAGGACATGCTGCCGCTCATTGCCGGCCGCTATAAACTGAGCCTTCTCTTCAAGAACACGGTCTCCAAGGAGTTCACGTCGTTCGAGACGGAGGTCGTCGTCCCCGGCCGGACGGACCTCAAGATGAGCCCGATCCTCCTGGCCAACCGGGCCGATAAGGATTCGAAATACGCCGGGCAGAATAAGCCCTTCTTGTTGGGTCGCACCCAGCTTGTCCCTTCGCCCCGGAATGATTTTACCGCCAACGACACGCTGTCCGCCTTCATCCAACTCCAGGGCTTGGGCGGGGACCTTCGCCGGAACGGCAGCCTGGAGTTCGCGCTCCATAGGGGAGACGCCAAGCTCCTGTCGAGGACACGGAAACTGGCCGACATCCCCGACCCGCTCAACATTCTGGAGCAATTCAGCCTGGCCGATCTCGCGCCGGCCAACTATGAAATCACGGCCACGCTGTCCGACGGCGGCCAAACCGTTCTTCTCTCGGATAAGGCCCTTTTCTACATCAGCTACGTGCCGACGCTGCCCCGGCCCTGGATTCTGGCCCTGCCCAAGCCCCCCGATGATGATCCCGAAATCCTCAACGCCCTGGGAATCCAATACCAAAACGCCAAGGACTCCGCCGGGGCCCGACGTTTTCTCGAAGGGGCGTACCGCAAGAGCCCGACGTCTCCGGCCTTCGCCCTCGATTACTGCCGGTTCCTGTATAAGGCCCAGGACTATCTCCAGGTAAAGACAATCGCCCTGCCCTTCGTCAGGGACATGCAGAAGTTTGATTTCTTGGAGCTCCTCGGCCAATCCTCGCATGCCTTGGGCGAATTCGCGGAGGCCATCGCGTATTACAAGGACTATCTTGTTCGCCTCGGGACCAACTTGAATATTCTCAACAGTATAGGAGATTGCTACCGCCAGCTGGGCAATGTTCCCGAGGCCCTGCTCGCCTACGAAAAATCTCTCGAGATCAACCCCAATCAGGACACGATCAAGGCTGTGGTCAAGTCGCTCAAGGAAAAAAAATGAGGAAAACAGGTTGGGGGCTGGTGTTGGCGGGAATCTGCCTGAGCTTAGCCTGCTTCTTGCGGCCGGCGCTGGGTTCTCTCGACCCCGAAAGCAGGGAATTCCTGTCCAAGGTCCGCTACCTGATCAACAAAGACGAGCGAACGATCTTCCTCGGTTTGGCCGATCCGGAAGACCGAAGGGCCTTTAGCGAGGATTTCTGGAGGAAGCGGGATCCCGACCCGGACACCGAGGTCAACGAGTTCAAGATCGAATATTTCGCCAGGATCGACGGAGCCAATTTCCTGTTCAAAGAGGGGACGACACCCGGCTGGATGAGCGAACGGGGCAGGCTGTATATTACGCTCGGACCGCCCGAGAACCGGGTGACCTATCCGCGCGGAGTCACTTTCTATGGGAAACCGACCGAGGTCTGGTATTACGGTTTCTTCCCCGTCATGTTCGTCGACGACAACTGGACCGGCAACTACCGGCTCGATCCGCAGAGCGCCGCCCAGATCGGCGAAATGACCAAGACCCAGGTCATGCTCAGGCCGAAGGTCGGCTCGGATTCCTGGATGAAGGACGTGCTGTTGGAAATTCAAAAGGCCGGGCCGGGGGAGGCCATCGTCCTGGTTAAGCTTCCCTACAAGGATATCTGGCTCAATCTCGACGGCGACCGGATGACGACGACGCTTCGACTCTCGGTCGAAGCGACCGACACCGCCGGAGCGCGGGCTTGGCAGGAAGAGCAGAGCTATCCGCTCTCGTTCTCCAAGGATGAATTCATGAAAATCCGCGGAGAGACGTACCTAATCAAGGTTCCGATCAAACTTCCTCCGGGAGAGTATGATCTCCGCATTACGCTTCTTAACGTTTTTCCCGGGGCGCGCATTGAAAAAAAGGCGAAACTTGTTTTATAATTGATAACGCCGAGTGCAGGGAGGAGAGGATGAAAATGAAAAACGGGTTGAGACTCGCGGCCGCGATCGCGGTCGCGGTCGTGCTGACGGCCGGAACCGCCTCGGCTCAGGCTGGGATGGGATTAGCGCGTCTGGTCGGAAACGTCGTGGACCTGGCCGGCAATCCGATCCCGGGCGCGAAGATCCTGGCCGAGTTCCAGCAGGATGGCGGAGTCAAGAAGGAAGCGACCGCTAACGACAAGGGCGAGTGGTCGATCATCGGGCTCGGCACCGGCAATTGGACGATCACGGCCTCCGCCGAGGGTTACCTGCCGGCTAGCGTCAGCTACTACGTCAGGCAGCTGGACAAAAATCCCCGGCTGAACGTCAAATTGACCAGGGTCGAAAAGTCGTCCGGCCTGGTTCAGGATGATTCCTCTTTGCAGCTCCTGGATGATGCCAACGCTTTCTACGCGGACGGCAAGTACGACACGGCGCGCCTCATGTTTGAGCAATTCTTGGAGAAAAACCCCGCGGTCTATCAGGTCATCCTGAATATCGGCGACTGCCGGCGGGAAAAAGCCGAATACGACAAAGCCGTCGCCGACTACAACACGGTCATCGAGCGGGCCAAGGGCGACGCGGCCATGGGAACGACCATGAAGGCCAAGGCTCTGGCCGCCGTCGGACTCTGTTATTTGCGGCAGAACAACCTCAGCGAAGCCCAGAACTATTTCAAGCAGTCGATCGACACCGCCCCCCAGGACGAAAACCTGGCCTATAACGTGGGCGAGATCTGTTTCTCCAACCAGCAGATCGACGAGGCCGCCCGCTATTTCGAGCTGGCCATCCGGATCAAGCCGGACTGGCCCGATCCCTATCTCAAGATGGGGTACGTCCACCTCAACAAGGGCGACATGGCCAAGGCGGCCGAATCTCTCGAGGCGTATATCAAGCTCGAGTCCAACGCCGAAAAGGCCGCCCAGGCCAGAGCCATCCTGGATTCCATCAAGAAATAAAGGGTCCGGAGCCGGCCCGCCGTCACTCGCCTCCAGGCAGTCCCATGGGAAAAAAAAGACGCTCCCGCCGCCGCGGAAGGAGCCGGACGGATCCCAATCACAGCGGCGCGCCGTGTCCGCAGGTCGGCCGCTCGGGTCCGGCCGCTCCCCGGCTCGCCGGCGGGGGAGAAGCCCGAAAACGCCCGGTCTCGAAACTCCCGTTCATCGCCGTCGGCGTGATGGCTCTGGCGGCAGCGCTTTTCGTGGTTTTCAGTCCCGGCGGCCGGACCCGAATCCAAAAGGACGGTCGGCTGAACGTTTTGCTCATCACTCTGGACACAACCCGGGCCGACCGGCTCGGCTGTTACGGATATTCCAAGGGCAGGACCCCGAACATCGACGGTCTGGCCGGAAAGGGAGTCCGGTTTGAAAACGTCTATTGCCCGGCTCCGCTGACCCTCCCCTCGCATTGCTCGATCATGACCGGGTTGACGCCGGTCTCCCACGGCGTTCACAACAACGGCAGCTACGAGCTTGCGACCGGGTGGGAGACCTTGGCCGAAGTCCTTAAGAACGCGGGGTTCCGGACCGCCGCCTTTGTAGCCTCCTTCTCGGTCGATTCCAGGTTCGGGCTCGGCCAGGGATTCGACGTCTACGACGACAATTTTCAGACCGGGCTTCCCTTCAAGCCGCTGAACTCCGAGCGGAAAGCGGATCGGATCAGCGCCGTTTTTTCGAGCTGGCTCGATCGGAACGCCGATGCGCAATTTTTCGCTTGGGTCCATTTTTTCGACCCCCATCTTCCTTACCAGCCCCCCCCGCCCTACAGCGAGGAGTTCGCCGCCGATCCCTACGATGGAGAGGTCGCTTTCATGGATTTTCACGTCGGCCGGGTCGTCGACAAGCTCGCCGAGAAGGGGCTGCGGGACAAGACCCTGATCGTTCTGGCCGGAGACCACGGGGAGGCCTTCGGGGAGAAGGTCGAGACCGGGCACGGTATCTTTATCTATGACGGGACGATGCGGGTCCCCCTGATAATCCTGGCCGATCATCGCATCCCTCCCCGGGCCGTCGTCAAATCCCGGGTCCGGCTGATCGATATCATGCCTTCCATCCTGGATATCCTGGAAATTCCCGCGCCGGCCGGAACGACCGGGGAGAGCCTGATTCCCGCGATCGAGGGACGAAGCCGCGAGGACCTGGACATTTATCTGGAAACTTTCTATCCCAGGGAGAACTACGGTTGGTCGGAGCTCGTCGGATTGGTCCGGGGGGATTGGAAGTTCATCCGGGCTCCCAAGCCCGAGCTCTACAACTTGGCGGCCGATCCCGGCGAGAACAGGAATCTCATCGCCTCGGCGGCCAAACGGGCCTCGGACCTGAATGCCCGGCTGGAGGAGCTGGTCAAGGCGGGCGCCGGCTTGGCGTCGGCCGGGGGGCGAACCCCCTCGGCCGAGGTCCAGGAGCGCCTGCGTTCGCTGGGATACACGAGTTTCTCGGACGGAGGCGCCCGCGCGTCCTATCCCGACCCCAAGGATAAAACCGATGTCCTGCGTCTGACTCAACAGGCCGAGGGATTCGAATTCCAGGGGCGATACGCCGAAGCGGCCGCCGTCTATGAGCGACTCCTGGACCTCATTCCCGACGCGCCGGCGTCCTACGTCAACCTGGCCCTGAGCCGGGCGCGCCGGGGTAAATTCGACGAGGCCGTTCAAACCCTGAAATCGGGTATAAAAAAAATCCCCGGCTCGGAGATCCTGCTGGCCCGGCTCGGGCACACCTATCTCGTCACCAACCGCCTCGGTGAAGCGCTGGATACGATGGCCGAGGTTCTGAGGATCAACCCCAAGAATGTGGACGCCTTGACGGTCACGGCCGGAGTCCTGGATACGCTGCGGCGCAAGGACGAAGCGCGGTCGTTCTACGAGCGGGCCATTGCCATCGAGCCCGAAAACAAGTACCTGCGCATGAGCTACGCCAACAACCTGGCTTCGAGCGGACGGCTCGACCGAGCGATCGAGACTTACGAGGAGCTCACCCTGGATTATCCGGAGGATCAGGTCCTATTCCAGTATTTGGGCATCGCCTACGGCTTTTCCGGCGATTACGCCAAGTCGATCGAGAGCCTGAAACAGGCCGTTTATCTGAAACCCACGCCTACCGCTTATTATAACCTTGCGACCGCTTACCGTAAGACGGGCGATTTCGGAGAGGCCGTCCGTTACCTGAAATTATACCTGGACGATCCGCGGGGCGAGCCTGAAAAGAGCATCCGGGCCGCCCGGGCCGAACTTCAGAGGCTTGAAGCTAATCCCTCTAAGTGAAGGAAGAGGGCTTCAGCTAAGATCGGACCGAGATCGTTTTCGATTCCTCGGTTTTCTTTAATCATATCTTATTTTATATCAATGAGATAGGTCGTCGGCGGGAAGCGTTTTAAATTTTGCGGTAGCCGGAAATTATACCCCCTTGAGGCTCCCGCTGATTCTCGCTACGAATCGGCAATCTGAGACAAGCGAAGTCAACCCTTCGACTCCCCGGCATGAATGCCGGTACTCATGAACCGGAAACGGTTCATGTGTATTGAAAGGCGGCACTCATGGAAGCCATGAGTGCCGCCTTTCAGGGCGGGGTAGCGTCGGCGAACGGGTGAAAGAGACGACAAAAAAAACCCCGCCCCGCCGAAGGGCGGGACGGGGTTTGTGCTTCTACTTCTGCGTGTCCTGCTTCAGCTCGAGCTTAGAACGAGAACCGGGTGCCGATGCGGGCCGACCAGGTTCCGAACTGCCAGCTCGGCTTGTTGAACGAAGCGT
>Ga0315277_10005077_pt1 | contig 17409 bp, 10 predicted proteins | sample YL17G05_15_MG_FD_203695 | JGI IMG/M metagenome (GOLD analysis project Ga0315277, IMG submission 203695) | Sediment microbial communities from Yellowstone Lake, YNP, Wyoming, USA - YL17G05_15 | ecosystem: Environmental > Aquatic > Freshwater > Lake > Sediment | place: USA: Wyoming | collected... | reverse complement strand
GCCGGAACCTCGGGCAGGCCGAATCCGAATAGGCCGACCATCAGCTCACTCAAGCCTGGGGCAACCCGGACTGCTACATAAATTACGCCGATAACCATGATCAGAACCAGAGCTGAGGTTACATATTTCAATGGATCGAACTTACCCGACCAGACAATCAGGACACAAATCAGGGAAACCGCCCAGCCGGTTATCACCTGGTCTACAGGCCAGAGAGCATGGATGAAAGCCGCAGAGGCTGAGGCCAGACCCCCGATTGAGACAGCGCCGGCAGAAAACTGGCCCACCAGAACCACCCAAATCGCCCAGTTTCTCGGTCCGGGCATGCGGCTGAACATATCCATCATCCCCTCCCCGACACAAACCGTATAACGTGCGCCGCATAGGCCGATCCAATATTTGAGAAAGATCGCGATCATCGGTACCCATAAAATGGTCACTCCCATAATCGAGCCAAGCCGGGTACAGAGAATTACCTCGCCAGAGCCGATATACTCTCCGGCCCAGACAAGGCCGGGACCTACCAGAGTCAGAATAGCCAGACCAGTCGGGGGCATTTTGATATCGTCAACCGTCTTTTCCATAACCTTCCCTTTCAGCCATAAATATGCACGGTGTGCGGAATGAAAATATAAATATGAATGAGCAGAAACTTTTTTTCAGTCAGATCGAATTTTCTGTTTTTTACCAACCTCAACTATACATGGCCTTTGCCGGCCACAACTAACAATGAAAATCTATAGCAAAAAAAGAGGTCCGACAATGAAAGGAAACTTCTTTTAAATATATTTTCTGTACTTTTGTTCTTGCACAAAAGTACCAAAAAGCGTTTTAGTGCCTCGAACTCGCCAGGCAGATATATTTCTAAAATCTTTGGTGTTTAAGTACTTATTAGCCGCTTACTTTTAGCTCGCCTCGCGCGGCCAAAATCGGCGGGGCGAAAGGCCTGCCAGTCATTCGTTTATTAATGATCTGCCATGGAGATTGCGTGGCAGCGATACGCTAACTTTTGCCTTGCTCGTACAGGACGGCCCCGGTGTGGCGGCCTTGCGGCCGCCTAGGGTTTTTGTGCGGGCAATCAGACAATGTTTTGGGGATGGGCGGGGAAAAAGAATAGGGCCGCTTAAGCCATTAATAAAGGCAGCGTGGAGAAGTTTTTCCATTTCCATCATTGCCTGGCCGGAGAAAGAAAGGCGGGCAGGCCTTTCGGCAAGCCCGGAACGGGCGAGCCGAGGCGACCAAGAAAGGAGCGGGCAGAAGCCACTGGAGACTCGAAAGGTTGAAAAAGTCTCGCCGCTGGCAGGCATTGCGGCCCGAAAAGGCTTTTGGTTACTTTTGGCCCACAAAAGTAACAAATCAGACCGGATAAATGCTTTAGTGTACAGATAAAAGATGTTTTCTTACCTTAATGATCGGGAAATATTTTATAATTAATGACTTATTTTACAATGCCTTAATAGGTACATTTTCATGTAAAAGAAGTTAAAAACTTCTGGTAATGAACATGGTTTTTCCGTGGTTTGCAAGTTATTATATGTCAATAAGTTACAATTATGCGAAACCCTGTCTCTAAAGAGGGGGTTTTTATGTAACCCGAAATTCCATATGCTATTTCAGAACCTTGAATCCCAGGCCTTCCAGAACCGGCTTAAGCGGCGCAAGATTTTTCGCCAGCTCTACTGTCCGGGCTGAAAATTCCCGGCGCACAGGGTACTCCTTGCGCAGGCGGTCAAAGTATTTTCCACGTTCCCCTTCCGGTAAATCACTGATCACCCTCAATTTCGAATCATCGGCCAGGATATCATAAGAGGCGGCCACTGCCTGGCCGATCAGCTCATCTTTTCGGGAAAGGTCTCCCTCAAGCCGTATTGTCGCCCTTTCCGGCTCGGGCAGAAATCCTGAGGGATCCCAGTCCGGCTTGATTCCGAAATGGCGGCAGGCAGCCTCATAAATCATCAGAGTCCCCCGCACCTTGCCGTCGTAAGAGTATCCGGCGATATGCGGGGTAGCGATAGCCGCTTTGGAAAGAAGAGGCAGAGAGATAACCGGCTCGTTCTCCCAGACATCGAGCACAGCCGCAGCCAGTCTGCCCGACTTGAGAGCTTCAAGCAGAGCGCCGGTGTCGGCGACACTGCCGCGGCTGGTATTGAAAAGGATAGTTCCCGGACGCAGGCCGTCGATGAACCGCCGGTCGGCCAGGTGGTAAGTAGGGTAAGGCCCGCCTTTTTCAAGCGGCACATGCAGGGTCACTAGATCAGCCTGACAGGCTTCTTCGAGCGGACAGTACCGGGGGGCCCCGGTTTTTTCGAGCAGAGGAGGGTCATTCCAGATTACTTTCATCCCCAGGGCTTCGGCCCTGACCGAGACCCGGCTTCCCACGTTGCCTACGCCGATTATGCCGAGTGATTTGTTTCTCAGGCTGAATCCCAGCCGTGCGGCAAGCACATAGAGGGCGGCGATAATATATTCGGCCACTGAGATTGCGTTCGAGCCTGGGGCGGAGGCGAACCCGATCCCGGAGGCGACGAGATAGCCTGTGTCCACATGGTCCACGCCGATAGTAGCCGTGCCTACGAAACGAACCCGGCTTCCGGAGAGAAGTTGACGGTCGACCCTGGTGACCGAGCGCACAGCCAGGATATCGCAGCCAGATACAAGATCAGGAGTGATTTTCCTTCCCGGCGCCAGGCGCACCTCTCCCAACCGGGAAAAAGCCTCGCCGGCCAGAGGCATGTTTTCATCAGCCAGGATTATCACTTCCTGATCCTTTCGTTTGGTTACAGAATCTTTCGGTTCCTTTTTTCTTGAAAAACCCGCTTTCTTTCCTTATATTTTAAAAGCCTGTAGAAAAATTCGTTGTATTCCGCTCTGTTTCAGTGGCGTAAGGGCACTGCATGCCGTGCCCCTACATAAAAATGTTATTTAATAGCTACTAACAGAATTAATACTATCCTTGCATTTTTTTCCAGGGATAATCATTAATAAATCAACATGCTTTCAAGTCCGGAAAGATTTCCTAATTTAAAGAGATTTTGCCAAAAGTGGAGTAAAAAATTTCTAGAACCAATTTTCAACCAAGAATCCTGAGGGAGTATGACCATGAAAAAGGCGCAAATCGGGCTGATCGGCCTGGCGGTGATGGGTGAAAACCTGGTGCTCAATATCGAGCGGAACGGCTACCGGGTGGCGGTTTTTAACCGGACTACGGAAAAAACCAGGAAATTTGCCGAGAACAGGGCCAGGGGGAAAAATATAATCCCCTGCTATAGCATGGAGGAGTTTGCGGCAAGTCTCGAAGTGCCGCGGAAAGCGATAGTGATGGTCAAGGCTGGCCCGGCGGTGGATGACATGATTGCTCAACTCAAGCCGTACCTCCAGAAAGGGGATATCATTATCGACGGTGGGAACAGCCATTTCCCGGATACCGAGCGTCGCAGCAGGGAGCTTGCCGATGAAGGGTTCCTTTATATCGGCACCGGAGTATCCGGGGGCGAGTACGGGGCGCTCTGGGGCCCGAGTATCATGCCCGGAGGCCCTCGCCAGGCTTATGATCAGATAAAAAATATACTGATCAAGATTTCAGCCAAGGTGAACGGCGAGCCTTGCGTGAGCTATATCGGCCCCCGCGGAGCCGGCCATTACGTTAAAATGGTGCACAACGGCATCGAGTACGGCGACATGCAGTTGATCAGCGAAGCCTACGATATCATGCACCGGGTTTTGAGCCTCAAGGCCGGGAAACTGCATAAGATATTTGCCGAGTGGAACAAGGGCGAGCTTTCGAGCTATCTGATCGAGATCACTGCCGAGATCTTCAAGAAGACTGACCCGGATACAGGCAAGCCGCTCGTGGACCTGATCCTCGACAAAGCCGGCCAGAAAGGCACCGGCAAGTGGACCAGCCAGAGCGCTCTGGATCTCGGCAGCCCCATCCCGACAATCAACTCGGCTGTGGAGGCCAGGATTATCAGCGCCTATAAAGATGAACGGGTAGCGGCCTCGAGGCTGATCAAGGGGCCCAAGATAAAATTCAAAGGCGATCCGGATAAGCTCATAGACAGCGTGCGCCAGGCGCTCTATGCGAGCAAGATCTGCTCCTATGCCCAGGGCATGGCGCTTCTGCGCACAGCCAGCCAGGAGTACGGTTACGACCTGGATTATAAGGAATGCGCCAGGATCTGGCGCGGGGGCTGCATAATCCGCGCCCGCTTTCTCGACCTGATCCGCCAGGCCTTCGAGCGCCGTCCCGACCTGCCCAATCTCCTGGTCGATGAGTTTTTCAGGAAAGAAGTGGAAAGCCGTCAGAAAGCCTGGCGCTATGTGGTGAAAACAGCCGTGGAAAGCGGCATCCCGGCCCTGGCTATGGGCGGCTCCCTGGCCTATTTCGACGCTTACCGCAGCGAGCGCCTGCCGGCCAACCTGATCCAGGCCCAGCGGGACTTTTTCGGCGCCCATACCTATGAAAGAGTGGACAAGCCGGGTGTCTTCCATACCGAGTGGCAGGAAGAGTAAGGTTTTTTTCGATGGATACAAGCCGCGAGCTGGTGATCAAAACTGTCCGTTTCCAGAACCCCGATAGACTGCCAATCGATTTTCCGGAAGAATACGGCTCGGATTTCTTCCTGATCGAGATGACTCCCTCGCCTGATTACCGGCCCTCCCAGGGAGTGGATGAATGGGGAGCGGTTTGGAAAAATATCGGGGTGTGCAAGCTGGGCGAGGTCGAGGATTTTCCCCTGAAAAGCTGGCGTGATTTCAACCGGCTAAAAATTCCCGATATCGATGATCCCCGGCGCTGGCGGGATTTCCAGGGAGTGCGGGAAAAGGCCGGAGACAAGTTCCTGATGAGTTTCGGCATCTCGATTTATGAACGGGTGCATTTCCTCCGCGGCCTGGAAAACACCTGGATGGATATTTACGATGCCCCGGATATGCTCTGCCGCCTTATCGACATCCTGGTCGAGCTGAACCTGAGGGCCATTGAAAAATTTGCCCGGTTCGGAGTGGATGGTATTATGATCACCGATGACTGGGGACTGCAAAACCGTCTGATGATCCACCCCGACGCCTGGCGCGAGATTTGGAAGCCCCGCTACCGCACGATTTTCGAGGCATCCAGGAGCGCCGGGATAGTGTTCATCCTTCATAGCTGCGGCTATATCCTGGATATCCTGGATGACCTAGTCGAGGCAGGGCTCGAGGTGATCCAGATGGATCAGCAGGAGAATATGGGCCTCGAGCTGTTGGGGGAGCGTTTCGGCGGCAGGATCACTTTCTTCTCGCCAGTGGATATCCAGAAAACAATGGTCGAGGGAAGCCTCGAGGATATCCGGCAATACTGCCGCAGGATGCTCGACTGCCTGGGAAGGCGCTCAGGCGGGTTTATTCCCAAGTGGTATAACGATCCCGCCGGGGCCGGGCACCGCCCTGAGGCTATCCAGGCCATGTGCGAGGAATTCCTGGCCCTGAGCAGGGAGAGGTACAGTCCCTCCGGGGGGAGAAAAGGCCGGTAATGAACCGGGACCGTCCAAGACGTTTCAGGGATACTATACATACTTACAGGCAGCACCTTTAAACCACAGAGGTGCTGCCTGTTCATTTAAAAAGCTGGTTACTGGTCAGGTACGAATTTAGAGATATAACCGCAGATTGATTCGGAAAGACAGAGGCAGTAACTACTAGAACTAAATATGCCTTAGAGGCAAGATCATTGTTTTTTTTCAATGAAGCGCCGCGCCTCCCGGATAAACTCCTTCGCTTGCTCTATCCGCAGGGAAACCGACTCTGATTCAAAATTGGCATTTATATCGTAATCGCCCCGGAGCCTTTCATCAAAAGCATCCAGCAGCCAGCGATGGTACTTGGGGTCCAGGAGACCGGTTCTGGTGAAATTCTCTCCGAAAGCAGCATGAACTCCAGCATGCTTGTGATATTTCAGGTCTTTTTCACGTAACAGAGCCTGCGCCGAATGAAGCATAGCATAATAAGCCCGGCCGGCCGCAAATTCAGGGTCACCTGAATTCAGCAGGACTTCCGCGGCTCGCAAAGCACGGCTGGCTTTTTCAATAAGCTTCCTGGTTTCCTCTTTCATGCCGGGATTGCCTCTTCCCTGACATTCAGGAAAAATAGTGTCGGATCCTCAAGCCACTGCCTTTTCGAGGCAAAAACACGGCTGAGCGTGATACCATATTTCAAGGAAATCTCTGAGATTATTTCACTGCTCAGGGTTATCTCTTCGGAATAGCTGTCCACCCGGTCCAGCACTATGAGAATATCCACATCAGATTCTTCATCCGCTTCGTTCCTGGCATAAGAGCCAAAGAGATAAACACCATTAAGCCTGGCACCATACAAACCTTCTAACTTTGTCTTTAGTTCCAAAAGAACACTTTTGATCTTTTTATCCAACGGCTCGACTCCTGGCTGATCCCTGTGCACTTTTTTAAAAGTTGTTTAAATATAATTAACCAATGGACTTCTTTTCAACTTTTAATACTTAACTGGCCTGCCTGCCCATGAAATCCGGAAGCTTCACAAAATAAGTGTTTCCTATAAACAAGTCATTTTAAGCAAAGTATGGTAGGGGCACGGCGCACCGTGCCCCTCACCGTCCTATTTCTCGTTCAGAAAATGTTTCAGCCATTCCACTGCCAGATGCACCGCTTCAGGTGTGGGGGTGTGCCCGGTGCGATGGTTGAAATACCCGATATTCGCAGGTTTCTCAAAAATGCTGTACACTTCCCGGGCGGAATTGATATAGTACCAGCTCTTGTCGCTGTCGGCGTCATCCCCGCCGATCAAAAGGAACGGCCGGGGAGCGATAAGGGCGAGTAGCTCATGGTGATCCATGGCTTTGTCGATACTGCGGATCGAATCATCGAAATACCAGTAGTCCTCGTAATTGGAAAAAGTAAGCCCTATCCCGAGCTCGGAACAGACCACTGCAGTGATTCTTTCATCAAAAGCTGCCGCGTAAAGAGACATTTTGCCGCCCAGGGAATGTCCGATTATGCCGATATTTTTCCTGTCCACCTCGGGCAGGGTGTACAGGTAATCAAGGAGGCGGTGGGCATCCCAGACCCACTTGCCGAGCCCGCTCAAGCCCGGATGCCTTGTCTTGAGATTGGCCACTGCCTCGCCGTAGTTCTCCCCGTAGCTTTCCCCGAACCAGCGCACGGCCGCGGCAATGTATCCCTGCTGTACCGCGAGGTAAGCGAAAGATCTCACTCCCGGAGGATTATAAGTACGGCCGCCCATATTTTTTCCTGCAGGGGTGTCCACATCGTAATAGGGTACGATCACCACCGGAGTCGGCTGGGATAAAGGCTTGTCCGGGATCATCAGGTAGATTTTCTCCCAGTAGTCAGGCTCGACCTGAAGGTACATGAGCCTGCCGGTATAAATGTCTTCCTTGAAAGTTTCAATCAGTTTGACATTCGGCGCAAGGGGCGTTCCCTGGATAGTACCGAGCAGTTTCTCCCATTTCTCCTTTATCCCTTTCCTCTTTTCCGGCCACTCTGACAGAGTCTTGATCTCCCGGCCCTTTGAATCTTTCAGAAGAGATGAAAGATCGCCCTTATTGCCCGCATAACCCTCCGGCACCCGGTTATAAATCTCAAACCACTTTGGATCATCTGACCTGGCGCTTATTTTTTTCTTTTCGGAGCTTCTGCATACTCTGAATCCGGTGAAGCGGCTCTTTCGTTCCGGATTCATGGAGGAACGGTACTGCCTGCCCCAGCTCGAGGCCAGGCTGAAAAATGACCCTCCTCTTATCACCCGCTCGCAGCCCCATCGAGGGCCTCGCGGGTTTTGCAAAGGAATGGGGTGGTTTCCCAAAGAATAATTGAAATCATTGCACCATTCCCAGACATTGCCCAGCATGTCGTAAAGCCCGAACCTGTTCGGCGGATAACTCCCCGTTTTCATGATCCCCTTTTCCGCAATTTCTTTTTTCAATTGGGCGATATTCTCATTATTAGCTGAGCCTATATTGCCAAATTTATGGATATTTTCCTCGTTATAAGGGGTGTCAGTGCTGTCGGCCAGGCTCCATTCGGCATCTGTAGGCAGGCGGTAGCCGTTTTTAGAAAAGTCGCAGACACCTGTAGCCAGATCGTAGCATGGCTCAAGGTCCTCCCGGATACTTCTCAGATTGCAGTAGCGGATGCACTCCCACCAGCTCACAGTTTCCACCGGATAGTCCGCTCCCTGGTGAGATGAAGGATTGTAGCTCATCACCTCCAGGAACTCTTTCTGGGTCACCTCGGTTTTGGCTATGAAAAATTCGCTGATCTCCACTTTTTCCTGGATGCCTGTCAATCCGTCAACTATCTCGAAAGAGGCTGCTGGGATAGTGACAAAATTATCCTGGGCATCAAGCAGGCTAATGAACCCAAACAATAAAGGAATTATCACAAAATGTGTGGATATCTTCATTTTGAACCTCCGGAATTATATTTACTACTCAGGGCCTAAAATTGTTTACCTCTATCTGTAAAGAAAAATTTATATCTTCTTTTACATGAAAATACACCTTTTAAAGCATTGTAAAATAAGTCATTAATTATAAAATATTCCCCAATCATAAGCACAAGAAAAGGTCTTTTATCTATCACCAAAAAAGTTTACCAATTTTCTTTGTTACTTTTGTGGGCCAAAAGTAACCAAAACCTTTTCGGGCCGCAATGCCTGCTGGCCATGATTCTTTTACATACTTTTGTGTTTTTTGTTGCTCCTGCCCGCTCCTTTTGTGGTCGCCTCAGCTCGCCCTTTTAGGGCTCGCGCAAAAGGCCTGCCCGCCTTTCTTCCTCCGGCCAGGCAATGATGGAAATTATGAGATTTCTCCACGCTGCCTTTTCCAACGGCTTAAGTGGCCCTATTTTTTTCCCCGCCCATCCCCAAAGAAATACCTGACCGCCTGCATGTAAATCCCCAGGCGGCCGCAAGGCCGTCCCTACAATTTGCCCGAGGCGGATTACTCTGAAACAGAGCTTCCTGGAATTCTCTCTGATTCACAGAAGTTAAGGAAGTATAATGATTTACCAAGGATCAGATTCTATAGTTGTCAAATCAGAGGCTGTAAAAAGCCATTAAACCTTGAGATTCCCTTTTTGGAGCGTGTAGAAGCCAATTAATTTCCATGACTGCCTTGATAAATGCACAAAGCTCTGGCAGGCCTTTGCGCATCATTTTGCGCGAGGCGACCTCGGTGAAGCGAGGTAAGAGCGTTATAGCCAGGATTAACTTTCGGTTCCTTTGGTTACAAAGGAACTGGTTTTGCTTCTTTTGCCGCCAAAAGAAGTTTAAAATATATCTTTATGGATAAATGCAAACAATTTTATTCCCTGATTAATTAAGTGTAATTTTAAGGGACACCAGTCAGTTGACCCTGTGGCAGCTTCAAAGAACAATTTTCTAAATAATCAGGGGAATGTCAAAGTAATTTTCCATAGGAACCTTAGAAGTTATTTAGACTTGTCATGATTCGAGCTTTGAATTTGCAGGAACATAATATTCTTGAAGTTTTTAATTTTTCGGCATATCGTAAAGGGAATCGAGCGGAATTATAACTAGGTGATTTTCATTTTTTGGGAATAAAGGGGGTGAGAAATGAAAATATTCATTTTTTTCCTGACAATCTTTATGTTTACCGTGATGTTAATCCTTTCCGGTTGTGTCACCACAAAATATTTCCCGGTCAAAGGAGCCAAAACCTATCCTCCGACAGACAGCGTGGCTGTCTACCGGGCTTATCCCAAACAGCCCTATGAGGTACTTGGTGTGGTTTCTGCCACAAGCCCTGAAAAATGGAGGCTTATCGCCAAGCTCAAGGAAAAGGCCATGGCCATCGGGGCCGATGCCATAGTGATGAAATCGACAAAAGAGCTTACTCAGGAGTACACGAGCGAAAGGAAGACGGAATTTAGTACCAGCAGGACCAGGTACGAAGCCGTGGCGATAAAATTCACCGGACAAAAGGATAATGCACCCAAATAGAAGATATTGACTTATGAATCCTCTCCATACCGATTTGAGATGAAATTCAATAGTCGGAAAAGATAGAATTAAAGGAGACCCAAAGTAACAATCCCTTTTTTACCCAAGCAATCAGAAAGATCCAAAAATCCTTAAAGCGGCTTGACTTCCAAGAGCAGTTGTTCCTTGAATCCCCGGTTGAGCAAAGGCTTGTCCCCGGACACCTCGCCTAAATCGATTCCGTTCGCATAATCGCGTACCCTGTACTTTCTTCCCTTTTCCAGGCCGCGCAGTTCTATGGGCCGGGTCGCGCTCCAGTAAGGGGCGAAAAAGCCGTAGTACAGGGTTCCTTCCTTGCGTATCGCATGGCCTTCCGGCTTGTCGAAAGCCAGGTCGTAAAGGTTCAGGTATTCGGCCCGGGCCAGGCCTAAATTCCTGTATTCAGCGATCCATTTCTCCCACTTCTTTTCCTGCTCCGGAGTCAGTTCCCTGAAAAAAGTGGTCACCTGGGCGCCTGTACCCATGGCGCTTTCGAAAGATTCCGGCACCGAGGACCCATACCACTCGTTTATCGGCACCTGGTAGCAGTCCCCGACACAGAATCCCGTTCCCCGGTAGGCTTTCTCCAGTTTCACCCGCTGGCGCATTTGATTGAGATTCACCGGGTCAGAGGCGCTGGCCACATTGTAGAAAGGCATCTTGAACGGGTCATGGGGCATGGCGCAGATACACATCTCTACCGGACAATCGGGTTTAATCTCCTGGGCCGTGCGGTAGATGGCTTCATAGAACTCAAACTGCCTGGTGTAGGAATCGAGCGGCGAAGTGTGGTTATGGGCCGGGTTAAAGCAGGGCGGGGTTGTACTCTGGCCCTGGAAATCTAGATACAGCTCGTCGAATCCCCACTCGACCATAATTTTCCGCACCATGCCTTTGATATATTCAAGACATGGAAAATATACCGGGCAGAGGTAATAGTCCCTGTTCACGCTTTTGGGAAAGCTTCCATCCTCGTTTTTGACCAGCCAATCCGGATGAGTCCTGGCAAGATCACTCTCCGGGCTCACTCCCTGGGCATACCACCAGATACCGCTTTTGAATCCCTGGCGGTGAAGGCGGTCGACAAATGAGGCCATATCTGCATCGCCGCCGGGGAACTTTCCCGGGGCGGGATTCGGCTTCCAGTCCCCGTGATATGTAAACCACCCGTCATCCAGATTGGCCCAGCCGACACCGATCTTCTTTAATTCCGTGAGCACAGTAAAAATTTTCTCCTGGGTAAAATTCACATTGAACCCCCAGCTTTTCCAGTAAGGCTCGAACGCCTGGCGCGGGCTGGAAAGCGGAATTTTCACTCCCTGAGCGCGCAAAAGATCTGCATAAACACGGATCGGGTCGAAAAAATCGAGCTGGTGGAGAATAAGCGCGGAGTGGATAGAGCTATAGGAGTCGCCGGGCTTAAGGTATTTTTTCTGGCCCAGGGCCTCTTCCGGAGCCTCGACCAGAGATATCTCGACCAGGCCGTCATCCGCAGTGCGCACCGGCAGGGAGATCCACTGCGGGGATGGCTCCGCACTGGCCAGGGCCAGGCCGCAGCGGGGCGTCCAGAGGTCTACCAGCGGAGTTCCTCCGCCTTCTGTCAAGCCGCTCGAAAGGAGGTGTGTTTTCATGATATTCGGACGCTCGAAATCCCTGGTGACCCAGACCAGCGAGTAATCCTCGCCCCACCTGACCTGCGAGCCATGGTAAGAGGCGAAAAGATATGGTTTCTCATCCTTATCGACAAGCCTCCGGTCAAGGCGTAAGAAGCCGCTCAATACCTCGTCGATTTCAAGCCGCTCCCGGCCTGAATTGGTGAATTTTACCGCACAGATCACAGCCGAGGGGAAATTCTCGTAAAAAGAAAGGCTGGCCTCCGCGGTGACAAGAATAGGTTTCTTGCTTGAAGAATCGTAACTTTCCGCCCGGGCCTTGATCAGGAACCTTTTTCCCCGGCCCAGCGAGTCTGATATATCCTCTTTCACGAGTCTTGCCCAGTCCACCTGAAAATGGTCGATCAGCCTGCCCGAAATTTTGATCTGGAATGAGGAGCGATCCCTTTCGCGGCCCGAGACAATGCTTAACAGCCGCCCATCCTTTTTCAATGATGGTTCAAGGAGGAGACCATCTGAAACTTTGAGAGAGATCATCTCATTCTCTATCAGTAACCCATCCCTGCCGAGAGTCGACTTGAGAGTGTCCTCCACAGGCCGGGCTTCAAGCGGGAAAAACACAATCAGCGGAACAAAAAGAACAAGAAAAGCGGCTGGCAGGCGATTTGCCTTGGTGAAATCGAGCAGTCCGGAGTTCATCTCTGGAGGCCTCCATCATTAATTCAGGGAAAAACATTGTTCTGGAATTTTTGCGAAAAATGACGGGCAAAAAGTTAATCGATAAAAACATAAATCACCAGACTAAAAATTCCTATAAACGTAGTCTTTATGTCTTGATCAATTAATTTTCCGGGCAGGTACCATTAAGCTGGGCGAGCAGTAAGGCAACTGCGTCGAGTATATTGGCGCCGCCGTCACGGTTAAAATCCGCTTTCAGGTCTCGAGGGTTTTCATACAGGTATATAACCAGCGCGGTTACATCTTTTTTATCGATAATGCCGTCTTTGTTAAAATCGCAATAGACTATGTTTTCATCAAAGCCTGCGGTCTTGATCCGCGCCCGGATGTTGAAGTTCCCGTACTCCCGGCTCGGCAGAGGGGTGAAGTAAATCCCGTTGTCGGAAAAGTAAGAGCGGCCGGTATTTTCAGAAAAAGGATCAAGCCAAAGACCATTGCTTGCTCTAAAGGTTATAAAAAATTCCTGATCCCTTTTTACTATTAACTTTTTATTATTCAGCTCTATAGTATGCCAGCCGGCTGAAACTGATTTTCCGGAAACAGTGTGGATTAATCCAGATGGCTGAGAACCGATAAGGCTTTTATATATTTTAATCTTGTATTCCTCGACATTATAGGCAAAGCCAATATCAAGAGCGGCAATAATCCCAGGCTCGCCGGCCTTGAAAAGCACCCCGCCCCAGGATAAGTCATCAGGATTATCCGGTCTGAATTTATAGCCGGTAATTCCATAGGTATCATAGGCCAGGCAATATCCCAGTGGCGTTCGTGCTGTAATATCGGCCTGGATTACGTAATTGCCGGAATAACCGATATTTCTTATGGCCACACCTGTGGGGTTACCTTCATAGTCCCTGCTGTCCGGGTTGGAATTATCATCGAAAGTGCGGTTGTTGCTTGTACCCGGGTAAGGATCTCCTGGGTCCCCTGGGTTTCCGGAAAAGTCTAAATCTAATTTGCTGTCCGCTTCTTCCAGATCGACCAATTTATGATGGAAATCGCTATTTCCGGAGCCCCATCTGCCAAAAGGACTTTTACCAAACAATTGATTTTCGTCCACATGGTAAATCAATAATCCAGATCCGGGCAGGTTTGAATCAAATCCGATTCTTTGACGGTTTTCGAGAAGAAAATAGCGGCTCAACCGGTAGCCGTCTTCCCAAACCATGTAGACTTCAGGGTGAGGTTCTACGGGGTTGATGAAAATAGTCTTGTTCTCATTTACTTCTATAGGGCTGACCCATCCGAGCTGGATTTTGCACCAGGCAGAAATTTGAATGGGCCAGGTCGGTATTGAACCCTGAGACATCAGACACCAAAAGCCTAGCCCCATCGACCTGCCAGTGTAATCATACAAGTCCGGCAGGCCGAGCACATGAGCGAACTCATGGCAGGGAACACCGATCTCGACAATTTCTGTAGTGTCACTGTATTCTGAAAATTCAGAGACCAGTGCAAAAGTCCATATCTTGACCCTGCGGCCCAGAGAAGATTGATCACCAGTTGTATATCCGTCTCCCCCCAAAAACCACTGAACCGGAGTAAAGTTTTTTACACTGCCTCTATCCCGGGGCAATCCGGCAAATACTACCATTACCGCATCCACGTAACCGTCATCGTCTCCTGAGTTGGGAACCCCGTCAGGGCCGTCATTGTCGTATTGGCTGAAATCTACGAGCGGATCTGCCGCAGACACTACATGGGTTATGAAACCCTGGGCATTTTTAGGAAAACTGTTTACATCCAAAGCATTTTCTGTATAATAATTTATGGGATGGGGAACTTGAAACCAGCCATATACCTTACCGGTCAGATTGAACTGGCCGTAAGAAACCTCTTTGAAATAGCCTGTCATTGTGCCGTTAGAGTCATCCCCAAAAAACAGATTTTGAAATTTTTCGGCTTTAAAACTGCCTTTTCTGTCGCTGAAGCCGGCCAGCAAAACAGGTAAATAAAAGTGGTCTGTTTGCAGAGCCTGAAGTTCAGTCTTATTATTGACAGCTTTCAAGCGCTGAACCCGCCGGAGAGACATTTTCCTGACCCAGCCGGGATCTCCGTGGCCGATCTGATCGCTCTCCCATTCCATTGGATTTTGGGGAAGGATTATATTCCTGTCCTTGTTTTCGGGTCCCGGAGATTCGGCGGAATAGAGAGTCTTTGTCCCGTAAAAAATCATAATTACAAAAGCAAAAAAGACCATGATCCGGAATTTTGTTACACGATTACCCATCTAGGGGAAAATCCTTTTGGGGGAAATTGCCAGGTATGAGGCTTCAAAGGGAGGGAGGTATTTTTGTTTGTTGAGAACTATTATAGTATAATATTTTTTCTTGTTTGTATCAAGATTTTCTATCCTCAAAAAAGAAGATAGAATATATTAAATTTATAAGATTTGAATAGGGGTTACTGAAAAACAGTCAGTATGATTTGACTAAAAATCTTGCCAGAAACTACTGCGCTTTACTTTTAAATAAACATTTCTCAAATAACTGCCGAGGTGAATATGTGCAAGAAAACCTGTTTTTTGGCGATACTGGTGAGTCTCACTCTTACTTTTATCTTTGATTTTAACGTCTACGGCAAAGAAAAGACCCCACCAGTCCCTTATTTGAATCCCGCTCTGCCTGTTTCCCAGAGGGTAGATGATTTATTAAAAAGGATGACCCTCGAGGAAAAAGTCGGCCAGATGTGCCAGTTCCTGGCTCCGCGGTATGCAAAATCCTCGGAGCCGGCGGATTTTTCGGCCAGGCTGGATGAGCTGTTCCGCAAAGGCCTGATCGGCTCGTTCCTTTTTGTGAGTGATTGCAATGAAGCCAATGAGCTGCAGAAAGCAGCGGAAAACTCCCGACTGCACATACCCCTTATTTTCGGCATAGATGCTGTCCACGGCCTGTGCCCGGTGAGCGGATCGACCATATTCCCTACTCCTGTAGCCATGGCCTCCAGTTTCGACCCGGCTCTGGTGGAACAGGCCTCAGCCATAACCGCCAGGGAAACCAGGGCCACCGGATTACACTGGGCCTTTTATCCGATTCTCGAAGTGGCCCGCGACCCCCGCTGGGGAAGAACCGCGGAAACTTTCGGCGAGGATCCTTACCTTGTCCGGAGAATGGGTCTTGCCGTGGTCGGAGGCTTCCAGGGCGACAATTTGTCATCGCCGGACAAGATTATTGCCTGTGTCAAGCATTTCACCGCGCACGGGATCCCTCTGGGCGGAAGAAATCTGGCCCCGGTAGAAGTGTCGGAAAGAACCCTGCGCAGCGTGTTCCTGCCGCCGTTCGAAGCGGCGATCAGGAAAGGGGCAGGGAGTGTCATGGCCGCGTATCACGAGATAAACGGCATCCCCTGCCATGCCTCGGAGATGCTCCTCACTGATATCCTGCGGAAGGAATGGGGTTTCCAGGGCTTCGTGGTCAGCGACTGGGGTGGAATCGAGATGCTGGTCGACCCGCACCGGGTGGCGGATTCGCAGAAAGAAGCGGTAAGGCAGGCAGTGCTTGCCGGAGTGGACATGCACATGCAGGGGGAGGGGTTTGCCGAGCCGCTATTGGAGCTTGTGAAAGAGGGATCGGTGCCGGAGAAAAGGATCGATGAAGCAGTGGGCCGGATACTCGCAGCAAAATTTAACCTGGGGCTTTTCGAGAACAAGTATGTCGATCCTAAGAAAACCGCCCTGATCCTGGCCTCCAAAGAGCATCAGCAAAAGGCATTAGAAGCGGCCAGGAAATCGATTGTTCTGCTTGAAAATAAAAAGAATATTCTTCCCTTGCGCCGAGATCTCAAAACCATCCTGGTCACAGGCCCCAATGCCGACAACAACGCGCTCATGGGCGACTGGACAGCTCCCCAGCCGCAGGAGAACGTTACCACTGTCCTGGAAGGGATAAAAGAAAAAGTCGGGCCCGGAACTGTTGTCCGCTATGTAGATTGCGGGAAAGTGTGGGAAGAGACTGACCAAAAGATCGAGCTTGCATCGGGCGAGGCCAGGAAAGCCGATATAGCGATTGTGGTGGTAGGCGAGAATGAGGCCCGCTACGATGACCAGGGTAATTTCAACCGCGGGCGGAAGGAGCGAAGCGGCGGCGAGGGGGTGGACCGGGCTGATCTGGGCCTGGTAGGCAGGCAGCTTGACCTAGTCAAGGCAGTTTACAACACCGGTACCCCGACCGTGGTGGTCCTGATCAACGGACGGCCCCTGGCCATAGACTGGATCGCGGAAAATATCCCGGCTGTAGTCGAAGCCTGGGAACCCGGCATGGCTGGAGGAAAAGCCATAGCCGACATCCTTTTCGGTGACTATAATCCCGGCGGGAAGCTATCCATTTCCATTCCCCGTTCCGCAGGACATCTGCCGGTCTGGTACAACCATCCTCTTTCCGCGGAAAGAGAGTACAAATATTCCACTTTCGAACCTCTCTATCCTTTCGGCTACGGCTTAAGTTACACTAAGTTTGAATACAGCGGCCTGAAAGTACCTGCCCGGGTGCCTTACGGCCAGGATATCGAGGTCTCCGTTGAGGTGAAAAACACTGGCGGCAGCGCCGGGGATGAGGTGGCGCTTCTTTTTGTCAATGACCTGGTAAGCAGTGTCACCACGCCGGTCAAACAGCTCAAGGGTTTCGAGCGGGTAACTCTTCAGCCGCAAGAGGTGAAGACAGTCAATTTCAAGGTTGCCTTTAACGAGCTAGCCCTGTTCAACCGCAGGATGGAAAAAGTGGTCGAGCCTGGAAAATTCGAGGTGATCATTGGCGGCCTGAAACAGGAATTCGAGGTAGTTAAATAATTATCGGGATATCAGGGCGTAATTCATTGTGGCCAGGGATAGTCTTTAACCGGAATTATTCATAAATTCTTAATGGTTAATTGAATAAACACAACCCCCGCCTGCCTGAGGCAGGCACCCCCTTTATTAAGGGGGAATTTTTTTGCTTCACCTAAATACTGTCCGGTTAAATTTAAGATAATCTTCTGGCAATAAAATTTTCCTAGAGTCTTTTCAGATAAATCTTCTCCTTTTGGTGGCAAAAGGAGCAAAGCCAGT
>Ga0315277_10005076_pt1 | contig 17413 bp, 17 predicted proteins | sample YL17G05_15_MG_FD_203695 | JGI IMG/M metagenome (GOLD analysis project Ga0315277, IMG submission 203695) | Sediment microbial communities from Yellowstone Lake, YNP, Wyoming, USA - YL17G05_15 | ecosystem: Environmental > Aquatic > Freshwater > Lake > Sediment | place: USA: Wyoming | collected... | reverse complement strand
TAGCTCGGCCTTGGTCCCGCACGGCTGGTTGAGGTCAAGCCCACGCTGATGGACTATAAGACGGCCAACCACGTCTTCGATCCCAACGGCAACGTCGCAGGCTGGGACGAAGTGCGGACGTGGTGCATCGAGGTGACCAACGCCTCCACGCTGGCGGTCGATATCGAGGTGACTCGCGCCTTCGAGGTGCCGTACTGGACGCTCAACCCGGGCGATGGGCAGCCGGCCTATGAGAAATATGACGCGACCCACGCGAGATTCAAGCTGAGCGTCGAGCCCCGCAGCAAGCGGGTCCTCGACTACACGGTGACAACGTATCATGGTGAAAGACAAGCAACGTATCTCAAGACGGAGGGAGCGCGGCGATGAGGTGGCGGTTGCGGAGTCTTGCACTCATAGTGGCGACAATGAGCCTGACCGCGGCAAGAGCGGACAGGGGTGCAATTGTTGCTGAGAAGGACGTGGATTTGCAGGAGCCGGCCCAACGCGCCCTGATCGCCCACAATGGGCTGGAAGAGATGCTTATCCTGCAGACGGACGTGCAGGCGAATAAGGCAACAAAGGTCGTTGAATTCATGCCGCTGCCTTCCCAGCCCACGGTCCATCTCGCCCGTGAGGGATGCTTCAAAGTGCTGCAGGAGACCGTTGACAGGCACGGCCTGCGCTACGTCACATATACGAGAGGTACTGGAACCGGAGTCGCCCAGGAATCGACTGTGAGACTCGTGGTGGCCGAACAACTGGGTCCGCATCAAGTCAGGGTCGTTGAGGTCAGCGATATTGACGATTTCATGCAGTGGGTCGAGCGGTTCTTCGAGGAGAACGGCCTCGGCAAACCGAACCTGGATGGGAACCTGCGTCGAGTGGTCGCCTCTTATCTGGAGGCGGGACTGAGATTCTTTGCATTCGATGTCATAACGGTTGTGAATGAGAGGAAGACTGTTCAGCCTTTGATGTATCGCTTCGAGAGCGAAGAGATCTACTATCCCCTACGGGTAACCAATCTGTACGGCGGCAGCGGGTCGATAGAGCTGCTGATCATTGCCCCCGAAGATATTTCTCTGCTCATGTACTATGGTCTCCACATGAGCCCTGCTTCCGAGCGCACCACGAAGGACGGAGCCCTGACGTACAGATTGTGGAGATCGGGCATGGTGAGACTGACCGAGACGGAACTTGAGCGAATAGAACCTTCCATGGCGACTCTTTTGAGAACTGAGGTCCCTGTGCTTGGAGCCGTGAAATATGAAGGCCCTCTGGTGTTCGCGACGGACGTCAAGAGTCCCTTCGGCCACGGTTCACCTGAGACGCTTGCGAGAAGATTCCTTCGGGCTTTAGACGAGGGGGAGACGGACCGGCTCGGCACACTCATTACGGTTCCGTTCGCTCTGGATCATAGATCAGTCGTTGAACATAAAAAGGACTTGATGGAGAAGTTTGCCGAGGTGGTTCGCCGGACACGAGGCAGCGGCATCTCTTCCTACAGGCTGAATATCACGCCCATAGAGGACTACCCCCATTCGAATCAGTTCGATAGGGCTTTTGCGGAGAAGCACTTACGGCAGGTGGATTATGCGATAGTGGCAGAGTCCCAAACCAGAGAGATACTTCTTTACACCCGACAGATCGGCCATGGGGCATATCGGATTGTCGGGTTCAGTGACCAACATAAGGTGAAAGTGGAAAGCCGCGAATAAGGCGACAAATCCCAAGGAGATGAATTATGAACGTAAAACGAATTGCACTGATGGCGGTCGTGGTTTCGCTGTGTGGCGTGGCGGCTCAGGCGAGGATCAAGCTCGTGGCGCTGCCGGAGCGGGCGGCGACGGTCATCCGGCTCGACAATCCTAACGCCACGCTCATCGAGGAGGAGCGAGTCCTGACGCTCCAGAAGGGGCTCAACAAGGTGGACTTCTCCTGGAAGGGCGTGCAGATCGACGAGGATTCGATCCGGCTTGCGATGCTCCAGCATCCGGGCGACGTGACGCTGCTGAGCGTCAGCTATCCGCCGGGCGAGGCGGCTCTGGTCTGGGAGATCAGCAGCGGCGGGGACTACGCCGAGACGGTCCGCATCAGCTATCTGCTCAGCAATATCGACCGGCTGATCACGTATAAGGCCGTCGCCAACAAGCCGGAAACCATGGTCGATCTCAAGAGCTATCTCATCCTGCGCAACTTCTCCGGCGAGGATTTCGCGATGGCCCGCGTCCTGCTCGACTACGGCGAAGCCTTCGAGCAGGGCATCGCGCACGAGGAGACCAAGCAGTTGCTCTTCCTGACCGAGCCCAATGTCCCGATTCGCAAGATCTGGACGTTCGATGCCGCCACGCGGCCGTGGGACCCGGAAAAATTGGAAAATCAGAACGTGGGCATCCCCGTCAGCTATGAGGTCACCAACAATGACAAGAGCGGCCTGGGCAAATTCGCCCTCTGGGGCGGCAAGGCCCGCATCTTCCAGCAGGATGGCCACGGCAGCACGATCTTCCTCGGCGAGGACAATGCCGCCCTCGTCCCGGTCGGCGAGAAAATGGAGCTGTACATCGGCGACAGCCGGGACATCGTCGTCACGCAGCGCAAGATGCGCGACGCCCAGATCGAGCTCCGCAAGAACGACTCAAACAAGGTCGTACTCTATGACACCGATGAGGTCATCACGGCCAAGATCGAGAACTTCAAGGACAGTCCCGCCGTGCTGACCATGATCCAGCACATCCCCGGCCAGTGGGACATGGAGCAGGTCAACATGAAGTACGAGAAAAAGGATGCGAGCACCCTCAAATTTGAGATCGAGCTGCCCGCGCGGACGCAGGCGGGCCCGGCGGTCAAGGAGCTGACGATGCACTACCACCGCCGCAACGTCACGCCCTAGCAGTGATTTGGCGAACGTGAGTCCGTAGGGTGGGCTGTGCCCACCATCTATGGCTGTGAAAGGAAAGACCGCTATGAAACGCGCATACATAGTCGTGATGGTACTCGCGGGTGCGGCCGGTGTAGCCGCGGCGAAGGTCGATCTCGTCACCTTGCCGACGCGGGATACCGTGCAGTTGACGATCTACAACTCGGCGGATATGACGCTGGTTCGCGAGAGCCGGGCCCTGACGCTGAAGGAGGGCCGCAACAGCCTGCAATTCTCCTGGGAGAACACGCTGATTGACCCGACGAGCCTCCAGATGTTGCCCAAAGCTCAGGCGGACAAGATCAATATCACGGAGCTGGTGTATCCGCCGCGAGTGAACAATTTGGGCGTATGGAACATTGAGAGCGGCGTCAGCGGCAAAGTGCCGGTGGAAATCACCTACCTGACCAGCGGCCTGACTTGGCGAGCATTCTACATGGGGACGCTGTCTCGCGACGAGAAGACGATGCGGCTGCAGGGCTACGTCCGCGTGACGAACAACAGCGGTGAAGATTACGAGAACGCTCAGACCCGCCTCATCGTGGGCAAGGTCCACATCCTCGACCAGATTGCAGAACTGGCCCGGCGACAGTACCCCTACGGCCGACCAGGTGAGGGGGTGCCGATGGTGCAGCAATTGGAGGAGCGGGAACTTCGCTCGCACCGGCTGGACCTAGCAACGACGGCGTATGGTGCCGCGGGCCTGATGAAGCCCAAGGAGATCGTGAAGGAGGGCCTGAGCGAATACTTCCTTTACACGATTGAAGGCACGGAGACGATTCCCACAGGTTGGTCGAAGCGGCTCCAGAGCTTCGATATCGAGGGGGTGCCGGTCGTCAACCTGTACAAATTCGAGCAGGAGCGCTACGGCTCGAATGTCGTGCGCTTCCTGAGCTTCAAGAACGATGAGGCCCACAAGCTGGGTCAGACGCCGATTCCCGATGGATTGCTCAAGGTCTATCGAGGCGTGGATGATCAGAAGCATTTGTCGTATGAGGGCCAGTCCTCATTCAAGTACATCCCGGTCAATGAGGAGGTGGAGCTGAATCTCGGGGCGGTGGCCGATGTAGTCGTCGAGCCGAAGCTGATGGACTACAGGACGGAGAACCACCGCTTCGACAATCACTTGAACGTCGCCGGCTGGGATGAAGTCCAGACGTTTCAAGTGGAGGTCAGAAACACTCGAGAAGTGCCGGTCCGGATCGAGATTCTGCGCAACTTCGATACCTCTGCCTGGGACCTCAAGCGAAGCGGCGACGATGCAGGCACTTTCGAGAAGGTAGACCTCGATACGGTCAAGTTCACGATTGACCTGCCGCCGCAATCGAAGAAGACATTCGAGTACACTCTGACAAGCTACCGCGGCGTCCGAGCCGAGGACTGGACCAAGAGATCGAGACAATAGAGGTCAAGCGATATGAGATGCTCATGTTATGCCATTGCGTTTCTTGCTGCCGCCACGACTGTGGCGCATGCCAAGGTCGATCTCGTCACGCTGCCCACGCGGGATACCGTGCAGTTGACGATCTACAACTCGGCGGATATGACGCTGGTTCGCGAGAGCCGGGCCCTGACTCTCAAGGAAGGCGGCAACAGTCTGCAATTCTCCTGGGAGAATACGCTGATCGACCCGACGAGCCTTCAGATGCTGCCCAAAGCTCAGGCGGACAAGATCAATATCACGGAACTGGTGTATCCGCCGCGAGTGAACAATTTGGGCGTATGGAACATCGAGAGCGGCGTCAGCGGCAAAGTACCTGTGGAAATCACATATCTGACGAGCGGCCTGACCTGGCGTGCGTTCTATATGGGGACATTGTCTCGCGACGAGAAGACGATGCGGCTGCAGGGCTACGTCCGCGTGACGAACAACAGCGGCGAAGATTACGAGAACGCTCAGACCCGCCTCATCGTGGGCAAGGTCCACATCCTCGACCAGATCGCAGAACTTGCTCGCCGACAATATCCCTATGGCCGGCCCGGCGAGGGCGTCCCCCGGCCTGCCAAGCTGCCAATGTTAGGCGACATGCCGGTCGCAGGACAAAGGTTGCGGGGGGCCGCTGTGATGGCCGAAAAGGCCAAGGAGATTGTGAAGGAGGGCTTGAGCGAGTACTTCCTATACACGATCGAGGGGACTGAAACGATTCCCACCGGCTGGTCGAAACGACTCCAGAGCTTCGACGTTGAGGGCGTCCCTGTCGTCAACCTCTACAAATTCGAGCAGGAGCGCTACGGCTCGAACGTGGTTCGCTTCCTGAGCTTCAAGAACGATGAGGCCCACAAGCTGGGCCAGACGCCAATTCCTGATGGGCTGCTCAAGGTCTATCGAGGCGTGGATGACGAGAAACACCTGTCCTATGAGGGCCAGTCGTCATTCAAGTACATTCCGGTCAATGAGGAAGTGGAGTTGAATCTCGGGGCGGTGGCCGATGTAGTCGTCGAGCCGAAGCTGATGGACTATAAGACGGAGAACCATCGCTTAGACACTCACGGAAACGTCGCCGGCTGGGACGAGGTCCAGACGTTCAGAGTGGAGGTCAGGAACACTCGTGAAGTGTCGGTCCGCATTGAGATTCTGCGCAACTTCGACACGTCGGCCTGGGACCTCAAGCGAAGCGGCGACGATGCAGGCACTTTCGAGAAGGTGGACCTCGATACGGTCAAGTTCACGATTGACCTGCCGCCGCAGTCGAAAAAGACATTCGAGTACACCATGACAAGCTACCGTGGCGTCCGCGCCGAGGACTGGACCAGAAGATCGAGACAATGAAGAGGGCCGGAGGAAAGGATCGCCGCATGAAGAACTCAGTTGCAATCCGGATTAGCAGGCCATCTGCTGCGACTCGTGTCATTCTGATCACAGCGCTGCTGGCGTCCCTGGGTTGTTGCGGGCAGGGTCAGAAGGCCGCAACTGATGCGCCAGAGGCCGTCGCTACATCAGGTGAAATCCCGAAGGATCTCACGCTCGACCTCGGCGGCGGAGTGAAGATGGAAACCATGCTCATTCCTGCCGGTGCGTTCACGATGGGCTCCGGAAAGGGCCCGTTCGAGAATGAGAAACCCGCCCACAGAGTCGCGATCTCGCGGCCTTTCTACTTGGGAGAATATCCTGTTACGCAGGAACAGTGGCAAGCCATCATGGGGACCGACCCCAGCCGCTTCAAGGGGGCGAAACGTCCAGTGGAAGGGGTCTCATGGAAGGACGCCCAGGAGTTTTGCCGGGCGGTGAGCGCCAAAGTCGGCAAGACAGTACGGCTGCCGACAGAGGCCGAATGGGAATTCGCCTGCCGGGCGGGAAGCGCCACCGATTACTGCTTCGGCGACAGCGAGGCCGCATTGGCGAAGTATGCCTGGTACGAAGGCAATTCGAGCGGCGCCACGCACCCCGTCGGCCAGAAGAAGTCCAACGCGTGGGGCCTTTACGACATGCACGGCAACGTGTGGGAGTGGTGCCGGGACTGGTACGATCCGAAGTACTATGCAAACAGTCCGCATGTCGATCCGCAGGGGCCTGCGCGGAGCAATCTCGGGGCGCACGTCTTGCGCGCCGGAGCGTGGCATGTTGAGGCATCCTACTGCCGGTCTGCCGGCCGCGGCGGCGACTTCCCCTGCGGCGAGGGCGGTCCGGGCAGTTGGAATGACGCCGGCCGCAGCGGCTTGCGAATTGTGGTGTGTGCGTCGGAGACTCCGTAGCATCGCGAGTGTGCAAACGACGGGTCCGACCCGGTGAAAGGATAACGACCGATGAGACATCTGTGCATCTTGCTGGCAATTGTGTCAATAGCGGGTGTAGCCTACGGCAAGGTCGATCTTGTCACGTTGCCTCCGCGCGACGCCGTGCAACTGACGATCTACAACTCGGCGGATATGACCCTCGTGCGGGAGAACCGGGCCCTGACCCTCAAGCAAGGCCAGAACGCCTTGCAATTCTCCTGGGAGAACACGCTGATCGACCCGACGAGCCTGGAGATGCTGGCCAGGGGCCGGCCCGACGCAATCAACATCGATGAGCTGGTCTATCCGCCGCGGGTGAAGAACCTGGGCCTGTGGAATGTCCGTAGCGAGGCCAGCGGCAAGGTCCCCGTGGAAATCTCGTACCTGACGAGCGGCCTCAGTTGGCGGGCGTTTTATATGGGCACGCTGTCGCCGGATGAAAAGATCATGCGGCTGCAGGGCTACGTCCGAGTCACCAACGACAGCGGCGAGGACTACGAGAACGCCCAGGTCCGGCTCATCGTCGGGCAGGTCCACATCCTGGACCAGATCGCCGACCTGGCCCGGCGTGACTATCCCTACGGCCGACCCGGAGGGCCCCTGTTCACTGATTCTTTTGTGTCCGGCGCCACTGCAAAAAGGACGATGAGCCGCATAGAGGCAGCTAGCAGACCCGCCGCAGCGCCGGCTGCTCCCGCCGAGCCCAAGCAGGTCATCAAAGAGGGCTTGAGCGAGTACTTCCTGTACACGATCGAGGGGACCGAGACGATTCCGAACGGCTGGTCGAAGCGGCTGCTGAGCTTCGAGACCGATGCGGTCCCGGTCGTCAATCTCTACAAGTACGAGCAGGAGCGGTACGGCCCCGCGGTCGTGCGGTTCCTGAGCTTCAAGAACGACAAGGAGCACAAGCTCGGCCAAACCCCGATCCCCGGCGGAATGCTGCGGGTCTACCGCACGGCCGACGAGCAGGCCCGCCTGTCGTACGTCGGCCGGTCCGAATTCAAGTACATCCCCGTCGATGAGGACGTCGAGCTGAGCCTCGGGGCGGTCGCCGACATCGTGGTCGAGCCCACACTCATGGAGATGCGGACGGACAACTACCGGTTTGATCGCAACCGCAATGTCGCAGGCTGGGACGACATCCGCACGTTCGAGGTCAAGGTGAAGAACACCCGCGAGATCCCTGTAAAGGTTGAAATCCGCCGCAACTTCGGAACGCAGTACTGGACGATTCAGCGGGCCGGCCAGATCGACGAGTTCGAGAAGGTGGACCTCGACACGGTCAAGTTCAGCCTGCTCCTGCCGCCGAGATCGGAGCGCAAATTCCAGTACACCCTGACGACCTACAACGGCGTCAGAACCGAGGACTGGGCCCGCCTGTCCAAGTGACCTGTCCGGCGCCTACGCCAACGGCGGAGCGGCCGGCGGAATCACCTCGACTGCCGGCGCGATCGTGTCGAACTGCGGCCCGTATTGGGCAAGGTAGTACAGCACGTATCCCTGCTGAAAAACGAGGAGGGGGAGCATCAGGACCGTCCCGACGTACGGGATCACCAGGATGCACAACGCACAACAGCAGGTCACGCAGATCCCGCCCACTACGATGGACGAAACTGCCAGCCAGATGACGATCTGAAAGAGGAGGTATACGAAGAACCGAGCCTTGTTGAGGGAGAACAGGTCGAGCAGAATATGCCAGCCCTGCACGGCGCTGGGGGTGTGCAAGTACATGATCGGCACGACGAAATCCCTCGTGAACTTCGCCACGAGGGCGGCTGCAATGCCGGCAGCCACGGCGAGCGTGCCGCACACGACCATGGCGAGTATCGAGGCGGCGTTGAAGTCGGATTGCTTCCAGGAAACGTAGAACACCATGCCGCCCAACCCGATGAGCACCGACATGACCACGAACACAATGATCCCAACCACTACCCGAAAGGCAAAGAGGCTGTTGCCATGCGCGCGGAACTGGCGCCAGGGGTTCTTGACCTCGGCCTTGTTCTGGGCCACGCAGTAGAGGAACATGAATTGGCCCCGGCTTCTCAGCCAGGCGATGACCAGCATCAGGGCGATGACGAAAGCCACGACGAAGATCACGGCCGGAACGATCCAGTACAGGTTGTCCATCAGAAACTCTCTGGCATTCTCCATGCCTCTGCGCATATCCGGGGGGGCGCCTCCCGTGCCGTGTGGGCCGCCGCCCCCTCCGCCGCCACCGCCGCCTCTTTGTCCCAGGTACGCCAGCCAGGCGGTAAAGCCGATGACGAGCCAGCGTTCGAGGCTGAACGGGCGGAACAGAATCGTCTTGACTCTCTCGATGGCCGGGCCGATGGGGTCGACCACACTCACATAGGGCATTCGCGGCGTCATACGATCAATCCTTCAAGATACCAAAACCAGTCGCATAGGATCGCGGCACAGAGAAGAACCATGATGCCAACATGGCCTTTCACCAGCCGGCGACTGATAGACCTCGGCTGGATGACCAAGGCGTACAGGCGGTACGGCATCTCAAGGCAGAAAACTGCGAACAGGAAGGGGCCGAGGCGGTGAAAGGCGAAGCTCGCCCCGATGTCGCCGTGCGCGAGCGAGCAGAACGAGCGTGACATGCCGCACAAGGCGCAGCGGATGCCGAAGGTCTCGTGGAGCCAGCAGTAGAAGGGCCAGCGCCAGCCGAACAGCGAGAGACCTTCCCCGTTCGGTTGGAGAATGAACGAGGCGGCCAGAACCCCTGCGCATACCAGCAGTAGAATCAGGTGCCATGCCTTCTCGCCTGTGCGGGAGTCCGCATCGCCCAAAATGGGGGAGGAGAGCGATTCCCGCCAACAAACTGTGTCGCCTGTCAGTGGCACATCGACCTCATCTACGCGGGCAATCCGGCGCACCGCTGCTTCAACTGATGCAACTCCCTGTGGATCGGCCAGTCCGCGAAGGCCAGATAAAGGAGCAGCACAATGTTGGCTGCAGGCACGAGCATCAGCAGGCCTAGAGCCCAACTGTAGCCCATCTTGGCGGTGATCTTGCAGTAGACCACGAGCGTGATGGCAATGACGACCAGAGCCACGAGAAAGCCAAAGGCCATCATGGCGATCATGAAGCCCGAGGCGTATTGTGCAGAAACCTGTGATTCCATCATGTGGCTGCCTTTCAAAGAGCCATGATTCTCCAGGCCTCATGAGCCTGTACATAGATACAGACGCCCTCGGAGTATATTTCTTCAAGCCGCTCACTCAAGGAAAATTCCACGTATGCGCCTCGGCGTGTACGGCTATGTTTCGCCCGGAACAGGCCACGCCGACTCTACGGGAGGCGCTGGAGGGCGGCAATCGCTCGTGCCACGCGATCCCGATGCGATTCAATCGGGGCCGGGTCCTTTGTGAAGGTCGTCATATCCTTTGTGATCTCCGCGGGCACATCGAGCAACGCGGCGTATTCGTTCTTCTGTGCCGCATTGAGGCTTGCTGTCTTGGTTTCAATCAATCGCCGCAACATCGTGAGATACTCATAGTCCTCGATGCCGTCGCGGAGCATCTCCCAGCGGATGCTGTCGACAGGTCCTTCGAGGACTGGCCCGCCCGGGTGTGCGTCGGCGGCCGCAAGGGGCGGATAGATGAATCGCCCGTCGCCGTTGCCCCAGGGGCGTTTTTCGCCGGCCGGAGTGCTGTAGCCGGAGGTCCAGCCCATCGGGTCTTCATAGGGGTTCTGCGGGCGGTCGGCCTCGGGGTAGGCGGCCGAGCTGGTCCAGTAGTTCGTCTCCCAGACGAGGATGCCGGCGATCTTTCGCTGCCACGTCTGCCAGAGCCACACGCGGAGCTCCGTCGCCGGATGGTCGATGAACAGCGTGCAGTAGGGAGCCTTCGGGCCCGTGCACACGTACCACCAGAACTTCTCGCCGGCCGCTCGCCTTTGCTCCGCGGGGTCAGGCCGATATTGATCGGAGATGGCGCACCAGATGTTCGGCCCGCCGATCAGCGCGGGCTCAACCTGCTCGGTCAGCATGCGATTGATATCGGGGGCGGCAGCCTTGAGCTTCGCGAAGCCGTTGCTGACGAATGCGTAATCCTTCGGGTCAGGCTCATCGAACCAGTACACGAACGCCTCGTCGAGCCAGCCCTTTGCCCGCAGATGCTCCTGGACCTGAGAGCAATAGCTGGTGAAGAGGGCCTTGTAGTGGGGCGTGCTCTCGCCGAAGCCGAGCAGCTCGGGCTCCTGGCGGGCGTGGAATGTCCCGCCGCCCATGCCGGGGATGTCCAGCCGGAACGAGTTGAAGTAGTAGTGATCGATCCCCCGCGCCATTGCCTTGTCCCATGCGGTGAAATCGATTTTCGCCTGGAGCTTATCCCGCTCGATCTGCGGCAGTTCCGGCGGCTCAAACCCGCCGCCCTCGATCAGCTCCTTGCCGCTCGTTGCGTCTGTCAATGAGACATCGTCGAACCAGACCAGCCCGGTAAGCTCGCCGCTCTCGGTCCAGTTGGCCGCCCGCAGGCGCAGTTGGATGGACTTGGCCCCGTTGGGGAACTGCCGGATGACGCGGTTGAATTCCTGCCACTGCCCATTGCCTTCCAGGCCGATGTCGTTGTTGCCGCCGGAGATCCACTGGCCCGCGGCGTCGTGGTGATTCATCGTCACGAGGAATACCTGTCCCGGAATCGCCGTGCGGTACCAGAACCGCAGTCGCAGGCCGCCGGCGGCGATCTCGATAAGCGGTCCGTAGGTTGCATCGACGTTGAGGTCCCTGCGGTCGTCAAAGACGAGCAGGGCACGCTCGCCGCTGTGCTTCTCGTTCGTGACTTCCTGCCCGCCTTGCCATTTGCTCTTGGGTGGCTTGATGTCCGGCCAGGTCACCCGGATATCATCGAGCGGCGCAGGATCATACGGCGAAATATGATGCGCCCCAAAACTCGCCCAGTATTTGTCCAGCACGTCGCGCCTCTGCTGCGGGTCAGAGATCTTCTGATAGCGAAAGACGAGCCCCGGACTGAAGCCAAACGCCGTCGTGCACGTCATGCGGTCCGGCAGGACGAAATCGTACACCTCCACCCTGATCGGCACCGCCGCACTGAACCCTTCCGCCGCCAGGTTGATCTTGCCCTCGTACACGCCGGCCCGCGCATCGCGCGGCGCCTTCACGCGAATCCAGAACGGCTGATTCCTCCCCGCCTCCAGGTCCATCGGCTTCGTCAGCGGCGGCAATGGATCGGGCCAGTACCCCGCCACGGCACTGCGGTCCGTCGGCCGGGCGACGTTGACATATCGCACCTCAAGCACTTCGACATTCGCTGTGGCTATCGTCGCCCCCGCTGGTCCCGCCAAAGCCCCGGCCTTGATCGTCATCGCCTTCAAGGTCGCTGTCGGCCGGACAATCAACTGCGCCGCCTCCGCCTCATTCTTCGCCGCCCGCACGACAATCGCGTCCCCCTTAGCCGTCGGCAGCTCCCGCTCTCTTCCCACCTTCCACCCCGACGCCGCCCACCACAATCCCACCCGCTCCCCCGTCCCCGGCAGCAATTGGCCGTATTCGGTGGACAAGTAGTCGGATGCCTGTGCCTGTGTGGCAAACAGGACGGCGGTCAAAAGAATGGCGTGCCTCCACATGATTCAAGCCTTTCATATCCAGGTCTGTCACGGACTTCAGTTCTACCGCACCGATTGTCAGCCACAAACTCGGATTGGTCAAGGAATTCGTCCCGCATTCGCCCTTGGAAGAATCCCCAAAAAATTTTCATTTTTCCGGTTGACCGGTTTGTCCGGCAGGTGTATGCTGTATTACTACAATGATACAGTGACGCGCGAAGAAAGGGAACGTCGGACGAGATGCTCTTGCAGATTGACCATCACAGCGGCCAGCCCATTTACCGGCAGGTGATCGACCAGGTTCGCCGGCAGGTGATGGCCGGGCAGTTGCGCGAGGGCGAGCAACTCCCGTCCGTTCGCGACCTGGCGGCCCAGCTTCGCGTCAACCCGATGACGATCAGCAAGGCCTACAGCCTTATGGAGCTGGAGGGTCTGCTGGAGCGCCGACGCGGCGTCGGGCTGTTCGTCGCCCCGCTCAGGAAGGACAAGGCCGGCCGAGCCAAGGCCGACATGCTGGAGGATGCCCTGACCAAGGCGGTCGTCACGGCCGTGCAACTCGGAATTCCGGAGGACCGTGCCAGGGACATGTTGACGAGGCTCTACCAAAAGTATGACTCGAAAATGCGGAGACCCAAAGATGAGCAGTGACAATCCCATTGTGGAGATGAGCAAGGTGTCGAAATGGTTCGGGGCCACCAGGGCGCTCGATGACGTGGACTTGGCCGTCCATCCGGGGCGGATCATCGGCCTGCTCGGGGCCATCGGGGCCGGCAAGAGCACGCTGCTCCGCTCGATCATCGGGCTCTACCTGCCCGACGACGGCCGGGTCGTGACCTTCGGCTGCCCCGCCAGGGACCTCGGCCCGCAAGAGCTGGCACGCATCGGCTACGTCCATCAGGAAGGCGAGATGCTCAACTGGATGACCGTCGGCCAGCTCGTCCGGTACGTGGCTGCGTACTACCCGAACTGGAACAAGGACCTAGAGCAACGGTACATCAGTGACTTCGGGATCAACCTTCAGGCCCGCGTCGGCTCGCTCTCGCCGGGCGAGCGGCAGAAGGTGGCCATCCTGATCGCCGTCGGCTTCGAGCCTGAGTTGCTGATCCTCGATGAGCCCGCCTCGGCCCTCGACCCGATTGCCCGGGCGCGGTTCCTCGATCTGCTCCTGGAGTTGATCCAGACGGAGGGCCGCACAATCGTCATCTCCTCCCACATCCTCAGCGACGTGGAGAAGGTGATCGACCACGTAGTCATCATGGATCACGGCCGGATCATCCGCGACAGCAGCTTCGACGACCTCCGCGAGGAATTCTCCCGCATCCGCCTGACGGCCCTGCACGGCCCCTTGCCCGCGCAACTGCCTTTCACCGGCATCATCCAATGCCAGCGCAGCGACGGCGAGGCTCTGCTCACCGTCCGCCACCAGTCCCCCGACTGCATCGAGCAGCAAGCCCAAGCCATCGACTGCGAGGCCGAAATCCAGCCCCTGCCCCTGGAGGACATCTACCGACTTGTTGTGGAAAGCAAAAGCCAGCATCGTGCGGACCAAAGGTGAACCATGTGTATTCTGCTTGCCAATCTCAAGCATCTGTATCAGCGTCGCGGACTGTGGCTGGCTTACGTTCTGCTTGCATTCTCCATTTGGGTCAGCATCATCGTATGGGTCGGCGAGCCTGCGGTTCTCAGGGGGAAGTTCATCGGGCTCATCGTCCTGGCATCCCTGGTTGGCATGTTGGCGGCGGTGATACAGATGGAGATTCTCGCCAAGCCGTTCGCCTTCTGTCTGCCGGGGCACCGACAGACGGTCAAGAGCTTCATATTCACAGTCGGGGTCGTGACGAATCTCGCGAGTGCCGCGCTGTTCCTGTTTTATCCGGGCCTCTTCCCAGGGGAGCGGCTGGTGGTGCTTTGCTCGGCTTTCTTTGCGGGTCTGATCTTCTATTCTGCCGGCGTATGGCTGGCTTTCCGCTTGAGCCAGCCGGCCGTCCTTGTGGGTCTGCTTGTATTTGCCATGTTGGGGGCCAGGCTGCTGAATCTGCACGGCCTCCTGGAGCAGGCCATAATTCTCTACCCGGTGCAGGTCATTGCTGTGGGACTTCCATGCCTCTGGGCGCTGTGGATATACCTGAACGATGCGAATCTGGCCCGGCGCAATTGTCTGCGGCCCTGGATAGGGTTTGGCGACGCGTTCGACCCAGAGAGGCTTCGGAAGTTCCAGCAGGCGAGGGGCGCCGATCCGTGGAAGAGGCTCAAGGACCATCCGCGTCCCTGGGTGGAGGATTTCTTCCTCGGCCGGATGAGCCGAGGAGGTCCCTTCAGCATGGCCAGATTCCTGTGGGGCAGCCTGTATATCTCGTTTGCCATTCCGATCTCGCGGTCGCGCAACGTCCTGGTTCTCGCCCTGTTCATCGCCATCTTCCTGGGGTACGCGGGGCCGGGGATGTGGGCTATGCTGGCCTTCGTGCCACTCCTCCTGGTGCAGGCATTTGCCTCCCGTCAGGTCCTTTACTCGACCATGCTGACGGCCGGCGGTCGGGCGGAACGATACGCCTCGACCCTGGCGGTCGCTATCATCACCGCCGGTCTGCTCGTCCTGCTCATCGGGATCATCGCCGCCATGTCTATCCCGCTGGCGGCCGTCATACCTGACATCCCAGTCCGCGGTTTCACACTTGCCTACCGTGCTGTTGGGCTCGATGCCTTCTACGTCCCCCTGGTGTTCCTGCCGCTTGCCTGGGTGATCCAACTGATCTTCTACAGAAGGCCGGTTCTCGTGATCGTCATGCTCCTGGCGCTGATCTATCTCGCGATGATCGTCGGCATTACCTTCGGCAAAGAGTTGGCGGCAATAGCCGGCCCGGGGACGGCTGTCGCCCTGGCTGTCGTCAGTTGGCTCATCTTTGCGTCCCGTACACACCGGATAGCTGTGCGCCGCGATCTCGTGAGGCGGTGAGGCAAGCGAGGGAATGAGCATGATTCGAGAGAAACTGAGAATCATCAGCTCACGTGAGGGGGTCAGATGGGCCCTGTTTCTCGGTGCTGTCGCGGTGTATGGGCTCCTGATTCTGGCGGAGGCCCATAGCGAGCGGTTCGCTCGGCATAGGTGGAGTATGTTGTGGATCCCCATCTCCATCGTCTTGGGCCAATTGGCGTGGAGGCTGCACGCGCCAGAGGAAACCATGACCATGCCGTTATCTTTCATGTTACCCGGATACCGGGAGTCATTGCGCAGATCAGGTTTCTCGCGTGCGGTACGCTGGGCAGTCGTTGCTTCTCTGTGGTCGTTCTCAGATTCCTGGTCGCGTCTGCTCTTGTTCCGGGAGGTCCGTCGAATATATTCCGACTCGCCTGCGGGCGTGACTCTGCCTGAAAACCTGCCCGCCGCGCCGAGCAGTCTCGAAATGTCATTGAGCATCGTCGGCGGATTCCTCGCCGGGGCGGCCCTGTGTCTGGCTTGGACCAATGGCTCACTGGTCCGGTTCCGGCGCAAATGGCTGTATGTTCCGTTTGTGGGATTCTGCCTTGCCTTGATGGGTGTCCTCGTGTGGTCTCCTGAGTCCCAGCGTGCCTTTGTCGTGTGGCCGGCTGTAGTTCCAGTGAGCATCTTCTACTGTGTGTATTTCTGGCTGCGCCTCGGGGATCGGGACTGGGTCAAGAGAGGGCACCGAGCGACCATCCTTCATGGCATCGAGGGACCCAGGCAGGCCGGCGCTCAGATGCAATCCCGGGCCTGGGTGGAGGAACTGTTCCAAAGCTGGATGCGAAAGGGGGACGCTACGACCTTTGGGCGGCATGTGTGGGCCTGGCTCTATCGCAGATTCGGCCCGATCCTCTCGTATTGGAGATGGATCGCGATTCCACTTGTCGTCGTTGTTCTTGTTCAAGGCTACATAAGCCGGCCCTCCTTGGAACTGGTATTCCTCGCCTTCGGCACACTCACGGCCGCCAGTGCTCTGCCCGGCACGACGAGCATGTTGTTGCTCGAGGGCCGCAGACAAAAGCACCAGCTCGCCATCGTTGCGGCCATCCTTACCACGGCGTTTCTGATCGCGGTCTCGGCAGTTATCGTTGCTTTGTCCTGGCTCCTTGCGGTACTCCTGCCGCCGATCTCTTGGGGGACGCACCAGTGGCAATATGCGGGCATTCCGATAGGCAACCTTTTGCTGGTCTGCGTGCCTGTGCCGTGGGTGTTTTTGTCGGGTCCCGTCTGGCATCGAGTATCGACCCTGCGTGCGGTGATCGCGATCCTCGCCGCGTTTCTTGCGATAGGGGAGATCTCCGCTCGGCAGGAAGGCATGTACGATGGTCCGTCATTGCTGCCGATGCTGCTGGTCACTGGATGGGTGCTGCTTCCATTGAGCCTGTGGATCACGTACCGGCGATGGGATCTGGTGGGTCAGTGACTGATCGTTGATTGTTCGGTGCGGTACTTGTCTGCGGATGGGCGGCCTTCCTGCTGATTCTGTCAATCTCCTCCACGGAGGATTTCGCATCGCTGCACCGCACATCCGACTAACGCATTCTCCGCGATACATCTTCTTCGGTCTACTGCGAACAATAGGCGATTACGCGCTCGCCTTTCGTTTCTTCTCATGTCTAGCGATGATCCGCCGAACTGCAGGGACCAGCTCTTTGGGCACTTGGACGACTGCAAGTGCTTCGTCCTCGAAGGCAGCTTCATCTTCGGCGATGGCCTCCGCTTCGCTCTGCTGGTCATAGTGGGCAATTATCCGTCGAACTCGATCTTCGTCCCAGCCGGGCGGATACTTCTTGTCTTGTTGCATCATTTGCCTCTCATGCGTCTGCGACGCCTTCTATACGCGGTTAGCAGGTTGCCTTTCAACTCATACGCGGTGATCACGAACGACGCATCCGGTTGCGGATCGGGCACATAGATTACTCGCAGGTAACGTCCTGTGCGAGTCTGACCAATTGCCACTCTCGATCCTTCGGGACCCGGGCGGTCCTCCCCCGGATTCTTGAGAACATCATCCACCTCCCGCTCATCGACGCCGTGCTTGTAGATGTGTGGATCGCCGCTTTCGGGATCGATGTAGAAGCGGATGTTCATGGTCGTTCCAGTTTCGCACGCCTGTCATCACGATGATTCCGTAAAATCTAACCTGATTATACCATCTGCTAGGTCCCCATGACAAAGGAAAACGACTGCTGCCAAAGCGAAACTACGGAGTCATGGACCTCGTTCCGCGAAGTTCAAGGACTCAATAT
>Ga0315277_10005075_pt1 | contig 17415 bp, 12 predicted proteins | sample YL17G05_15_MG_FD_203695 | JGI IMG/M metagenome (GOLD analysis project Ga0315277, IMG submission 203695) | Sediment microbial communities from Yellowstone Lake, YNP, Wyoming, USA - YL17G05_15 | ecosystem: Environmental > Aquatic > Freshwater > Lake > Sediment | place: USA: Wyoming | collected... | reverse complement strand
CAGGGAGTTCGGCCTGCAACGCAGTCCGCATCGACGACGGGAGAATCAATTCGAAGCGCGTCCCCTCTTGTCGGATAGTCGGCCCTGCCTCACCCAAGACCTCGCCAGAGGCAACGACACCAACCGCGATGACAAGCCAGAGTCTGATGAGCCTCATGCGCCACCTACGATCCGCCAGTACATTGTAGGCCTAACGACCTGGCGCTCAGCCGCGGCGCCGCGAGCGCCGCGCGTTCAACCTCTCACTGCCCCCCCGTGCGGCGCCGTCGGCTGCAGCGGCTTGTTAGGCCGCGACGTCGTCCTCCCCGTGGTAGGAGATGCGAGCAAAGGCACTACCGATCCTGGGAAGGCTTGTCGCCTTCACCCCGCTGCCTTCTGATGGCGATCCATTGCTGTGTCGCTACGGCGGCCACAATCAATCCGACAACTACAGCCCCGTTCTTGCGAGTGATGATTCCGCCGACGATCAAGCCTACCCCAAGCACGACCACAGTAGTTGTAAGGACTGTACGAATCGCCTTGGTCATCGCCCACCTCCCAGTCAGTCTGCGACTGCGGCACGGCACGCGCCGCGATCATCGTGGCGGCCTAACGCATCGGTGAGGGGTGGGATCGGGCAGGCGCGGGCCGTGCTGTGCACGGCCCGGGACTGGCCGGGACCATCCGCTCCACCGAGCAGTTAGGCGACCGGATGGCCATGGACGGTCTCGAACTCGGTCTTGAGTCTCGTGAGCACGGCGTCTGCTGCTTGGACACCGTGCTCATCCGAGGCACCGGCAAACAAGTCACGCCGACGCGAAAGGCCGCGAATAATAACCTGGGAGAAGTAGAGCGATTGAGGCTTCGGGAGGAATGAACGGATTACCGCTGACGCCGCGAGCATCGCGATAGTGCCGACCAACCCCGCCACCCACCCGAGTTGCCAGACTCCTACTGCGGGGATGGCAAGGAGAGAGGAGAGGGCAACGATGTTTCTCACGTTTTGCACGGGCGGCGTGATCGCGTCCTGCATCCCTGTGCGCGGTAGCAGCGGGTTGTCTTCGCCCAGACGACTTCCCCAAAAGAGAGTCGCCTCCTGCATCCCTCGCGTGTAGGCCCACAAGAGAGCCCAGGCGAGGCAAGCGGCGGCAAAGATGACCATCCTCATCGACGTCACCTCTCCTTCCAGTCGCCTAACGAGAATTCGACCGAACTACGCTACCAGTTGGACTGCCCAGCCTATCTCGGATTCCAAACAGCTTGATTCTCCCGACAAGCCCTGATCACCGTCCGGGTTGCACGTATCGTCACGAGGTGCGTCTCCCGAGATAGACTGTCCAGACTCCGGCAGCCTATCACCCCCCGCCCATCACAGGCGATCCGCCGGGCTCGGCACCCCGCGGCCGCCGCGGTTCAGGACGTGGGTGTAGATCATGGTCGTGCTGACGTCCTTGTGCCCCAACAGCTCCTGCACGGTGCGAATGTCGTGGCCATCCTCCAGCAGGTGCGTGGCGAACGAGTGCCGCAGCGAATGGCAGGACGCAGGCTTCGAGATCCCGGCTGCCAGGGTCGCCATCCGCATCGCCCGCTGCATCACGGTCTCGTGCAGGTGATGGCGGCGGCGCTGGCCGGTGGCCGCATCCACATAGTGACGAGTTGCGGGGAACACCCACTGCCAGGCCCAGTCCCGCCCGGCGCCCGGGTACTTGCGCGCCAGCGCGTCGGGCAGCTCGACCCACCCGCCACCTCGCGCCAGATCGGCCTGGTGTTGCACGAGCACCCTGCGGAGGTGTTCGCCGAGGGGATCCTTCACGCTGGCGGGGAGCATCGTGCGCCGATCCCGGCCGCCCTTGCCGCTGCGCACGATGATCTCGTTGCGGCCGAAGTCCACGTCCTTCACCCGCAGCCGCAGGCATTCGAGCAGCCGAAGCCCGGTGCCGTAGAGAAGGACGCCGACCAGGCGCGACGTTCCGGTCAAGCGGCCGAGGATCGCCCGCACCTCTTCGCGCGTCAGCACCACCGGCAGCCGTGCCGGCGCCTTGGCCCGCACGACGTCGTCCAGCCAATCGAGTTCGACCCCCAGCACGTGCTCGTACAGGAACAGGATTGCGCTCAACGCCTGGTTCTGGGTGGAGGCGCTGACCCGGCGTTCAACCGCGAGACTCGACAGGAACGCCGTGACCTCGGCCTCGCCCATCTCCCGGGGATGGCGCCGACGATGGAAGAGGATGAACCGCCTGATCCAGCCGGCGTAGGCCTCTTCGGTCCGGCGGCTGTAGTGGCGGAGGCGGATCGCCTGGCGGACCCGATCGAGCAGGCGCGGGGGATCGGGCGGGGGAGCCGAAGCGTCCCTCACGCGCCAGCCGGTGGCGAGCGCCTGGGCATCGACGGGAACGGCCGAGGGGTGGGCCAGCATGGGTTGCCTCCTTTGCCCTGATCGGAGGCGCAAGGAGTGTATCCTCGGCACCGCGCCCCATCAATGCTCGAAAACGGGCACGCGGGCCCCGGGGTCGTGAGCGCGCGGGCGCAACGCTACCGCCGCCCTGGCGACATGTGCTTGCCGTGCCGCAGACCCAGCACCATGATTCCGCCCGTCGCGGCCCTGCAAGGTGCGCCCAAGCCGCGCCAGCCCGACATTGAGCCCCCACGCCATGCGCAGCGTGGTCTCGCAGTCGAGGACGGACGGGTTAGCGTGGGCGGCGAAGATCGCTTGCGGGCAGGAGCAGCCCTCGCGGAATGCCCGCACGGCCGTCTCGCGCCGGTCCCTGCAGCCGGGACTACTCTTCTGCCCCGCCGCAAAAGGGTCCGACTCGCCTGGCCCTCGGAAGATCCAGGACGAGTCCCGCCTTCACGACGCCCAGAGGATGAGACCGGTCTCGTGCGGGTGTCCGAGGTCTTCGTGACGGGGCAGCACCCGCACCGTGAGTCCCTGGGTGCCGCTCTTCAGGCACGAGAGCCGGACCTTGAACAGCAGCCCGTCGCTCCCCGCCTCGCCCTCGGGCGCCATCGGGGTCAGCAGCGCTCCGACGATCTCCCGGTTCTCGTCCAGCTTGCCCATGTAGACCTGCACCGCCAGGTCGGAGGCCGTGAGTGCCCCGGTGCGGACCCAGGCGCGGACCTCGATCTCCATGCCCACGTGCGTCTCCGGCGCCAGGACCGTCTCGACGCGCACGATCTGCACGTCGCGCCAGGCCTGCCGCACGCGCTCGCGCCACGAGGCGAGCGCGCGCGCGCCGCGGTAGCCGTCCGCCTCGAGCCGGGCGCGGCGCTCCCGCGCCGGCTGGTAGGCCGACAGCGTGTACTCGTGGACCATGCGGTTGGTGTTGAAGACCGGGCACAGCTCACTCATGGCGCTCTTCATCAGCGCGATCCAGCCCCGCGGCAGGCCGTCGCTGCCGCGGTCGTAGAAGAGCGGCACCACCTCGCGCTCGAGCAGCTCGTAGAGCGCGCCGGCCTCGAGCCGGTCCTGGTAGTCGAGGTCCTGGTAGTCCTCGCCCTTGCCGATGCACCAGCCGGTGCGCGGCGAGCCCGCCTCGTCCCACCAGCCGTCCATGATGCTCAGGTTGAGGGCGCCGTTGAACGCGGCCTTCATGCCGCTGGTGCCGCTGGCCTCGAGCGGGCGCCGCGGCGTGTTGAGCCAGACATCCACGCCCTGCACCAGGTAGCGGCCCACCACCGTGTCGTAGTCCTCGAGGAACACGATGCGGCGGCGGAACTCGGGGTCGCGCGCGAACTGCACCACCTGCCGGACGAACGCCTTGCCCGCATCGTCCCGCGGGTGGGCCTTGCCCGCGAAGATGATCTGCACCGGGCGCCCCGGCGCGTTGAGGATGCGTCCGAGCCGCTCGGGGTCGCGCAGCAGCAGTGTGGCGCGCTTGTAGGTGGCGAAGCGCCGCGCGAAGCCGATGGTGAGCGCTTCGGGATCGAGCACCTCCTCGGCCTGCGCGATCTCGGCCTGGCCCGCGCCGCGCTGCCCCAGATGCCGCGCCAGGCGGCGGCGGGCGTGGCCCACCAGCCGCTCGCGCCGGCGCTCGTGCGTGCGCCACAGCTCCTCGCCCGGGATCTGCTCGCCGCGCGTCCACACCCGGGTGTCGCCCGGCTCCTCGGTCCAGCGCGGCCCCAGGTAGCGGTCGTAGAGGTCGCGCATCTCGCTCGAGATCCAGGTCTGCGGGTGGACGCCGTTGGTGACGTGCGCGATCGGCACCTCGTCCACGGGCACGCCGGGCCACACCTCGCGCCACATCGCGCGCGCCACGCTGCCGTGCAGGCGGCTCACCCCGTTCGCGAATCCCGAGGTGCGGATCGCCAGCACCGCCATGCTGAAGGGCTCGGTGGCGCGGCCGGGGTGGACGCGCCCCAGGTCCAGGAACGCCTCGCGGGAGAGGCCCAGCTCCGCACGGATCGCGGCGAAGTAGCGCTCCATCTGCTCGGCGCTGAAGACGTCGATGCCCGCCGGCACCGGGGTGTGCGTGGTGAACACGCCGCTGGCCGCCACCAGCTCGCGCGCCTCGGCGAAGCTCAGGCCCTGCTCGCGCATGAGCAGGCGGATGCGCTCGAGACCCAGGAAGGCGCAGTGGCCCTCGTTCATGTGGTAGACGCGCGCCCTCAGGCCCAGGGCGTGGAGCGCGCGCACGCCGCCGATCCCGAGCACGATCTCCTGCAGGATGCGCATGTCGCCGTCGCCGCCGTAGAGTTCGTCGGTGACGACCCGCAGCGGAGCCGGGTTCTCCGGCAAGTTCGTGTCGAGCAGCACCAGCGTCACGCGACCCACCTGGGATCGCCACGGCCGCAGGTGCAGCGTCCGCCCGGCCAGCTCGAGGCTGATGCGCAGCGGCCGGCCCTGCTCGTCGTGGCAGGGCCTGACCGGCATGTTCGAGAAGTCGTTGACCGGGTATCTCTCCTGCTGCCAGCCGTCGGGATTCAGGTACTGACGGAAGTAGCCCTTCTGGTACAGCAGCCCCACGCCCACCAGCGGCACGGCCAGCTCGCTCGCGGACTTGAGGTGGTCGCCGGCCAGGATGCCGAGGCCCCCGGAGTAGATCGGAAGGCACTCCGTGATGCCGAACTCCATCGAGAAGTAGGCGACGTCGGGGCGGTCGAAGGCGCCAAAGGTCTTGCGGTGCCAGGTGCCCGTCCCCGCGAGGTAGTCACGGAGATCCTGACCCGCGCGGTCGAGGTGCGCGAGGAAGGCCTCGTCCTGGGCCAACTCCTGCAGGCGCTCCTGCGAGATGACGCCCAGCATGAGCACTGGGTTGTGCTGCGCCGTCTCCCACAGGTCGGGGTCGAGGCGGCGGAAGAGGGCGATGGTGTCGTGCTCCCACGACCAGCGGAGGTTGTAGGCGAGGTCGTCGAGCGCGGATAGGCGCTCGGGGAGCATGGGGCGCACGTGGAACGTCTGGACCGGCTGCATCGAGCCTCCTTGCGGGATCGGCCGGAGGACACGGCCGGGATGATCGCAGGACCCGCGGCATGATAGCCGGTCGCGGCCGCGATGTCGCGTGCGGGGTGCAGGCAATCCTGCCGCTGCGTGCGATGGGGGCGGCTGGGGCCGGCGCCCTGCGTTACTCCTTCGCGAACTCCAGCACCCGCTCGGCCTGCGTTCCCGCAATGAGATCGCGCACGCGCACCTCGATGCGGTAGCGCCCCGCCGACAGGGATTGCGCGGGCACGGTCACGAACTGCCGGCGCAGCGCGCCCACCTGGGTCTCGACGCGCGTGGCCGAGGTCGAGGCCAGCGCCGCCTGCGCCGAGGGCTTCGACTTCCCGCTCGGGGTCTCCACCAGCCGGCGCACGGTGTATTCGTACTCGAAGCGGGCCAGCCCGTCGCTGCCGAGCGTGAGCCGGTAGATCTCGAAGTACACGACCAGCGGGGCGCGGGCCGGGACGCGCGCCTCGGGGTTGGACTCGAGGCGGATCGCGTTGCCGCCGGCGAGCACCGCCGGGGCGCCGCACGACAGCACGATGTCACTGAGCGCGAGCCCGCGCGCCGGGGCCGCGAGCTCGGTGCCGGCGCGATAGAGGCCGCGCCGCCGGTGGGTGTCGCGCACCGAGACGGTGACGTCGTAGGCCCCGGGCGGCAGCTCGGCCGAGAACTCGGCCAGGCGCCGCTCGGCGGGATTGCAGAGCGAAAGCCCGAGCGTGCCCGCGTCACGCGACACCTCGCGGCCGGTCGAGTCGAGCACCACCCAGCGCCCCCACAGCGTGTCGCCCGGCTCGCCGGGCGCCTGCACCTGGGCGAGCAGCCGGGGCCCGCGCGCGCCTTCGAAGCGCATGAGCGTGCCGCGCAGTTCCAGCCGCTGCGCGGGCGGCGGCAAGGTCGGGAACACGGCAAACCCGCCGTCCAGCGCGAGGATGTCGCCACGCCGGGCAAGGACGCGCGGGTCCGGCACCGAGAGCGGGTCGAAGTCCCGCGTCACCGGCCGCTCGTAGCGCCCCGTGAGCGAGCGATCGTGGAGGAGAATGTGCATGCCCAGGTCGGGGTAGTCCCAGGCCTCGGCGATGAGCGGGTAGTCCTGAATGCTGCCCCCGTGCGCCGCGGCGCCCGGGCGCGGCGAGGCGTACTTGAAGTAGAGCGGCGTGCCCGGCGGGTTGAGCCGCATGCCCTGGGGCGGGCCGTAGCGCAGGTAGGTGTCGGCGCGGGCGTCGAGCTCGGGGTGGAGCGGATCCTCGAACAGGAAGATCACGTGCGCCACCCGCGACCAGTATTCGAGCCTCAACTCATTCTCCCGTGAGGTGGGATCGGGATCGAGCTGCTTCCAGAAGCGGCGCAGTGAGTCCGCCCCGCCGGCCGCGAGCTGGGCGCGCACCGCCGCGCTCGCGATCGGCGCCAGGTCCTCGAAGTGTGCCCGCTCCGCGGGCGGCAGCAGGGGCATGGCGCGCGCGAACGCGCTGTCGGCGCGCTCGACTTCGCCCCGACGGTAGGCCAGGTAGGCGCGGGCGAGCAGGCCCAGGGCGAACATCGGCCGCGGCGCGAGCGCGCGCTCGGCGGCCGCCGTGGCGCCCGGGAGGTCCGAGCGCTCGTAGAGGAGCGGCACCAGTCTCACCCAGGTGCGGCTGTCGTAGGGACGCAGCTCCGTCACCTTGCGCAGACTCTCGATCGCGTGGTCGAGTGCGGCGGGGTCGAGCCACCGCAGCCACGCACGCTTCCAGGCCATTCCCAGGCGCCGCTGGGGCTCGGGGTCGCGCGGCGCAAGCCGGATGGCCTTCTCGAAGCACGCACGGGCCTCCTTCTCGAAGCCGCCGATCTCGTAGGCGCGCCCCCGCTCGATCCACACCGCGGGGTTCGCGGGCTGAAGGTGGAGCGCCTCGTCCAGGCTGCGCATGGCGCGCTGCCGGGACTCGACCGACTCCTCGGCGAGGCTCTCGCGCGCCCAGCGGAGCAGGATGCGGATACGCTCGGCCGTGTCGGCGCGGGCCGCGGGCGACGGCGCCGAGAGCGCCCGGGGCGTGAGCAGGCCCGCGGCTGCGATCAGCGCCAGCGCGAGCAGCGCGCGGCGCGGGGGACGTGCGTGAATGACGTCGGACATGATGTGGGCGGTGAAGGTACCACCGCCCCACGCTGCCGGGCGCGGGGGCCATGGCTCGTGTGGGCGGCACGCTGCTCCGGGAGCCCCGTCCGGACGATGGACTGTCCCGCTTCTCCGGGACTGGGACGTTCATCGGGCCGAAAAGGCGTTGGAGCCCAGGCGAGGGGGTGTAGACTTGTGCATGTGCGGGGCATCCCTCGACCCTTCCTACGGCGGCCGGCAGGACGCCGCGGTGGCCGCCATACGCATCGGCGTCGCGCGAGGTCGCCATGGCCGCCTTGAGAGCGCTCTACCCTTCGGTCCCTCTTCACACTCGGGCCATCGCTCCCCCGCGACACCCGAAGACCGGCCCCGGACGTGGCATCGGGCTGGGGCTCCCCCTCAGCCTCGTTGCCACCGCCCTGGCTCTGTGGGCCGCAACCGCTCCGGCGCAGACGCTGGATCCCAACCTGTGGGGAGCGAGCTACACCGTCCGCACGGTCGTGCGCGATGGGAACACGATCTACATCGGTGGCAACTTCACGAGAGTCGGGCCGCAGACGGGCAGTGGCGCCCCATTGGGCAGGTCGGGCGGCGGGCTGGTGCGGCCGTTCCCCAAGGTGATTGGGTCGGTCTCTGTGGCGCTGGCGGACGGCTCGGGCGGCTGGTACATCGGGGGATGGTTCACGAACGTGGGCGGGGTGACGCGGAATCGTCTGGCGCACATCCTGCCCGACGGCACCGTGAGCCCCTGGGATCCGAACGCGAACAGTAAGGTATCCTCGCTGGCGGTGTCGGGGAGCACACTCTATGTGGGGGGCAATTTCACCAGCATCGGGGGACAGGCGCGGAGCGGGATCGCGGCGTTCGACCTGACGACGGGCCTGGCCACGGCTTGGGATCCGAGCGCGAATGGCTCCGTCTCCGCCTCGGTGGTGTCGGGGAACACGATCTACGCCGGCGGGCTGTTCACCACCATCGGCGGGCAGGCGCGCAGCTGCATCGCGGCGCTGGACGCCACGACGGGAGCGGCCACCGCCTGGAACCCGAGCGCCGACAGCACGGTCGCCGCGCTCGCCATGAGCGGGAACACGATCTACGCCGGCGGGCTATTCACGCACGTCAGCGGGCAGGCGCGCAACCACATCGCGGCCCTGGATGCTACGACCGGCGCCGCCGCCGCCTGGAATCCGAATGCGGACAACTTCGTCAGTGCGCTCGCGGTCGGCGGGGGCACGATTTACGCGGGCGGGCAATTCAAGAACATCGGCGGGCAGACGCACAACCGCATCGCCGCGATCGATGCCGCCACGGGGGCCGTCTCCGCGGCTTGGAGCCCGGCCGCGGACAATAGCGTAGATGCCCTGGCAATGGCCGGGAATACGCTCTATGCCGGCGGGCAGTTCGACTACGTAGGCGGGGTCTCGCGCGCAGGCATCGCCGCGATCGATGCCACGACCGGCGTCGTCACGGCCTGGAACCCGGGCGTGCTCCCCATCACCGACGCGCTGGCCGTGAGCGACTCCGTGATCTACGCGGGCGGGCGATTCCAGAGCATCGGCGGCGTGCCCCGCAGCTACATCGCCGCACTGGATGCGACGACCGGGGCCGTCACCGCCTGGAACCCCAGCGCGAACAACTGGGTCTATTCCCTGGCGGTGGGGAATGGCGTGGTCTACGCCGGCGGGCCGTTCACCAGCATCGGCGGCCAGGCGCGCAATCGCGTCGCGGCTCTGGACCCCACGACCGGAGGGGCCACCGCCTGGAACCCGAGCGCGAGCTCGTACGTCCGCTGCCTGCTGGTCAACGGGAGCACGATCTACCTTGGCGGGAACTTCCTCCAGATGGGCGGCGTGGCTCGCACCCGTCTCGCGGCGGTAGACGCGACAACCGGGGCCGTCAGCGCCTGGGACCCGAGCGCGAACTCGACGGTCTACACCATGGCGCTGAGCGGGAACACGATGTATCTCGGCGGGCAGTTCCTCGAGGTTGGCGGCCAGCCCCGCAGCTGCCTCGCCGCGGTGGATGCCACGACCGGGGCTGTCACCGATTGGAACCCCGACGCGGAACCCTTGATCGGCAGCACCAGCGTGTACGTCTCAACGCTGGTGCCGGCCGGGGGCCTGGTCTACATCGGCGGATCATTCGGCTGGATCGCCGGGGTACCGCGCAGTTGCATCGCCGCCGTGGATGCCACGAGCGGCGTGCCCGTCGGCTGGGACCCCGAGGCGGACGCCACCGTGAGATCGGCAGTGATCAGCGGGAATCTCGTGTACGTCTCCGGGTTCTTCATGAACGTCGGCGGAGAGCAGCGCTCCGGGCTCGCGGCGTTGGACATCGCGAGCGGATTGGCCACCGCATGGAATCCGAGCCCCAACAATTGGAATTCCGACATCTGGACCCTGGTCAAGAGCGGGAACACACTCTACGCCGGCGGAACGTTCTGGGAGATGTGCGGCCAGTCTCCGTCCTGCCTGGCCGCGCTCACCGTAGAAGAGCCCACTCCCGCTCTGGTCTCGCTCGTGAACACCCAGGCACAGCCTGATCGCGTGCGCCTCACCTGGTACGCGGCGAACGGCCGCGCGCTTGCGGCGAAGGTCTACCGGCGCACGGCAGCGAGCGGCTGGCAGGCCATAGCCTCGATCACCGCCGATGGGACCGGCATGCTCGTGTACGAGGACGGGCAGGTGAGCGCCGGCGCCCGCTACGGCTACCGGCTGGGCCTGGGCGCCGCGGGGCAGGAGGAGTACGTGGGCGAGACGTGGGTGGACGTGCCGCGCGTCGCCGCCTTCGCGCTGGCTGGGCTGCGGCCCAATCCGGCGGCGCGGGATTTCGCGGTGGCGTTCACGCTGCCCAGCGCCTCACCCGCGCGGCTCGAAGTGCTGGACATCGCGGGGCGGTTGGTGCTCGAACGGCAAGTAGGAGCGCTGGGCGCCGGGAGCCACGTGGTGAACCTGGCGGAGGGCCGCTCGCTGCCGGCGGGCGTGTACCTGCTTCGCCTGACGCAGGGCGGCCGCTCGCTCACCGCGCGGGGGGCCGTCATCCGGTAGCGCGGAGCGACCCGGAGCTTGTTCTCTCCTGGCGGCCACTCCATCGGGGGTGGCCGCCGGCCTTCGACCTCGACGCCGCCAATCTCGCCGACGCGGCCCCGCTCGATCCGCAGCGCGGGGTTCGCGGGCTGAAGGCGGAGCGCCTCGTCCAGGCTGCGCACGGCGCGCCGCCGGGACTCGACTGACTCCTCGGCGAGGCTCTCGCGCGCCCAGCGGGGCAGGATAAGGCAGTGTCACATCGCGTCAGCGACGCGGCGCGCCCGCACCACGGCCCTCTGCCGCCCTGACTTCGGCGAGCGCCTTGCCGATAACGCCAGGGATGGCCACGCCGGGACTGCGCGTCCCGGAAGGGCCGCCCGAAGAGCGAGCGCGCCGGGGTGCACGCCTGCGCGGCGAACTGCGCTCGCCCCACCCGTCCCGCGAACCGGAGGACCTCCGTGATGGCCGAAAGCCCGAGTCCCGCGAGCCGCAGCATCTCGCTCTGGTGGTCGCTTCTGCTCCTGCCCGCCGGTCTGCTCGCCGGCTGGGTCATCGGTCAGATACCGGGCCCCGGACCTCGGAAGCCGGCTGCCGCAACGTCGCAGGTTCGCGCTGCGCTCCCCGCGAGCGTGGAGCCGCGCCACACGCCGGCGCAGCCCCCGGGTCGAGCCTCGAAGGGGTTCCGGCGTCCGGAGCCGGCGCCCGTGCAGGTCGAAACGCCGGTCGGGGAGCCGCAGCGCGCCGAGCTTTCATACTGGACGACCTTCGAGAACGCGAAGGCAGAGTCGCGGCGCAACGGCAAGCCGGTGCTGATCGACTTCAATGCGGACTGGTGCCCGCCGTGCCAGACCATGAAGCGTCAGGTGTTCGACGACCTGGGGCGCGGCCGTGCGGTGCGGACGGCCGTGATCCCGGTCTCGGTCGTGGACCGGTTCCGCGAAGACGGCAGGAACCCGCCCGAGATCGAGGATCTGCAGCGACGTTACGGGGTCGAGGCATTTCCGACGCTGATCGTGTTCTCACCCGAGAGCGGGCGGACCGTGAAGGCCGTGGGCTTCGGGGGCGCGGACCGGACTGTGGAGTGGATCACCGAGGCGGCGAAGGCGGTGCGCTGACGGGAGAGCGCGGACTCACGCGCACCCCTGAGCGCTCACGAGCCGCTCCGGCGCGTCTGCAACAACACCGAAGTGCGGAGGCGCCTCCGCGTCGGCATCGCACAGGACATCGGCGCTGCCGCGGCGTTCGGGGGCAGAGGGCACGTGCCCGCAACCGGCCTTGCCGGCATGCGTGAAGCCTGCTGGGTCGGGGATGGCGCGTTTTCGGAGGGACAGGTGATGAGGGAACGGGCTATACTCAACCCAGTTGTGCCCCCACGCGTGATTGTAGGAGGCCGTGATGCGAACGTGGCGCGCGCTCCTCGCCGGACTGCTGTCCGTCTCCTGCCTGGCCCTCCTCGGCACCAGCACCGTGCTGGGCAACAACCTCGGCCGTGACCGTGATCCCGTGGTTCTCAGCGGCACTGACCTGCCGGATCTGATCGGCCTGCATCCCGACAGCATCGTCGCTTTCCGCTGGGACTCCACTGCCTTCGACTGGTCGCAGATCCCAGTCCAGGTGGACGAGCGCGCGGTGGTGGACTTCGGCGCGATCTACGACACCACCGCGTCCGGTTTCACGGTGCTGACCTACACCGACACCTCCACCTTCACTGGAGCCGACCCGAACCCCCTGTTCGACACCGACGACGAGCTGGCGTTTCGCGCCCGCGACGCCGGCGATACCCAGCCCCCCGGTATCGTCGGCCCGGGATCGAGGCTGGCCCGTGTCAACGCCATGTGGCCGCCGGGGACCACACCCGCGCCCGCCGTCGAGGTGACGATCACCGATCCCCTGACGTTCGCCGTGGGCTATGTCTACCTCTTCCGCAGCGACGGGCACCTCGATCCTCGCGCCGGCGTGGCGCCCATCGACTACCAGTTCGTCCTGCTGTCGGGCCATTACAAGACCACGTACAACCCTCGCGCGGGGCCGAACCCCGAGAACTCGCGCGTCACGACCGCGAACTACTCCGTCCACTTCGCCGACCGGTGGATCCGCGACGAGACCCGGATCACGGCAGGCGGCGCGACCGGCGTGGACATCCTGGACCGGCACAAGAACCTCTTCGGGCCCGGCGACTGTTCCCGCTCCGAGAACACGTTCTCGGCCGGGGAGGGAGCCTTCATCGTGAACCGTGCCGGCCCGGTGCGTGCCCTGCGCGGCTATCTGGGCGCGAACAGCGGCCCCACCACCTGGCGGCTCCACAAGTTCTACGAAACTCGCGAGGACATCAGCACCGCGCTGCGGGTGCATCCCATCCCGGGGCTGATGGACTACTTCGACTACTCGCCCGCCGCCAGCGGCATGACCTACTCCAACTCGTGGAACCCGGCGGGAGCACTGATCGACGGCAGCCCGGACGCCGTCGCGCCGGGCCCGCCGCAGTGGGAGATGGTGAGCGGGCCGCAGGGCACGATGGTCGCAACCTCGCTGATTGCCACCGACATCCCCGGGCTCGCGCTCGGCAGCTACTACTCGGACGACGACACGCCTCCGACGACCCAATGCACCGGGGATTCCTGGGAATACGGCGCCAGCGGCTTGTGGATCGACCAGGGCCTCCCCAATACCGATCCCGCCCTGGCTGCCCAGTATGGCGGACAGCTCTACACGCTGACGGAGACGCGCATCCACGCCTTCGACGCCCCCGGCAAGGACTGGCTCTACGCACAGCACGTCGACGAGCAGAACCGCAACGCCCTTTCGACCCAGGCAGTGGAATGGTGGCCGCCGAGCGGGGTCGAGCCCTTCGCACGCCCGTTCCGCGGGCTTGCGCTGTCGCCGAACCCTGCGCGGGGTCCGGTGCGCATCCGCTTGAGTCTCGCCCGCGAGGCGCGGGTCGTCATCCGCGTCTTCGACGCCGCAGGGCGGATGATCTTGACCCTCGCCGAGGGCCCCTGGTCCGCCGGCGCGCACGACTTCCGCTGGGATGCCTCGGGGCTCGCACCCGGCGTGTACCTGGTGCGCGCGACCATCGCGGGCCGGGACGAGGCCACGGTGAGGCTGGCGCTGATCCGGTAGGCCGCCCCTTCAGGGTTCCTTCCCGGCCCATCCCGCCACCCTGACCATCGGCCGGGACTCCCAAGCCGTCTGCGCCACTCGGGACTTCTGCTCAATCACGGTCAGCTCGTAGCCCGCCGGCTCCACACGCGGCGGCCAGCAGCGATCCGCGAGGACCGGTCCTACAACCTCCGCCTGAGGACCTCGCCCACCTCGTCGTCGGTGAGCGCGATGGGATTCGTCTTCATGCTGCTGCCGCGGCTCGAGGCGACGAGGGCGGGCACCTGCTCCTCTCCCACCCCGCGCGCGCCGAGGCGCGGCAGCTCGAGCCGGCGGCACCATTCCTCGAGCAGACCCACGAGCCGCTCCGGCGCGTCCTCGGGCACGGAACTCACCTCTGTCACTTGCCCGCTTGCCAGAATCCCCCACGCCCGCGCGTACTTCGCGATCGCGGGATTCGCCGGTTCCCGCGCCCGGAGCGCGGCGACGTTCACCGCGGTCGCCGCACTCGCGAGCGTCCCGCACACGTAGCCATGCGGCAGCGGAAAGCGCGCGCCGAGCGCCGCGGCCAGTCCGTGCACCGCGCCGAGCCCCGCCTGGGCGAGCGCGAGCCCCGAGGCGAGTGCCGCCCACGCCATGCGCGAGCGGGCCGCGCGCTGATCGCCCCCGCCCTCGTACCAGAGCAGCAGCCCGTCGCGCGCCGCGGCGAGGCCGCTCTCCGCGATCGCATCGGTGAAGGCGCTCGCGCGGGTCGAGACGTAGGACTCAAGGAGCTGAGTGAGCGCGTCCATGCCGTCGGCCGCGATCAGCGGCCGCGGGCAGCTTTCGAGCAGCTCGGAATCCACCACCGCCCAGCGAGGAACCAGCGCGTCGTGACGAAAGGACTTCTTGAACCCGCGCTCGCCGACCTCGCTCAGCACGGCGTTCCGGGTCGCCTCGCTGCCCGTGCCCGCGGAGGTGGGCACGGCCACCAGCGGCGTGGAGGGTCCCTCGTAAGGCAGCCCGAGGCCCACGTCTTCGAGGAAGTCCCCGACCGGCCGGCCGCTCGGCAGGAGCCCTGCGATCGCCTTCCCGGCATCGAGCGCACTGCCGCCGCCGACCGCCACGACGACGTCGATCGCGGTGCCGCGATGCTCGCGCACCGCGCCGTCCACGAGTGCCGGAGAGGGCTCACCACTCACCGCGAGCGTCCGCACCTCGAGCCCGTGCTGGCGAAAGCCCGCGAGCAGCGGCTCCCAGTGCCGCGAGGCGCGCAACGAGTGCGCACCGGTCACGAGCAGCACGTGACGCCCGCAGGAAGCGGCCAGCTCGGGCACGCGCGCACGAACGCTTTCCCCGAAGTGGATCTGCGGCAGGCGGCCGACCGCAAAGGGCGCGATCACCACCGTCCGGAGTCTTCCGGCGCGATGGCCCGGTAGCGCCGCCCCTCGCGCGGCGCGGCCATCCAGTCAGCCACCGCGTCGCGCCAGGCGAGGTAGTGCGAGGTCGTCTTGTGCGCGGCGGCCGCCTCGGCGTCGCGGTAGATCTCGATCAGCACGAAGCGGGTCGGGTCGTCCTCGGACTGGAGCACGTCGAAGCGCAGGTTCCCGGGCTCGCGCACCGCGTCCTCGCGGTTCGCGAGCGTGGCGGCCATGAACGCCTCGAGGCGCTCCGGCTTCACCTGGACGTGGACGTGGGTGATGTGCATGGGGCCTCCCGTCTGCGAATGCAGCGACGGATCGGAACGCTACGCGCTCGGAGCGGGCGGTGGGGCCACGGACGCGGGCGGCATCGGCGGGACGGCTCCCCCTGCGTGCGGTGCAGCCACGGCGAAGACGTCGTAGTCCGGACCGAACTGCGCCAGGAACTCGGGCCCGAGCCCGCGGAAGGTCACGTGAAGCGGCAGCAGGATGACCTGACCCACGTACGGCAGGGCCAGGAACAGGAATCCCACGCAGCAGGTCGCGAGTCCTGCCGCGGCCACGACGGCTCCGACGATCGCGCTCAGCAGGAGCACGAACAGCCCGTACACCACGAAGATCCCAAGGTGCTGGCGCAGGAGTGGCAGGAAGCGCCCCCACGCGTTGGTGGCTGAGAGCCCATCGCGGTACATGAGGGGCACCACGAAGTCGTCCGTGAGGAGCATGACGAAGGCGAACAGGAGGGCCAGCGCGAGGAGCAACGCGACCCCGGCGGCAATGGGCGGAGCCGCGGCCACAGGCGCGTGGAGGCCGACCGCGGCCAGCACGGCGGCGCCGGCGGTCGTGAGCAGCACCCCGCCGATCACGAAGCCGGCCAGGAGCCAGAACACGAGCTTCCACAGGAACAGCGAGTTGCCCTGGCGCGCGTGCCGGGTCCAGGGCTCGGCGATGGACGCGCGGCCGCGAACCACACCGTCGAGGAAGACGAACTTGCCCCGCGCGCCGATCCACTGGAAGACCAGGGCCAGGATGATGGCCACGGCGATGACCATGAACACCAGTGGCCCCCAGACCGGATGGCCCAGGACGGCGAGCAACTCGGCGGCCCTGCCGTGATGCCACCCCGTCCGCCCCTGGAAACCCGAATGGCCCCAGCCGCCCGAGAGCCACTCCGAGAGAAAGGCGGCGAAACCCAGGACGAGCCAGGTCTCGAGCCGGAACGGCGACAGCAGCAGGTTTCGTGCGCGCCCCCAGGCGCGCTGCAGCGCTACCAAATAGGAGACGTTCATCGAGCGCCCTCCCGCGTCGAGCGGCGCGTCTGTGGTTTCCGACGACCGCGGCCCCTGGGCTGGGGCTCTTCTGCGAGTTCCCCACTGCCGCGGGCGTTTCCCCGAGGAAGCCTCGGCCAAGATGCCCGGGCAGGCGCTACGGGGGCGGCTCGCGGACCGGGTCCAATGCCCCAGCGTGGAGCCGGACGCTACCATAGTCCCTCGCATTCGGGCGACGGGCTCGAATTGACGCTTCACTCTCGCGGGCGAGGGGTAGAGCATGTGAACGCGGATCGGGGTGGGAGCGCGCCTGGACGGGCACCGCGCCGCCCGGGTCCGGGTGGATCGAGATCTTCGACGTGAGGGGCCGGCGCTTGACCCGGCATGACCGCAGGGCCGCCGCGCCAGGCACCCTCGAGCTTCAGGCCGGTGGGCGGGGACTCACCTCGCGCCCAGCGCCTACCGGCTGAGGCTCACGCCGTCCACTCGTCGTCCGAGTTCCGAAGATGGTGGTGGTGACTCGGTAGACGGGTGAAGGCGGGGCCGCGCCGGCCCTCTCGTGCGGCGCGACCTCGTCCGGCTTCTTCAGCGGCGCGGACCGCGGGCAGCAACGGTGATGCCCGCGCGAAGCTTCCCGCCGCCCCGGTCTTCGACGACTCCCCCCGTTCCGCGCGCCGGAGCGTCGTCTTCCATTCAGGCACGCTCGCAGCGAAACCGCCAGGCGGCGGCCTTCCTGCTGGGCGGTACGGACCTCAATCCTCCGCGGCGAGGATGCGCTCGAGTTCGGCGATGAGCGGGGCGAGTTGCACGCTCACAACCCGCCAGACGATGTCGAGGTTGATGTCCTCGTAGCCGTGGGCCAGGCGGTTTCTCATGTCCGAGATGTCCAGCCACGGGATGGCGGGATACCGCTCTCGGCTTTCCGGACTCACGCGACGGGCGGCCTCGCCCACGATCTCGAGCAGGTGTACCAGCGACAGGTTCAGCATCCGATCCCGGTCCAGGTCGGTGCGAGCTCGGCCCGCCGCGAAGGAGACCGCTTCGCGTGCGGCGTCGAGCATGTGCTTGAGCCGGACCCGGTCAGTCTCGCGCATAGAGCGGCCTCGCCTCCGCCATCACCTGCTCCCGAAAGTAG
>Ga0315277_10005074_pt1 | contig 17418 bp, 16 predicted proteins | sample YL17G05_15_MG_FD_203695 | JGI IMG/M metagenome (GOLD analysis project Ga0315277, IMG submission 203695) | Sediment microbial communities from Yellowstone Lake, YNP, Wyoming, USA - YL17G05_15 | ecosystem: Environmental > Aquatic > Freshwater > Lake > Sediment | place: USA: Wyoming | collected... | reverse complement strand
ATGGCAGTACCCTCGCTTCGTTCTGCGTGGAGAAATTCAGCGTGGATGGCTTGAAAGGCCTTACCTACCTTCAGATTCAGGATCGCTATCGTTCCTTTATGCAGCTATCGCGTTTCGATGAGAGGTGATGTTCATGCGGTCGATTGAGTGGCGGGATGGCAAAGTCAGGTACCTCGATCAATCGCGGCTCCCCTCTGAGGAAATCTACGTCGAGACCGACGATGAGTGCGAGATTGCTCGGGCGATCCGGACCCTCGCAATCCGCGGAGCACCGCTGATCGGGATCGCGGCTGCATACGGTTTTGCGCTCGCGTTCCGCAGACTCTCTGCACTTGACTCGCCGTTGTTCGTTTCCAATCTCGAACGGGTTTCCAATCTTTTCCGGTCGACCAGGCCGACCGCCGTCAATCTGTTCTGGGCGATCGACAGGATGCGGCGTGTTGCCGTGAAGGCGGCCGAAGATTCCCCGAACCGCCTCGCAGATGTCATGCTGGCAGAAGCGAAAGCTATTCATGCGGAGGACGCGGAGCAATGCCGAAAGATCGGGAGGGTCGGCGACGAAGTTCTCCCGAACGCGGCGATGGTCCTGACACACTGCAATACGGGGAGTCTCGCAACGGGAGGAGACGGAACGGCGTTGGGTGTACTGAAAGTCGCATGGGAGTGCCACAAGCTGAAGCACGTGTACGTCGACGAAACCCGCCCTCTCCTTCAGGGGGCACGATTGACGGCGTGGGAATTGCAGCAGCTCGGGATTCCGTTCACGCTCATCGCCGACAGCACCGCTGCTTTCCTCCTGCAGCAGAGAAGAATAAATGCCGTCATCGTCGGAGCGGACCGGATCGCGGCGAATGGCGATGTGGCGAACAAGGTCGGCAGCTACGGGCTGGCCGTTAACGCAAGATACCATGGCGTGCCGTTCTTTGTTGCAGCCCCCACGAGCACCATCGACTTCGCGATGGAAACCGGCAAGGAAATTCCAATTGAGCAGAGAATCGGCACTGAACTGACGGAGATCGCCGGATACCGCATTGCTCCTCCAGGAGTCGATGTTTATGCCCCCGCTTTTGACATCACGCCCAATGAGCTTATCAGCGCGATCGTGACGGAGCAGGGCGTACTGCGCGCACCATATCGGGCGACAATCGCCCGCCTCGCCCGGCACGAGGCTTCCCGTGAAGGTCGTCCCCGGCAAGCGTGAAAGGTGTCCTCGATGATCACGAAGACTGACGCTGTTGTGCTGAAAGCGATGAAGTACCGGGACACCAGCAAGATTGTGACGTTCTACACGCGCCGCTTTGGCAAACTCAAAGGGATAGCCAAGGGTGCCCGACAACAGCGCAGCAAATTCGGTGCGTCGCTCGATCCCCTCTCAAAAGTCTCTCTGGTCCTCTACAAGAAAGAGCAGCGAGATCTGCATCTTGTCTCTCAGTGTGATCTTCTCAGCGTCTCGAAGAATATCCGGGATGACCTCGAGAAGATGGCAGCAGGGCTTGCGGTTCTTGAGTTAGTGGATCAGCTCGCGCACGAAGAGGAAGAGAACGAGCCTTTCTTCTCTCTACTCAGCGAAACACTCGAGAGCATCGAAACAGCAAAAAAGAATGTCCTAAATTTGTTCTACGCCTTCGAGCTTCGGTGCTCGGCAATTCTCGGATTCTTGCCTGATCTGGAGTCCTGCACCGTGTGCCGCCGCAGAATCGATCAACTGGAAGGTGACCTTTCTGTGTTGTTCAGGCTCACCAGTGGAGGGGTTCTTTGCGGGATGTGCACCGGCGAAGCCGGAAATTCTGGCGGCCGCGGCCGTCAGCGGAACACGGGGGGCCACGTGAAGAGCTTTTCTGCGGCACGAGAAGAAGGGAGCGTCCGCCTCGCTGTCGGAACGGTAAGAGCGCTTGCTTTCCTCTTGAAGGCACCGCTGGTGAATGTGAGCTCGTTAGAAATCAGCCCGGCCGTGAGGAACGAAATTGATGGAACTTTACGTTTATATTTGCGTCAACATTTTGAGAATATGAAACCGGTGAAAGCGCTCGATTTGCTGGCGAAATTTGATGTTGCCAAATGGTGAACAGAAGCAAGCTTCAGTCGAGCCTCCCGCCGGAACGATTGATTTTTTTCAATTGAACCATTCATTTATCTGGGAGATGAGCTATGTCAATGAAGTCTGTCGTTGTTGCGGTGCTCTTGATTTCGCTCGGTATTGTCTTCGGTGTTACTCTTGTCTCGAGTTTCAAGGGTGTCGACTTTACATTCGCAGGTCAGGATGTCAAGCTTGGGTCGCAATCGAAATCCCCGAGTCCTGATCCATCGCTGAAGGCCCTCAACGATGCCTACCACGCTATTTCGAAGAACGTTACGCCGACTGTCGTGTACATCATAGTCAAATCCAAACCTCGGACCGATCGGGGCAATCAGACCCCGTTCTTCCACTTCTTCGGGCCTGATGTCCCGACACCGAAAGCGCAGCCTGAAATCGGAGCGGGTTCGGGAGTCATCCTCACTGCGGACGGTTACATTCTGACAAACAATCATGTCGTGGATGGTGCAAGTTCAGACGGGATCGAAGTAACGCTCTGGGATAATCGCGTCTTCAAGAAAGCGAAACTGATCGGTACGGACAAATACACCGATCTCGCCGTCATTAAGATCGACGCTGAGGATCTGCCAGTGCCGAGACTTGGAAACTCGGACAACGTTGAAGTCGGACATGTCGTGTTCGCCTTCGGCAATCCTCTTGCCCTCACATCGACGATGACACAGGGAATCGTGAGCGCTCTGGGTCGCCAGCTCAATATCATTGACGAGAATCGGACGGGTCTGAGCATCGAGGATTTCATTCAGACAGACGCGGCAGTGAATCCTGGTAACAGCGGCGGAGCGTTGGTGGACATCAATGGCGATGTCGTTGGAATCAATGCCGCGATCGCAACGACCAATGCGCGGTTTCAGGGATACAGCTTTGCGATTCCAATAAACCTTGCGAAGAAAGTGGCAACGGACATCATCAAGTACGGGAAAGTTCGCCGTGGGTATATCGGCGTGACGATCCAGACCGTGGATGCGACCATGGCAAAGGCGAAGGGGCTCAGCAAACCTGCTGGAGTCTTCGTGCAATCGGTGACTGCGGGGAGCGCAGGTGAGGCCGCGGGTGTGAAAGAAGAAGACATCATCATGTCTGTCGACGGTAAAGATGTCAACACCAACAATCAACTTCAGACGATCATCGCCTCCAAGTATCCAGGTGAAACGGTCACACTCAAGATTCACCGCGATGGGAAGACCATCGAGAAGAAAGTCGTGCTGAAATCCCGCGACGAAGCTGAACAAGCCGTCGCTGCAAATGAGCAGCGCGATGATTCGGACGAGGCGACCGATGTCAGTTCCAAGAACTCACTCGAGCTTGAGAATCTGGGGATGACGGTTCGGAATCTCGATGCGAAAGCAAAGAAACAGTACGGAGTCGAGAGTGGCGTTCTCGTCGAATCTGTAGATCAGTTGAGCGAGGCGGAGAAACGCGGGATTCGCGCGACAGACGTCATCGTCAGTGTTGGTGACCAAAAGATCTCAACAGTCTCGCAATTTGACAAACTGCTGAAGGCCAAGAAGGAAGGTGAAGCTGTTCTGATGCGTGTGAGAGGTTCAGACAAATCCACACGCTTTGTCGCCATTGAAATGCCGGGCAAATAACTCGGCCATTCAGGAGGAGAAGCGAGCGCAGGCCCACACCGCAATTGGCGGATCTGGACCTGCGCTTTTTCTTGCCCTCGGCGTTGAAAGTCCTCCCGAATTTCGCTTTATTATCCTGAACGAACGGCGTCAACGATCTCACAAGGGCAATTTCTGTGATTAGATATCTTACTGCAGGTGAATCACACGGCCAGGCACTTGTCGGAATTGTGGAAGGAGTGCCGGCAGGTGTTTCTATCACGGCTGAGTACGTCAACCACCAGCTATGGCGCAGGCAGCAGGGGTACGGCAGGGGCGGGCGCATGAAGATCGAATCGGACACCGTTGAGATTCTCTCGGGCATCCGCTTTGGCACCACGCTTGGATCTCCCATCGCATTGCTTATTCGCAACGCAGACTGGAATCATTGGGCTGAACGCATGGCCGTTCAAGGCGACGGGAACGCTGTCGAAAAAATCACGATCCCCAGGCCCGGCCATGTCGATTTTGCAGGATCTGTCAAGTACGGCTTCGACGACATCCGGAATACTATAGAGCGGGGTAGCGCACGCGAGACGGCAATGAGAGTGGCATGCTGCACCATCGTGCGGAAGTTCCTGGAAGATGTGGGCATGTTCGTCGGGAGCCACGTCCTCTCGATTGGGCAGGTCGGTGTCGACAATAGACGGGACATCGATCGTCTCATCGCCCGCTTTATGAAAGCTTCGTGCGGAGCGTACAAGATCACTGAACTGGCAGACAAATCCGAAGTGCGCATGCTTGATGCGTCAATCGCTGAAAAGGCGGTGAACTTCATCAAGCGTGTGAAGAAGAAAGGCGATACTCTTGGCGGTTTGGCGGAAGTTCTTGTCAGCGGTGTGCCGGTCGGTCTTGGCAGCCATGTTCATTTTGATCGAAAACTTGACGGCCAGCTCGCTCAGGCATTGATGTCGATTCAGGCTGCAAAAGGTGTGGAGATCGGATTTGGTTTCGCTCAGGCGACGCAGTTTGGCTCGCAAGTGCATGATGAGTTCGAGATCCGGGACAAGAAAATCGCGCGGTCTTCCAATCGGGCCGGTGGACTAGAGGGTGGAGTGACGAATGGAGAGACGATTGTGCTCCATGCAGCCATGAAGCCGATATCTACGCTTGCCCGCCCGCTTAAGTCCGTCGATCTGAAGATCCGCAAAGGGGTCGCGGCCCGCTACGAACGATCCGACGTGTGCGCTGTGCCTGCTTTTTCGGTCATAGCTGAAGCGGTCATTGCGCCGGTTCTGGCCAACGCATTTCTCGAGAAATTCGGCGGTGATTCTCTCCTCGAAATCAAGACTCGTTACAAGAAGGGTCAGTAGGGGGGAAGGTTTTTCACACGCAGTTCTCCTCCCTCTATATCTTCATTTTGCCTACCGATTTTCTTCTTGACAAGACACCGTTCCCGGAGCATTGCTCGGGGTTGGGTCAATTGAAACCGTCCGGTTTCGTTGATTTCTGTGCATTCCGCTTCTTGACTCTCACTCGTGATTATGCTATATTTTGCAAGGCGTAATCAACAAATCCTCAAGCAACTGTTCACTAAATGCCATTATTTGCCGACGTAAGGAGGTGCTTAAGACTTCGCCGCAGCAGAACTCGCAGTACGTCCCAACGGTAAAATGAACCGGAAAGTGCTCGTATTGAATCACAACTACGAGCCCTTGAGCGTATGCAACGTCAAAAAGGCTGTTATCCTTCTGTTTCTTGGGAAAGCTGAGTTGATCGAAGCCTCCAATGGAAGGTTCCTGCACTCCGTGTCGTTGACGATGCCGTTCCCAAGCATCGTCCGCCTCTCTGTCTACGTTCGGATCCCCTACAAGAAGATCGTTCTTTCCAGAAAGAATATTCTCCGTCGCGACGGACATCGATGTCAGTACTGTGGCAGAGTAGATGTGCCATTGACGGTCGACCACGTTGTGCCGCGGGCGCGAGGCGGAGAGGATTCATGGGAAAATCTTGTTTGTGCCTGCGTTCGCTGTAACAACAAGAAGGGTGATCGACTCCCGGGCGAGGCGCAGATGAATCTCAGCAGGAGGCCCATCAGGCCGAATCATGTGATGTTCATAAGAGATTTTGTCGGAAGTGTCGATGATTGTTGGAAACCATATTTGTTCATGAATTGAGTGTTGTGCATACGTCCGCAGTGCTTTGTCGTTTCGGCATGAAAGGAGTCTGCAGCGCGCGTTGAGTCAAAAAAAGAAAATCATTCTGAGCGGAATGCGCCCGACGGGGAAGTTGCACCTGGGGCACCTCGTTGGTGCGCTTGAAAACTGGGTCTCCCTCCAGGGGGAGTATCAGAACTTCCATCTGATCGCTGATTATCATGCACTGACGACGGATCCGGATTCCTCCCAAATCTATGACAATTCTATCGACATGCTCATCGATTGGCTGTCTGCGGGGCTCGATCCGAACGTCAGCCCTATGTTCAGGCAGTCGCAGATCAAGGAACATGCCGAGCTTCACCTGATCTTTTCGATGTTGATCACGACCTCGCGCCTCGAGAGAAATCCGACGCTGAAGGAACAGGTGCGTGATCTGGAGATGGACACCATCGTCTATGGGCACCTCGGATATCCCGTGCTCCAGGCGGCAGATATTCTGCTCTACAAGGGAGATCTCGTGCCGGTCGGGGAGGATCAGATTCCGCATATTGAAATTACGAGAGAAATTGCACGGCGGTTCAACGCCCAGTATAGTCCTGCGGCGTCAGTATTTCCCGAACCAGAAGGTAAGTTGACGAAATTCGCCCGTCTCCCGGGCTTAGACGGCCGACGGATGAGCAAGTCCATCGGCAACACGGTGCTCCTCTCCGATAGTCCGGAGGAAATTAAGAAGAAGATGAAAGGTGCGGTCACCGATCCTCAGAAGGTTCGCAAGGGCGATCCAGGGCGACCTGATGTGTGCCTCGTGTTCGCATACCACAACAAGTTCAACGTGTCGGAGGTAGGTGAGATCAGGGCGGGATGTGAAAGTGGGGCTTTGGGATGTGTCGATTGCAAGATGCGGTGCGCCGATAGGATTGCGTCGGCGTTGGCGCCTCATCGGGAGAAACGGCAATACTACGAGTCGCACCGCGATGAGGTCTCGAATATCTTGCATGAGGGTGAGATCAACGCCAGAAAAATTGCAGAGCAAACAATGAGCGAAGTGCACGCTGCAATGCACATGGGGTAGTGGCCAAGAAAAAGATCTGAAGCGATCTGTCGATCTATGTACAACATTAAGCTCAACGAATTTGAAGGACCACTCGACCTGCTCCTTTTTTTCATCAAGCGGGACGAGTTGGATATTTATGATATCCCGATTTCGCGGATCACGAAGGAATTCCTCGAATACACTCATTACATGGAGTCGCTGGACCTCGAGCTCGCTGGAGAATTCCTGGTGATGGCCGCTGAGCTCATGCAGATCAAAGTGAAAATGCTCCTGCCCCCTGAGCCGGGATCCGAGGAGGAGCAAGATCCGCGTGCGAACCTGGTGAAGCGGCTCGTGGAGTACAAACGGTTCAAGGAAGTCGCCGTGTCCATGACTGTACAGGAAGAAGCTCAGCGAAAAGTATTTTACCGCGCGTACTACGAAGCCGATCCTCGCGTGACGACAGAGGAAGAGGAGGACGCCTCGCTGCGTGACGTCTCGCTCTTCGATCTCATTTCGTCGTTCAAGTTTGCGATTGAACGAATGCCGAAAAAGTTCGTGCATGAGATCGTCCGGCTTAACGTAACGGTCGACGAACAAATGGATTACATACTCGATTACTTCTCCCGAAGATCCGAAGCGACCTTCTACGAACTCATTCAGGATATGGCAGACAGAATCCGGGTCATCGTAACATTTATTGCTTTGCTTGAGTTGATCCGGTCGCAGAGGGTGGTGGTCCGCCAGGCGGAGCCGTTTGGCGAAGTCTCGATCATGAGGAGCGTTGCATAAGCTGATATGGCCGAACAGAACACGACAACCCAACCAGCGCAGCTTCAGGTCCCCTCGACTGTCAAGAGCCTCATCGAGGCGCTGATCTTTGGAGCGCGCGAACCTCTCAGCGTCCGGCAGATTCAAGCCCTCTATGAGGCGCAGGGATCCGAGATCGTCGAGCCCAGGAAGATCGACTACGATTCTATCGCCCGAACCATCGAGGAGCTGAATGGCGAGTATGCGGCTGTTGACCGTCCTTACCGCATCCTTCAGATTGCCGGTGGATATCAGTTCGCCACTATGCCGGCTTATGCAGAGTGGCTCGGGAGACTCTACAAAGAGCAGACGCGCAGGAAACTCTCGCAGTCGTCCATTGAGACCCTGGCGATTATCGCCTACAAGCAGCCGGTCACGAAACCTGAAATCGAGTCGATTCGGGGCGTGAATTGCGATTACGTGCTCAGCACGCTGCTGGAAAAAGATCTTGCCACGATCGTCGGACGGGCTCCGACCGTGGGCCGCCCGCTTCTTTACGGAACGACGAGCGAGTTTCTCAGGCACTTTGGACTGAATGATCTCAATGATCTTCCGCGACCACGCGAGATCCAGGAGATTCTTGGTGACGGTCAGTTTGAGACGGAACGGAGAATGCTGGAAGCTCAGCAAGGGCTCGATGAGAAGAAAGAGGAGGAATTCAAATCTCGTCTTCCTCACATACCAAAGCGCAAGCCGGGTCTGGATGACGATGTAAAGATCGTGCCAAGAAAGCGAACTCGTGAAATCAAAGTCCGACCGAATGAGGAAGCTCCCGAGAAGCAAACTGAGGATGTGAGCGAAGTAGCCCAGCCGATATCCACGCCCGGGCCGATCCTTCCAGATCAGCCAGAAGACCAGATTGTGGTAACTTCCATAGATTCGGGGGAGAGGGATGTTATTTCCACAACTGAGAACGAATCCGAAGGGGCAATTTCTGAGGTTGAGCGGATCGGGGAACCGGCTGTCGATTCTGGCATTCTCGCGGAGTCGTTGAAATACATTGACCTCAGCCAGCGGCCGGAAGGTCAGGCCGATCGTACCGAAGAGGTCGAGCCGGCCGAATCAGAAATCGTTGACGAGCAGTCCATTGTGTCTCCGCTGGAAACCGATGCGATCATATCCGACGAACCGGCAGTTCCGCCCGTCGAGGTGCCTGAGATCCTCGAGTCCGACGTCCCGGCTGAGGAAGTTCAACCTCGCGAATTCATGTCTGAAGTGTCGGCATCTCCTGCTCCAGAACTGCCAGAAGCCGCTCGAGTGGAAGATGGCGCGAAAGAAGAAGTTGTCGAAACTGCAGAAGCCGTCGTGCCGGAAATTGTTTCCTCTCGCGAAGAGCGAGTGCTCGAACATGAAGGGCAGCACGAGGCCCCAAGTCTCCAGCAGTTGTCTGAGCATGCACATCCTCATCAATCAGATCTCCAATCCAAGTCCCGGTGGACAACGTGGAAAGAGAAGATTCAAGGGTTCATCAAGAAGCTATTCGGCTAAACAGGTATCTCTCGCTCGCAGGTGTCGGCTCTCGCCGCAAGAATGATGAACTGATTCTTTCCGGGGTTGTCAAAGTCAATGGGAAGGTTGTTCAAGAACTTGGAGTGAAGGTCGATCCCCTCGCCGATCGCGTGACTGTCCAGGGGAGGCCAGTCTCAATCCAGAGCAAGTCGTACTACATCCTTTTCAACAAGCCCAAAGACTGCATCACCACGCTCAGCGATGAGCGCGGACGCATGACGGTCCTGGATTATGTGAAGGTCAAGGAGCGGATTTATCCGATCGGCCGCCTGGATCGGAATACGATAGGCGTGCTGTTGCTGACGAATGATGGAGATCTCGCCCAAGCGTTGATGCATCCGAAACACAGAATTGAACGCGTTTATAGGGCGCGGCTCGAACGCGGAATTCTCGACGTAGATCTGAAAAAGCTCCGGCACGGTGTACGGCTCGAGGACGGTCTCGCGAAGCCCGATCATGTCGAGGTCGTCCCCGGGACAAAGCGTACAGAGGTGTTCCTCACGCTCCTGGAAGGAAAGAACAGGGAAGTGCGCAGGATGATCGAAGCACTTGGTTATGACGTGAAAGTCCTTGAGCGCATCGCGTTCGCCGGACTGACGACCGTGGGAGTCCCCCGCGGACGATGGAGAAACCTGGCGCGGTCGGAAGTGAGTCATTTGAGACAACAAGCCGGAGCAGAAGTCTAACACTATGCGATTCGAACGAAGCAGCGGGATCCTTCTTCATCCAACTTCACTTCCCGGCCCCCATGGCTCCGGAGACCTGGGCGACGTATCGAGGCATTTCATCGAATGGCTCGTCGTCGCGGGGCAGAAAGTGTGGCAGGTATTGCCGCTCGAGCCGACGGGCTATGGCAACTCGCCCTACATGGCGTTGTCTGCTTTTGCTGGAAATCCGCTGCTGATAGGATTTGAAGGATTGATCGCGAAAGGATGGCTCGGCGCAGGCGATCTTGCGGGGCATCCGGGATTTGATCCTCATCGGGCCGATTTCGTGAAAGTGATTCCATTCCGGATGCAGATTGTCCGCCGGGCTTCAGACAAATTCTTCTCTCAGCAACGGAAATCAGACTGGGCTGAATATGAGGCATTCTGTGACGAGCGTGCCGCCTGGCTGGAAGACTTCGCGCTTTTCAGGGCACTAGAGGAGCACTTCAGCCGCGCTGTTTGGACAGCGTGGGATGGTGATCTTGCCCAGCGAAAACCTCGCGCCATAGAACTCGCCCGGAAAGAACTTGCTGATGAAATTCGCTTCTGGAAGTTCACACAGTGGCAGTTCTACGTACAATGGGCAGAGGTAAAAAAATACGCGAACGAGAGAGGCATCAAGATCATCGGTGACATACCCATCTTTGTCGCTCACCAGAGCGCGGATGTCTGGTCGCATCCTGAGCTCTTCTTTCTCGACAAGCGCGGCCGCCCGACTGTGGTCGCCGGCGTGCCGCCCGACTATTTCAGCGAGACGGGTCAGCGCTGGGGGAATCCGCTCTACCGATGGCACAAGATGGAACAGGATCACTATCACTGGTGGATTGAACGATTCAGACGGTCCTTCACGCTCGTTGATATCGCCCGCATTGATCATTTTCGCGGATTCGTTGGCTATTGGGAAATTCCAGCGAAGGAAAAGACGGCGGTCAAAGGACGCTGGGTAGATGGGCCGAAGGAAAAACTCTTCAACAGTGTGCAGAAGAAACTCGGCACGCTGCCTATTATCGCCGAGGATCTTGGTGTGATCACGCCGGAGGTCACCGAGTTGCGGCGGAAGTTCGAGTTCCCGGGCATGAAAGTGCTCCAGTTCGCCTTTGGCGGCAGGCCTGACAATCCGTTCTTGCCTCATCGCTACCAGCCCAACAGCGTGGTGTACACAGGCACTCATGACAATGATACCACCTGTGGCTGGTTCAAAAGCGCGACCGAGCACGAACGGGTGTTCGCGACGAAATATTGCGGGTGCCAGCCCTCCGGCATTCCGATTGAACTGATGCGGCTCGCGTCGCGTTCCGTGGCAGATCTTGCCATCTTCCCGTTCCAGGATGTCCTCGGCCTCGGATCGGATGGAAGAATGAATTTCCCGGGCAAGGCGCTCGGAAACTGGGAGTGGAGATTTTCCTGGGATCAGGTGGGACCGGAGCACGCTCTGCGAGCTTACGAAATCTCCGCGCTGTACGGTCGCGTTGCGTCTGACCGGCTTCAGCTTCCAACATTCCCCCAAGGACGTCGACTTCCCTAGCTCCAATCCAAGGACGAGAGCACCCTTTGCCAGCTCTCGAACAACGACATGAACGAACAACAAAACCCAAAACGTCCCTCACCTGCGCAGTCTTCCCCCGACCATGAAGATCTCAATGTTCTCATGGTTCGCAGGAGAGAGGAACTTGAGAATCTGAAGAGTGCCGGGATCAATCCTTATGCGTACGAGTTTGACCGCTCGGACTTTTCGGACGAAATCCTGTCGACCTACAAGGATGAAGGGCCCCAACGTACAGTCTCGGTGTCCGGAAGGATCACATCGCTGCGGCGGATGGGAAAGGCCTCCTTCTGTCACATCCAGGATTCGAAAGGAAAAATCCAACTCTACCTGAAGAAGGAAGACCTTGGCCCCACGTACGACGCGTTCAAACTCATGGATATCGGTGATATCGTCGGCGTCGAGGGCTGCGTATTCCGTACGAAGATGGGGGAGGTCTCGATTCACGCCCAGCATCTGACACTGCTGGCGAAATCACTGCGTCCGTTGCCGGTGGTCAAAGAAAAAATCGACGAACAGGGCAATAAGGTAATTTACGATCCATTCTCAGACAAGGAACTACGATACCGTCAGCGATATGTCGATCTCATCGTGAACGCGGACGTGCGCGAGGTCTTCATTAAGCGTGCGAAAATCATCACCACGATCAGGAAGTTCCTCGACGAGCGCGGGTACCTCGAGGTGGAAACACCGGTGCTGCAGCCGATCTATGGCGGCGCGTCCGCAAGGCCGTTCAAGTCGCATCACAATGCGCTTGATATCGACCTCTATCTCAGAATTGCCGACGAGCTCTATTTGAAGCGGCTCATTGTCGGTGGATATGACGGCGTATACGAAATAGCCAAGGATTTCCGGAATGAAGGAATGGACCGGGCGCATAACCCGGAGTTCACGATGCTCGAGCTCTACGTTGCATACAAGGACTACCGCTGGATGATGGACCTCACCGAGCGCATGGTCCACGAGGTGGCTCTGGCGGTGAACGGAACCCCCATCACGACGCTTGGAGGTCAAGAGATCAACGTCACGCCGCCCTGGAAGCGTATCTCAATGTTTGATGTAATTCATGAATACACGGGCAAAGACCTCCGCGGGAAGGGCGAGCAGGAATTGCGTTCCATCGCCAAGGAACTCCACGTTGAGGTTGAACCGTCACTCGGCTCCGGCGCCGTCATCGACGCGATCTTTGGCGAGAAAGCAGAGCCGCACCTGATCCAGCCGGTCTTCATTACGGATTATCCCATCGAGATGTCTCCGCTCGCGAAGAAACACCGGTCCGAGGCCGGCTTGGTCGAACGCTTCGAAGGGATTGTGAATGGACACGAAATCTGCAACGCATTCTCTGAGCTGAATGATCCTCTTGACCAACGGGCCCGATTTGAAGATCAGATGAAACTGCGAGAGAGGGGAGACGAGGAAGCCCAGGTGTTGGACGAAGACTATCTTCGCGCGTTGGAATATGGGATGCCGCCGACTGCCGGACTGGGAATCGGGATCGATCGTCTGACAATGCTCTTGACGAACAAAGAATCGATCCGGGATGTCATATTCTTCCCGCAAATGAAGCCGGAGAAATAGAAGAGGAGCGCCATCCAGTCTGTGTTGTGAATTGGATTGAAGGCAGCATTCAAGCTCTCCGGTTCCCTCCCAAGAAACGGTCTCATCTTCGTTGGCTGCTCAGATCCGAGTGGCATGCATGCTGAGGCCCGAAGCTCCCCCGTACATCCTTTGCCGTACTTCCGCTGGTATCTGCGGACGAACCGCCTTCGGGCAGCATTCCCTCAAAAGTCGCGGCGCACAACCAATGGTATCACGCGGACGCAAATCTGATTGTTGTTTTTGAGGCGATTTTAGAGCATATTTAGTGAGAAACGATCTTAGTTCTGTTATTTGACGATGGGCAATAGCGAGGGGTAAAAGAATGAAAGGCAGAATATCGCTCTGGACGGTCGCCGCCCTGATGGCTGTCAGCTTGTTTGCCGGCATGGAAATCAAGCACCTGATATCAGGCGATACGGTTTACGACCAGAGCAAGAAGTTCGGTGAGGTCCTCAATCTTGCCGAAAAGAACTACATCAAGGAAGTCGATGCCAAGAAACTGACCGAGGCAGCGGTTGAAGGGCTTCTGGATCAGCTCGACCCCCACTCTGTCTATATCGCCCCAAAAGCGTTTGAACAGGTTTCGGAAGAATTTCGCGGGAAATTCGAAGGGATCGGTATCCGGTTCACAATCAGGAATGATTCCATTTTCGTCGTCGAGATCATCGGAGGTGGCCCGTCGGCGCGGATCGGACTTCAATCCAACGATCGAATTGTCCGCATCAATGATTCTTCCGCAGTTGGCTACAATGACGACCAGGTTCGGCAGCGTCTGAGGGGCCCGAAAGGGACAAGGGTGAAAGTGGGCATCTATCGGCCTGGGATCAAGGAACTCCTGGACTTTGAGATTACACGGGATGAGATCGCCCTGAACAGCGTCGAAATCGCCACGATGGTATCTGACAACATAGGATACGTCAACGTGAGCAAGTTCAGCGAGACGACAGATGAAGAGATGGAGCGGGCCCTCAAGCAGCTGAAGGACCAGGGCATGAAGAGACTGATACTCGATCTTCGTGGCAATCCCGGAGGGTTGCTGGAACAGGCCTTTGAGATGGCTGACCTTTTCCTTGATGGCGGACCGAAGGAACAGCCCCACAAGATCGTCTACACGAAAGCACGTAGGTCGGAGTTTGACGAGGCATATTTCGCCAAGACCGGACAAGCCTATGAGAACCTTCCTCTGATAATTCTTCTGGGGAACTACTCGGCGAGTTCAAGCGAGATTGTCGCCGGCGCGATTCAGGACTGGGATCGCGGCCTCATCGTCGGTGAAACCAGCTTCGGCAAAGGAATGGTGCAGCGCCAGTGGCGCCTCACCGATGGGTCGGCGTTGCGATTGACCATCGCCCGATACTACACACCCACGGGACGGCTCATCCAGCGAGAGTACGAGGGGAAGGAGAAAGAAGCGTATCAACGCGAAGCATTTGAACGCCAGGAGAAAGAAGGAGAGAATATCGAACACAAAGCCGAAAGCGATTCAAGCCGGCCTGTTTTCCATACTCACTCCGGTCGCGTGGTGTACGGAGGAGGCGGGATCACGCCCGACTATGTTGTCAAGAACGTCACGCTCACAGCTCAGACGCAGGGAATCTTGCGCCGCGGTTTGTTCGATCTCTTTGTGAGCAGCTACCTGGATGGAAAAGGGTTGTCGATCCGCTCGGATTACGCGAAGAACTGGAAGCGATTCCGTGATTCCTTCACCGTTTCGGAGCCGATCCTCAACGATTTCAAAGCATTTCTGCTGAAGAGCGACTTGAAGATTGACGAGAAGGAACTCGAAAAAGACCTTCCTTACATCAAGACGAGGCTGAAGGCAACGCTTGCGAGGAGCTTCTGGGGCAACGATGGCTGGTATCCGACGATGCTTCAGGTTGACGCTCAATACAAGAAAGCGCTGGGCCTCTTCCCGGAAGCAGAGAAGATTGCGGAATTGAAGTAGAGCCTGGATGAAGTCGACGATCGAGAAAGCATCGAAGCGGCGATTGCGGTTCTTCGTCATGGTTGCTTCTGCCGGTGTCCTGCTTATGGGCTGGAGCGGTCCTGTCACCTCTCCGCCCGTCCACCCCTCTCAGCCTGCGCCTGCCGTGCAAAGCCGGATGCTCGAAGTTGGCGAAGAACTCGAGTACAAGGTCAGTTACTCATTCTTCACCATTGGGACGATTCGGACACAGGTTCTCGCCAAAGAAACGCGTAACGGCAGGACCGTCTACAAGACCCGCGCGCTCATCGAGTCAAATCCAAGTTTGAGCTGGCTTGTCGATCTTCACATCCAGTTTCACAGCGAAATGGATGGCTCGGTATACTCCTACTACTGGCTTGCGGATGACAGCACGGCGAAAGAAATCAACTTCAGAAGGTTTCGGTTCGACTATGATACCAATCGTGCCTTCCTCGAGCGCGGGAAACGCCTGCCGGGATTCGATCGGAGAATTGAATCTTCTGATACCGTGAGAATCACGAGTCACTGCCAGGATGGTCTTTCTTTGTACTACTACGCACGAGAACATGTTCATGATGTGAACCAGGACCGGATTCCAACGCTCATTGAGGACAAGCAGGCGACGACCTTCATCAATTTCACAAACAGGCGGACTGAAGCCGAGATCGATGCGGTCGACTACCCAATCGATGTCGTCGCATTCGACGGCAAGGCTGATTATGTTGGCATTTTTGGTTTGACAGGTGGGTTCAGGGGTTGGTTCAGCAACGACGAGCAACGGATACCCATACTCGCCCGTATGAACGTGATCCTGGGAAGCATCAAAATTCAATTGGCGCGCTGGAACCGCGCCGGCTGGCAACCGCCGAAGTATGTGGAGACTCCGACACGATGATCCTCACTTACAAGGGTATTCGGCCCAGGATTCATCCATCGGTGTTCGTGGCAGAGGGAGCCCAGATCATCGGCGACGTGGAAATTGGTGAGGAAAGCAGTGTGTGGTTCAACACAGTCATTCGGGGGGATGTTCATTATATTAAGATAGGAAAAAGGACAAACGTTCAGGACAACTGCGTTCTGCATGTGACACATGAGACGTACCCACTTATAGTCGGGTCGGGCGTGACGGTCGGACACGGGGCGATCCTGCACGCCGCCACAATAAAAGACTATTGTCTTATCGGGATGGGAGCGAAAGTCCTGGATAACTCCACGGTGGGATCCTACTCTCTCGTGGCGGCTGGTTCGCTGGTGCTGGAGGGATTCGAAGTCCCGGAAGGGGTGCTGGTAGCTGGAGTTCCTGCAAAGATCAAACGGAAACTGACGGAAGAAGAACGTCAGCAAATCGTTCAGTCGGCCCACAATTACGTCGATTATGTCAAGTCGTATCGTGAATAATGGTCCCATCGGAGAATCGTCATGAAGATCAAATTCTGGGGTGTCCGCGGCTCCATCCCGACACCGGGAAAGCAAACAGTCCGCTACGGCGGCAATACGCCGTGCCTCGAAGTCCGGCTGGATGATGACGAGCTGATCATTCTCGACGCTGGTTCAGGGATCCGCAATTTTGGCGACGACCTGATCAATAACGGGGCGTCACTCAATGCGCATTTGCTGATTACGCATCCTCATTGGGATCACATCCAGGGTTTTCCTTTTTTCAAGCCCGCATTCATTTCAGGGAACGAACTGACGATTTTCGCGACGGAGCGCCCTGAGAAATCCCTGGCCGAGGTCATTTCGGAACAGATGAACCGTATCTATTTTCCCATACAGCTGAATGAGCTGAAGGCAAAGATCCATTTCAAGCCGCTCAAGGAAGAGGGAGTGATTGAGTTGCCCGGGTGCACGGTGAAATCGATATACGTTAATCATCCGGGATTCACACTGGGATATCGGCTCGAGCATAAAGGAAAGTCATTCGTTTATATCAGTGACAACGAGCCGTTTGATCGCGAAGCGGGAGCGTACCTCTCCAACTTTGAAGCGACAGTGAAGCAGAAGTTCGAATCCACCTCGGGAGATCCAAACCGCCGCATCTTCGAATTTTGCCGCGGCGCCGATGTCCTGGTCCATGACGCGACGTACACGCCCGAGGAGTACATTGACCGTGTCGGGTGGGGACACTCACATTATCTCTTTACGTTGCGTGTTGCCGCAGAAGCGGATGTGAAGCGGTTGATTCTGTTTCATCATGATCCGACGCACGACGACGACAAGGTTGACGACATCCTCAAGAAGTGTAGGAAAGAGATCAAGACGCGGGGTTATCGATTCGAATGCGACGCGGCCGCGGAGGGGATGGTTTTGACTGTCTAACTTGACAATCTCTCATGGCTTGGTTATATTCAGAGCGGGTTGTGGAGAGATTGCGCTGGTGCCCTCGATCCGTGAGAGGAGACGGTGCCACGTCTCGGAGATTGTTGGTTGACGGAAGAGTTGAACACAATTGGCAATTTCAACATGTCAGA